>Ga0256842_1002718_pt1 | contig 12328 bp, 11 predicted proteins | sample 4559240metaG_FD_185973 | JGI IMG/M metagenome (GOLD analysis project Ga0256842, IMG submission 185973) | Hydrothermal vent microbial communities from Guaymas Basin, Mexico - 4559-240 | ecosystem: Environmental > Aquatic > Marine > Hydrothermal vents | place: Mexico: Guaymas Basin | collected...
GCTGCAATAGCACCTCTACCAAGGGAATCATCATTATCTTCAGAATCATAATCAAGATACTGATATGTCCCTGCTATGGACACATCCAAGGAAAGTTGTTTGGTGATGTCATAACCATAGACATAATTTTTAAGACCACTTAACACGACAAACATCAATGCCAGTAAAAAAATTTTTTTGTGTGTCATAAACCATTCCTCCTTTAACTTTTTATGTTATTTATAAATTAAAAATGTTACTACACCATCTTTATTAAAAAATCAACTAAATTTGTATAAAAAATAAAAAAATCCCTGAGATCTTTAACTCTCAGGGATTTCCCGTTTTTATCCCTACAATATCACCCCATCTCCCGAGGGCAATATTCTTTTATTCTCAGGCAGGTCTTCTGACTCTAAGGATCATCCTACTTGCCCTGTTGAATAGGATTCCCACTCGGGAAATTCAACAGGACTCGCCCTGTCGAATTATTCAACGGGGCAGGCCCCATTGAATAAGATTTCCTCATCAAAAATTCAACAAGGCGAGCTGCGCCTTCCCCTGGCATTTAAACCAGAGTGGCATTTCGCAGCTTTCGTCCCCTTATCACAGCCGCGGGCCGGTTCCGGATTCTCACCGGATTCCCTTTTAAGCCTTATATCGGCACCTGACTTCTCCCTTTTATTTTAACTTTATTTTTTTGTCAACCTTTGTAAAAATTTTACTGATTACCTCTTGTCATGGGTATTTATTGTGTATAATATCTTGCCTTATTCTTCCATATATTTGCCAATTTTTTTGACAAATTGAAGACAAGCAGTTAATATTTTTAATCTAATTTTGTATTATAAATTTTTACGCAAAACACATAGATACATATAATTTCGTTGAGACTGGGATTAGGAGAAAATTTTTATGAAAAAGACCAGACTTAGTAGAAGAGAATTTTTATTTGGTTTTAGACAGAGATTTTCAGTGCACCCACCTCAAGCTACTTCTATTATTCATAAGGAGGCAAAAAAGGCAGATGAATATTTGGCTCATGAAAATTATAACGATGCAAAAGAAATATACTTAAAAATGATAGAGCATAGATCAGATAATTTAGTGGCACGACAAAAATTGGCCTATTGCTATTATAAACTGGGAGATATAAAAAATGCAATGAAGGAGTTTATTGAGCTCAGAAAAAGAGGTGTAAATAGCAATTTTACATCTCTTTATTTGGGACTTTGTTTTGCACATATGGGAGATATTGAAAATGCCATTAAGTCCTTAAAAAACTTTTTTGACATTACTAAACCAATTGTACAAAGGGCGATAAATCTACAAATTGCACTTTATGATTCAAACATGGCAAAAAAGGATGATTTAATAAACTCTATTGAGCAGGCCATAGAAGAACAAAACAAGATGGAAGATTCAACACTATAAACAAAAATGTATAAACATCTTTTACATCAAAATACTAATAATAAAATTAAGAAAAAACTTCAGCTTTTGCATAATAGGAGGTCAAATGAAAAGCCTAGATATTCTAAAGGATATTGCAAAAAAGATCGCATCATTAGATGAAAGGATTGTTGAGGTCTTTATACATTCTGACTCACCAAAAGATCCTTTAAAAAGTGATGAAGTATATTTCGTATGTCATCTACTGGATCCAGAAATAACCCGTAATTTAGATGCATTTGATGAAAAGGGAACTATGTGGTCTGTTGAAATAACAGAGAAATTAATTCCATTTTTAGAAGAAATAAATTTTGGTCCAGAAGTAGTTATTATGCCTTTTAATTACCAACTCTACTTACAAGACGAATACGGCGAATATTATATTACCCTATACTTAAAAGATGGATATACACCAATTTTAGAAACAGCAGATCAGATTTTAAAAGACAATATTATTTAGATTTTTCTTTCTCTAGTTGCTGTTTTACCCTGTATATGCCAGAACCAACCATGGTACCTAAAAATGTCAATATCCCTAAGACACCAAAAAATCCCTGAATTGTTGAATGGCTCATATTCTTTAAAAGCTCAATTAAAGTATGCATGTCTAAAACCTCCTTGACTTATTTTGCGTACAAGGGACATATGTAGTAAAAACCTTCTTTCAGATTTATGGGAGAGTTATTTTTCACTGACCCAAGGATCCTTTTTATTAAGGGTTCTTTTTTTTGCGGACCTTCTATTATGTCAATCTCTCCAGATATATTGCAAATTTTTTTTAGTATTTGAATAGCCTTGTCCATATTGCCCAAATAGTCAACAAGTCCCAGCTCCTTTGCCTGCATCCCTGTAAATACTCTGCCATCGGCCAGGGGAAAAATCTTTTTTTTATCCAATCTACGTCCTTTAGCCACGGCTTCTACAAACTGATCGTATAAATTATTAATCAATTTTTTTAAATATTCCCTTTGTTCTTCAGTCAATTTTCTTAAAGGAGATCCTGCCATTTTGAATTTACCAGTGGCAATGGACTGGTCTTCAACCCCTACTTTTTTTAAAAGCCCTTCAATAGAGATTAAATTCGCAACTACTCCTATACTCCCCGTTATTGTCCCTGGATTTGCCACAATTACTTTAGCTGCGCAGCTAATGTAATAGGCTCCTGAGGCAGCCACACTTCCCATGGACACAACAACTGGCTTTACCTGATTTAATTCACGTACGGCCTCATATATTTCCTGGGACGGAGCAACTACTCCCCCAGGTGAGTTTATTCTTAGGATTACCCCAACTATATTTTTACTATTTTTTAGTGTAGTTATCCAATCTAAATACTTTCTGGAATCAGTTATAGTTCCTGAGATATTTACAACTCCAATCTTTTTTGTAGACAAAAAAGGTATAGAAAATTTGTTTTTTAAAATGGAAAAAAAGGCCATGGTACTAATTAGCAGCACCATGGCCAAAATAATCAAAAATAGTCCAAAAATAAATGGGTGTCTCTGGCTGAATTTGGGGTTATTATTCAGCATTTTCCAATTTTTGCTTTATAAGGTCACCTAAATTAGATCCAGCCTCTTTTTTCCGTTTCTTCTCTTCTTCTATTTTTCTCTTGGCTTCGTCTTCCAAATACTGCTTTATTGATAACCCAAGTCTTCTCTCTTCTGCACTAACCCTAATCACCTTTGCAGTTACCTCTTGTCCAACCTTATAGAGTTCATTTGCATCCTGGATCTTTTTGTCACTTGCTTCTGAGATATACACAAGACCTTCAATCCCTTCTTCCACTTCTACAAACAAACCAAAATCAGTGATGTTAGTAATCTTTCCTGTTACATATGTCCCTTCAGGATATTTTTCTGGAATCTTCAACCAGGGATCCTCGGTTAATTGTTTGATACCCAATGTAAATTTTTCATTTTCCTTATCAACCACAAGTACCTTGGCCCTGACCATGTCCCCTGGTTTATATAGCTCACCTGGATGGTGTATCTTCTTGGTCCAGGAAATGTCAGATACGTGGATAAGGCCATCAATACCCTCTTCTATGCCAACAAATAATCCAAAATCAGTTATATTTTTTATTGGCGCCTCTACGATGGTCCCTTCAGGATATTTTTCAGCAACTATGTCCCATGGGTTGGGCTTTACCTGTTTCATGCCAAGGGAAATCCTCTTTTTCTCAGTATCAATGCCTAAAACTACCACCTCAACTTCATCTCCCAATTGCACCATCTGAGAAGGATGTTTTAGTTTTCTGGTCCAGGACATCTCTGAGATATGTACAAGCCCTTCTACCCCTGGCTCTAGTTCAACAAATACCCCATAGTCCACAATATTAGTAACCTTTCCAACGACTTTAGACCCTTCAGGATACTTTTTATGTATATCTTCCCATGGATTTGGGACAAGTTGTTTGAGACCTAGGGAGACCTTTTGCTCCTCCCTATCATAATTTAAGACCATGAGCTCCAACGTGTCACCTAGCTGCACCATCTCTTTGGGATGCTTGATCTTTTTCCATGACATATCTGTTATGTGGAGCAGCCCATCCAGTCCACCGAGGTCAATAAACACACCATAGTCTGTAATATTTTTGACCTTTCCTTTAACAACTACTCCCTCTTTTAATGTGGAAATAAGTTCTTTTCTGCGCTTTTCCCTTTCTTCTTCTAGGATAACCCGTCGTGATACTATAACATTACTTCTCTTTCTATTTATTTTTAGTACCCTAAAATCAAATCTCTCTCCAACCAGTGCATCCATATCTGGGACAGGTCTAAGGTCCACATGTGAGCCTGGCAAAAAGGCCTCAATACCCAGAACCTCTACAGTATATCCACCCTTAATCCTTTTTACGATTTTACCTGGGACATTTTGATTCTGTTCCTGGATCTTTTCCAATTCGTCCAATACCCTCATCTTTTTGGCGCGCTTATAGGAGAGAGATATGGTACCTTCTAGATCATTTTTGTGAATAACAAATACTTCTACTTCATCCCCTTCTTTTACATCAAGATTACCGTCGCTATCCTGAAACTCTTCAATTGGGATCTGTCCCTCAGATTTAAAATTTACGTCCACCAGCACTTTTTCTGGGTCAATCCTGACAACTCTGCCTTTAACAATGGTTCCATCTTCAATGTCTAGAAAATCTTTTTCTAAATAATCTTCTAGCATAGAGGAAAAACTTGCATCTTCTGCTACTGGAATTTCTCCATTTAAAAATTCACTGTGTTTAATTGGTCTTGTGTTTATCATTAATATTATACCCCCTAACCAAAATTTGTCCATTGATAGCAAAATGTTTGTTTTTAGGCAATATTATTTTCCTGGTTATCGGTAAATTCTTCTAATTGGAGTTAAATACTTGGATTAAATAATTCCAGAGAGGTCATAATCGTATGTTTCCTGGATAACAACATCCACCATATCTCCAGGTTGCACTCCCTCCCCTGACACATAAGTCAACCCATCGATTTCAGGGGCAAAAAACCAGGGTCTGCCTTCATATAAAGTAGGCCACTCATCACTCTTTTTGTCTATTAAAATTTTTAGCTTTTTGCCCTTAAATGTCTTTAGAAAATCTCTACTTACACTTTTTTGTTCTTCCATTATTATTTGCTTTCTTTGTTCTTTGATTTCTTCTGGCACCTGATCAGGATATTTTGATGAGAGAGTGCCCTCTTCATTTGAATAGGAAAATACTCCTACATGGGTAAATCTTACATTTTTGACAAAATTAACTAGCTGCTCAAAGTCTCTGTCCTTTTCCCCAGGAAATCCCACAATAAAACTGGTTCTAATAGCTGCATCAGGAAAAAATTCTCTTATTAAATCTATAATCTTCTCTGCTGGAACCTGAAAAGGTCTGCCCATTTTCTTTAAAATTTCAGGGCAGACATGTTGCAAGGGAACATCAAAATAGGGTATAAAGGGAGGGGTTATATCTTTTAAAAATTTAAGAAAATCTCTTGTTATCCCTTTGGGATATAAATATAGAAGCCTAAGCCAACTTAGACCTTGGAGCTTGGATAGTCTACCCAGTATATTAAAAAGCTTTTTCCTATCTCCTAAGTCCATTCCATAAGATGTTACGTCTTGAGCAACCAGAACTATCTCTTTTCGACCAGTTGAGAGTATATATCTTGCTTCATCTATTATACTATTTTCTGAAAATGATTTAAGCCCTCCCCTGATGCTTGGAATTGTACAAAAACTACACCTGTGATTACACCCTTCAGCTATTTTTAAATAGGCATAGGAGGGGGGAGTGGAGATAAATCTCTTATAACTGTTTTGTTTTTTTAAAATATCCCTTGCTATGATGTCTCTTAATTTATGTTGTTTTTCTATTTCCAAAAATAGATCTACCTCTGGAATTTCCTTAGTAAGTTCCTCATAATATCTATTTACAAGACATCCTGTTACAATAAGTTTGGGCTTATTATCTAAAGTTTTTATCTCTTCAATTGTTTCAAGAATTGTATCAATTGCCTCTTCAACAGCGTCTTTTATAAAAGAACATGTATTAATGAGCACTATATCTGCCATCTTTAGTTCAGATATGGGAGCACAAATATCCCCTATTGAACCCAATATTTTTTCTGTATCCACCAGATTTTTAGGGCACCCTAAACTTATTGTATATACCTTTAACTTAGACATAAATGACTTGACTTTATCTTGGGTTTTTTTGAGATTAAGGGTATATAAAGCATGTGGTTTGGGATTTAGTTATTGTTTGTTTTAGTGTCAATCTAATTTTTGGGAGAGATTTATGGACCTTATTTTAGCAACACGAAATAAAGGTAAGATTAAAGAGATTGAAAATATAATTTTAAAGAAAAATCTGAATATTAACCTACTTAGCCTAAAAGACTTTCCTGAGATTTCCCACATACCAGAGCCAGAGGAAACATTTGAAGGAAATGCCCTGTATAAGGCCAGATATGTGTGTGAACGAACTGGATGTGTAACTTTGTCTGACGATTCAGGACTTGAGGTAGATGCATTAGACGGAAGACCTGGGGTCTATTCTGCTAGATTTGCAGGTGATGGAGCCACAGATGAGGAAAATAATCAAAAGCTGCTTAAAGCTATGGAGGATATACCATTTAATAGGCGAGGGGCACAATTTAGGTGTGTTATGGTGCTTTATGCAAATACAAAAGACTATGTGCTCACTCAAGGGATCTGGCGTGGCAAGATTGCCTTAAAACCTGAAGGAAATCAAGGTTTTGGATATGATCCTATATTTTTTGACGAAAACCTAGGCAAATGTGCAGCTATGCTCTCAATAGATGAGAAAAATAAAGTAAGCCATAGGGCAAAAGCACTTGAAAAAATATCAAAACTAATAAAACCTTTTTTTGATATGTTGTTTTAATCCAATTTATAAATTCAGGTCATAGGGGAGAGATATGTGTGGAATTATTGGATATATCGGTCACAGGCCAGCAGTACCTATTTTATTGGAAGGTTTGAAAAGGCTTGAATATCGTGGATATGATTCTGCTGGCATAGCATATATTCAACAAGGGAAATTAAAGGTAATAAAATCAGAGGGAAAGATTTCCATTTTAGAGGAAAAGGTGTTTTCAAATGATCCTTTGCATACAACTATTGGACTGGGACACACAAGGTGGGCAACCCACGGGGTACCCAATGAAAAAAATGCCCATCCCCATATGGACTTATCCGGGAATATATGTGTTGTCCACAATGGGATTATAGAAAATTACACCAAGATAAAAGAATCCCTCAAAGCCAAAGGAATAGATTTTAGATCAGATACTGATACTGAGGTCCTAGTCCATCTAATATCAGAAGAATATAGTAAGACCCAAGATCCCCTAACATCAATAAGATATTGCTTAAAACAAGTTCAAGGTTCCTATGCAATTGGAGTGATGTTTTCAGATAGACCAAAGGAACTATGGGCCGCAAAACATTCCAGTCCTCTAATTGTGGGGATAGGTGTTGGAGAAAATTTTATAGGCTCAGATGTCCCAGCTTTTTTGCCGTATACAAAAGATGTTATTTTTTTAGAAGATGAAGAAATTGCCAGACTAACAACTGAACATGTGGATGTCTATTCTCTGAATACTGGAGATAAAATAAAAAAACAAATCAAAACTATTCCATGGGATATTAGTCTTGCACAAAAAGGTGGTTATAAACATTTTATGCTCAAGGAGATAATGGAGCAGCCCAGGGTTATTTTTGATGCCCTTGCAGGAAGGGTAAATTACAAGACAAAAAGGATTTTACTAAACGAGCTTAATGACCTTGGTATTCCAGACAAGATCCACATAGTTGCGTGTGGCACATCATTTCATGCGGGTTTTTGGGGGAAATATCTTTTTGAATCCCTTGCAAAGATCCCCGTTGAGGTGGATATAGCATCTGAATTTAGGTATAGAGATCCACTGATAAGAAAAGATGATTTAGTGGTGGTTATAAGTCAATCTGGAGAAACAGCAGACACCCTGGCAGGGCTTAGAATGGCAAAAGAAATGGGATCTAAAGTGGTTGGAATTTGTAATGTAGTGGGATCATCTGTGGCAAGGGAATCAGATAAAGTGTTATATACCCAGGCAGGTCCAGAGATTTCCGTTGCATCAACCAAAGCCATGTGTTCCCAGATGGTGGTTATTTTGTTAATGGCCCTATATTTTGCAGAGAAAAAAAATTTGATGGAACCAGATAAACACAATCAACTTATAATGGGACTTAAAGATTTACCAAATATTCTTGAAAAGGAACTCCCAAAGACAAGGGAGATAGCCAAAGAGCTTTCTGTAATGTACAGCTTTGCCAGGAGCTTTTTTTATCTAGGAAGAGGCCTAAATTATCCCCTGGCCTTAGAGGGAGCCCTAAAATTGAAAGAAATTTCTTACATTCATGCAGAGGGATATGCAGCTGGGGAGATGAAACATGGCCCTATTGCATTGATAGATCCAGAATTTCCCAGCTTTGTGATCGCCACAAAGGACCATTTATTTGATAAAGTGGTCTCAAATATAAAGGAAATACAGGCCAGGAAAGGGCCTATTATCTGTCTAACCAACCCAGATGTTAAAGTATCAGCAAACCATATTTGGCAAGTCCCTGATTTAGGAGGTATTTTAACGAGCTTTTTAATCTTGCCAGCACTTCAGCTCTTTGCCTATGAAACAGCTGTATATCTTGGTAAAGACGTTGATCAACCAAGAAATCTAGCAAAAAGCGTAACCGTGGAATAGAGAGATGATGAAAAAATTGAGTTTTTTAGTTTTCTTAATATTCTTTTGCACTTTTACTCATACATCTTATTCAGCTTCATGTAGGAATCTTTTTTATAAGGGATATAAGAGTTTTCATTCTCTAAAAAAAGATAATAAGAAATCCAGATATAGAAACAACTGGCTCAAAGTGAAGGATCTCTTTTATAAGGCATACATATGCAATAAAAAAGGTCCCTTTGCACCAAAATCTCTGTATTATATTGGGAGAACCTATCAAGAACTTGGTAAAAGGTCATATTTAAAAAAGGACTTTTTGAAGGCTATTAAATATTTTGACCTTTTGGTAAAGAGATATCCTGGACACTCATGGGGAGACGATGCCAAGCTCTATTCAGCCAAAATAAAGCTAAATAGACTTAAAAATATTGAAGATGCATATATTGATCTCCTTTACATAGTCAATATGTATCCCAAGGGGGACAAAGTAAATGAGGCACAAAAATTATTAAAAAATTTAGATGATAAATATTTAAAAAAAATAAAGAGAAACTTAACCAAGAGGAAAAAATCAAATAGTAGCTTTGCCAAAAAGGCCAAAGGTCTTGCAAAAGTTGTAAATATTAGAAAATGGTCGGATAAAGATTATGCAAGGGTAGTTGTTGATTTAACTGATGAGGTAAAGTTTAAAAAATTTGTCTTAAAAGGTAATCTATATTCCAGGTTAGTAGTTGACCTACAAGGTGCATTTTTGCCCAACAACCTTTTAAGTATAAAAAAAATAGAGCTAAAGAAAAATTTTTTGTATCAGGTTAGATTTTCTCAGTTTAAAAAACACGTAGTAAGACTTGTTTTCTATGTGCACCATATAAAAGATTTTAAGGTATTTGCGCTGGAAAATCCATTTAGAGTTGTGGTGGATATTTATGGGAAAAGGAATCTAGGAAATGTAAAATTAGTTAAAGAGGCTGTAAAAAAGTCCCAAAAGGTGTCTGAATCTTTAATTGAGCAACTGGGATTGGATATCAGGACAATTATGATAGACCCAGGTCATGGAGGAAAGGACCCTGGAGCCATTTATGGAAGACTTAAGGAAAAAGATATAAATTTGAGGCTGGCAAAAATCCTTGGAAAAATGTTAAAGCAAAAGGGCTTTAAAGTATTATATACGCGCACAACAGACAAGTTTATTCCCCTTGAAGAGAGGACAGTAATGGCCAACACAATGGGTGCAGATCTCTTTATCTCTATTCATGTAAATGCCCATAGAAACAGGCGTGTTAGAGGTATTGAGGTGTATTATTTAAATATAGCCAGTTCAAAAGACGCAATCAGGGTTGCAGCAAGAGAGAATGCTGTATCCTCCAAAAAAATTAGTGATCTTCAATTGATTTTAACAGATCTTATGTTAAACTCAAAAATAAAGGAGTCTTCAATTCTGGCGTCTAAGGTCTTAGATAAGATACTTCTAAATTGTAAGAGATATAGACCTGAAAATAATGGTGTTAGACAGGCGCCCTTTTATGTGCTCATGGGTGCAAGAATGCCTGCTATTTTAATAGAAATTGGATACATTACAAATTCACAAGATAGAAGAAAACTTAGGACATATTCATACTTAAAAAGTATAGCAAATGGCGTTGTTCAAGGGATATTGGCCTATAGAAAAAGCATAAAAAAATATGCTGGACTATATTAAAGGGATGGAAAATGGGCAAAGAATTTGATGTAATAATTGTTGGAGGAGGACCTGCTGGATTATTTGCAGGATATTATATAGCCACTAACTCAAACTTAAAGGTCTTGATCTTAGAAAGAGGAAAAGCTCCTAAAAAAAGAATCTGTCCCATGTCAAAAGATAATAAATGTAGAGGCTGTGAGCCGTGTAATATAATGAGTGGCATTGGTGGTGCGGGACTCTTTAGTGACGGAAAATTAAATTTTATACCAAAATTGGGAAGGACTGATCTAACCCAATTCATGGATATTGAAGATGCTAATTCTCTTATTGAAGAAACAGAGTCTATTTTTTCTAAATTTGGTATGGATGGAGAAGTTTTTCCAACAGATATAAAAAAGGCAAAAAATATCAGAAAAGAGGCCAGAAAAGAAGGAATAGAGCTTCTCATTATAAAACAAAAACACCTTGGAACAGACCGTCTTCCTGATTATATTGATGATATGATGAATTACTTAATTTCTAAAGAGGTCAAAATCCTAACAAAGGTAGATGTGCAGGACATAATTATAGAGAATAACAATATTATTGGCGTAATTACATCTAAAGGACGATTTTTTGCAAGAAATGTTATATTGGCACCTGGGAGGATAGGTTCCGATTGGTTGGTATCTCTGGCAAAAAAATACAATATAGGAATGCTCCAACGAGGTATAGAGGTGGGGGTGAGGGTAGAGGTGTTAAATGATATCATGGACGATATAACTGACGTGATTTATGACCCAACTTTTTTCATCCAGACCAAAAAGTACGACGATCAAACTAGAACCTTCTGTACAAATAAAGGTGGCTATGTTACAATGGAAAACTACAAAAGGTTTGTGTGTGTAAATGGACATGCCTATATGGATAAAAAGTCAGAAAATACCAATTTTGCCTTTTTATCAAAGGTAGTCTTAACTGAGCCTGTTACTGATAATCATAGATATGGGGAATCAATTGGTAATCTGGCAACATTAATTGGAGGGGGAAAACCCATTTTGCAGAGGTTTGGAGATTTAAAAAGGGGTAGGAGGAGTACGTGGAATAGGATAAAAAAAGGATTTATTGTCCCAACCCTAAAAAATGTGACCTGTGGTGACATTGCAATGGCGCTTCCTGAGCGGATTTTGACAAATATAGTAGAAGGTCTGGAAATGTTAAACAGGGTAATTGCCGGGGTAGCAAATGATGAAACCCTGCTTTATGCACCAGAGATTAAATTTTTTTCCACACAAATAGAGACAAACAACAAGTTGGAAACAAAAATTAAAGGATTATATGTAGCAGGAGATGGGGCAGGTGTTGCAGGGAACATAGTTGCTGCAGCCGCCAGTGGCCTTATCCCTGCAAAAGCAATTGTTGAAAAATAAAAAAAGGAGGGCCTTATGGTTAAAAGCTTACATTGTTTAATCAGCGGCAAGGTGCAAGGAGTTGGTTTCAGGGCATGGACCAAGGGTATTGCGGATCAAATGGGGATCTGCGGCTGGGTAAGGAATTTAAACGATGGCCGTGTGGAGGTTTTGGCCCAGGGAGACAAGGAAAAATTAGAAGAGTTTAAAGGGAAATTGGCCCGTGGACCAGTTGTTAGCAGAGTAGAAGATATTGAGTGTCAATATATTGACTATGACAAGGAGCACAAAAAATTTGAATTAAGGCTTTAACTAATATACTTCTTCCTCACGTACATTTGAATAACATTTTAACTGGTTCTTAATATATCATGTTTCTAAAGGGGGGGTACTATATCCATTTAAAAGTTTAACTGGACAGATTCAAATTTCGGCTATCCTCTTTAAATATTCTCCATATCCACTTTTTTGTAGAATTTCAGCTAATTTTATAAGTTGTTCTTTTGAGATCCATTTATTTCTATACGCAATCTCTTCAATACACCCAATTTTAAGACCGGTCCTATCCTCAATAATCTTCACAAACTTACTTGCTTCCAACA
>Ga0256842_1002719_pt1 | contig 12326 bp, 14 predicted proteins | sample 4559240metaG_FD_185973 | JGI IMG/M metagenome (GOLD analysis project Ga0256842, IMG submission 185973) | Hydrothermal vent microbial communities from Guaymas Basin, Mexico - 4559-240 | ecosystem: Environmental > Aquatic > Marine > Hydrothermal vents | place: Mexico: Guaymas Basin | collected...
ATAAGTAAATTAGTTAGTTGAAAAGCATTAAAACCAGTATAACTATATAGCTTAGAGTGTAAATACATTAAACTATAAAAATTAGTTATATCTACTTGTTTTACTATCATCATAATCCTTTTATTTATTATATCAAAATTTTAATATAATAGCAACTAAAATTTAGGTTATTATATTACTATTCTTTAAAGTATCTATAACTAAATCTAATTTATCTGCTACATCCTTAACCTGGTCAGCCACCGATTGCGCTTCTGTTTGGTCATAACTACTTCCTCTGGTTACCTTAGTTATATCTAGCTTAGCTATAGTATCTTGTTGGGGATTATTAGTAAAATTATCATCTACATATTTTTTATGAACCATAGTAGTAGATGATGTTATACTTAATTCTGAACTATACTGAAGTTCTCCTGTAGCTTTAATGCTACCATCTTTATTTAATTTACTATTTAATCCATTGTTTAGATTATTTAGTTGTTCATCAATTTTATCTAATTGTGAAAATATAATATCAAAAGTTCCCTTAACATCTTCATAATTAGCTGCTTTATCTGTTCCTCTATTACCATATAACTCATCTATTTTAATAGCTAATAGTTCAAGATATCTTCTTAAACTATTAGTATTAGATAAATCAGTAGGCAATACAAAATAAGACTTATTTGCCATTTTCTCTACCTTTATATTTAAACTCTATTTCCTCTATGCTACCCGTTCCCATAACTTTAAAACTAATAGATTTACCCCTTTGTTTACTAGCAGGTAACTTAACGTTGTCCGTTTTTAGCTCATCAATAACTAATACTTCTTTATCATCAATATAAAAAGTAATACCTATTTTTCCTTCATATTTAATATAGATATCTTGGAACCATTTACTTAATGTATAACTAGTATCTATTAGTTTAGGTGATAAATATTCCATAGTTAAATAGTTATCCCCGTTAAATTTATAAATATGTTTATCTTCTTTGTTATATAATAAGATAGTATCATTAGTTTTAACTTGTTGGATATTAGCTATATTATCTAATTGGTAATAACTAAATCTTATACCAAATCTACCATCACCCACTAATATACCATCTTTATGTAATAAATAATAAGTCTCATCTAGTACTGCACTATTAACTACATCTTTAATACCTATTTTACCTAATTTTTCTTTACTTACTACTAATATTTCACCTCCATTAGTAGTACATAATCCATCATTACTAGCCCATACTATTTTATTACTAGCATAATTTATAGATTTATAACTAACACAACCTTGCTCATTACTTAATAAATACTTAACAAATACTGATGGGTCTGTCCCTTGTATGATATAAGTTTTATTAGGCAGAAAAACTAAGATAGCTCCTTGTAATAATCCTATACCTCTTACTTCCTCTTCAAAGCTAATATAATTAAATTTACTCCAATAATTAGGATTACCTATTTCACTCCAATACATAGTATCATCTTTAAACCCCAAGAAATAACCTAAATGGTAACATAACTGTTTTATTCCTTCTACTGGTGGATAATTATTATAACTATCTAGTATTCTACCATCTATATCAATATCAGCTATATTGTCGGTATAAGTTTGATTCTCATTATCTAATTCTGTAACTAAACTATATGTGGTTATATTACCCCCAATTCTATAAAGTCTTATTTTATTAACTTGAGGGTTATTAGATTTAACTATATTAGATATTACTATTTGTTTATCGGTAACTTCTAGCTCATCTGAAATATCTGTAGGAACACTCTCTGTACCATCATTAGAATTATAATAAGTATAGCGATAACTATAAGTACCATTCAGATTACCCGAATCTCCTTCAGATAATGTTGCTTTATCTGAATTATTCTCTATACCTAAAGTATAAGTATTAGCTCCATCAAATTTCATAGCTTTTTGTGTTTCTTCCGACCATAGAAGTAAATTTTTGTATTCTAGATAAGTTCTATAATTGTCACTATCCAATATAGTATCTTTCCATTCATAAATATAAGGTTTATATTCTTTGTCATCTTTATAAATTTTTAGCTCTTTAATAGGCTTTAACGTTTCATTAGTTATATCTACATTAGTTAAAACTAAGCTTTCATTAGACTTAATTAAGTAAGGAGCTTGGCGTATATTCAAGCCTCCAGTAAAATCTCTTAATATCATTTATTATCCTTTAAATAAAATAACTTTATCGCTATTTCTCACATCTATATGTAACCAAGATACATCTAATTCTATACCTTTAACTTCAGGGAATTTATTGGGATTAAAGATAATAAAATCTCTAACTTCTTCAGCACTATAAGCACTAAATATACAATCTGTTGCTCTACCAAAACTATGTTGTGACGTTTCAGAATAATATGGGCACCCAGCTACTCTTAAACCTGACCAATTTCTCTTACCATTCCAATGATAGTCATTTATCACTATAGTTCCTTTATTAAAAATTTCCTTTAATTTATCTAAAGTTTTTATTAACTTAGGATCAATAAACCACCAAGCTTTATCCCCAAACTTATTATAAATATGCTCAGGTACTAATTCATAAATTTCAAAATATTTACTTACCATAAAGAACCTCCTGAATCGTCATTAGAGCTATTATCTTCTGAATCGTCATTAGAGCTATTATCTTCTGAATCATCATTAGAGCTATCATCTTCATAGATAATTAAAACACCAGAATTATTAAAGTCCTTGGCTTTAGCATATAGTTTTTTATTCTCTTGGCTACTATAATCGAAAAATTCTTTTTTATTTAGTAAAAATCCTATTTCTTCAGTAGGCTTATTTTCAGATATGTATAAAAACACTGCACCTTTTATACATTGTAATTTTGCATTATTCTCCGTTATCTCTTTCCAGCTATTATTTATGTTTATTGTCTTCATTTTCAACTCCTATAGCTTTCTTTATTTTTGTTTCAATTAAAAGTTCTATTAAATAGCTAAATCTGGTTGCTTTATGGCCTATAAAACCTGCTAAGGGTAAACCATAAGTATCAGGAAGTCCGTAACCTACGGCTACCATATAAGTTAAATAGGTAAAACCACCTGATAATATCAGGTCGTGGAAGAATAACCAAAGATATCCCATTAAACTTAAGCTTTTCTTTTTAACTTTTGAATTAGTGAGAAAAGCTGACAAAGCAGCCCAAAAAGCTACTAGAGTTAAAGTAAGCCACTCAAATTGGCTTACTTCATTTAGATGTTTCTCTGGCATCATCCACCACCTTTAATCTTTTGCCTTTTAAACTATTTAATATATCTTCAATTGTTTCATCTACCACATCATTAGAGCTCATATTCTTAATTTTATTTAAACTATAAATTACTAGTCTTGTATAGAGTCTCTCAAAAATAGCTCTCCAAGCTACTTTACCTAAAATAGATAAAGTAGTTTCTTTTAATAGACTAAATACTATGCTTATCATTTGATTTCCTTATCCATTGCTTACTTTAACTGTTCCATTATCATTCCATAATTGACCATCTACTCCTGGGTCGGATGTAGGTAAACTTTGTAAAACTACTTCTCCCCCAGTAGTTATAAGTCTACTAAAATGTTCATTATTATAAGCTAAATTTTCCCACGTACCTGGAGTACCTTCCGAAACACATACCCAACCTAAAACATCATTACTATCTGGAGAACTATTAAAACATATATCACCTTTATTATAGGTACCAGCTGTAGGCTCACTATCTCCCCAGTAAATGTTAGCACTTAACTGTGAGCCTGAAAAACCATCTAACTGAGAATTATTTAAGCATATAGCTTGCTGAACTATTTTATCTGTTAGTTTAACCGTAGATCCTACACAATAGTTATTTTTAATAATACCATAATCAACTCCATCTGTGTAACCTTGCACTCTAATACTATTAGTAACATTAGACTCATAAACACTATTATTAAGTATAAGAGCATTTTTAGGGTCATGTATGAATAATCCATATGCAGTATCATTATCATTTTTATTACTATATTTAATAGTATTACCAGATATTTTACTATATATTGAAGAATGAGATAAATAAATACCATTATTACCTGAACTCACTATTAAGTTGTCTACAATACTACAATTCTTTAATCCCGGTGAATTGCTATCTATACCATTACCTTTATTCATTCTAATAATATTATTAGAGCATCTAATATCTATACCTGCTAATCTAATAGCACTATATTCAAGATCGCCACAACCCTCTATAATATTATTATTTATAATACAATTCTCTATATCATATTTATAATCATCTTCTAATTCTCCATTATAATTAGGTATGTATATCCCCCTCATACAATTATGGATAATGTTACCTTCGACTACTATGTCTTTACTTTGAGTATATGCATTTGGTACTGTCTGGTCACCAAACTCGGGTTTACCCGCTAGTAATATACCTGTAGAGCTGACATCTATACCATAGATAACATTATTCGTAATAGAAATATCTCTAGTACCATTAAGCTCTATTATAGCATCTCCTCCAGATAATTCTGAATGAGTTATAGTATTATCAGATACTATAGCCCTATGAACGTATTTATCTAAATCACAAAACTCATAAATACCATCTATTATATTATTAGTTAACATAAGATTATTTACAAACATAACATCCGCAAATATTCCCCTTAAGCCTTTAACTTTATTATTAGTTATACTAACATTATCAGCCATATAAGTAAAAGTATAACCTGAATGTATATATTCAAATTTACAAGAATTTATAGATATACTATTACACCTATTACTAGATGTATAATCTAAATCCCCTAAAATACATATACCCATATCAACTATTTGAGAACTTTCACCTGATACCCATTCATTATCTCTACCATTTAAACTTATATTTTCTATTGTTACATTATTACATTCTTGAATAGCAATAAAAGCATTAAGATAAGTACCATCAGTCTGGTCATCAAAAACTAATTTACCTCCCCCGGAAATAGTTATATTACTTTTATTTTTAATAAGTAAAGCTGGTAGAATACCATTACTGTTCCAAGGGAAGAATGTTTCATTAGAATACATTATATATTTATCCATATCTCCATTATAAACTTTATATGTTGAATTTAAAGCTAAAGTCTGATAATCTTTTAAACTATCTATTGCTTTTTGGATATCATTAGTATCATCAGTAATACCATCACCTACAGCTCCAAACCATTCAACTTTAATTATTTTATCATATTGTCTTACCCACCCATTAAAAACTATACCACCATCGTTCTCGGTAGCTTTATCACTATCATAAATGAAAATACCTCCTCTGTCTTTATCAGTTACAACTACTACATCATTGTCATTAGAAACAGGTAGATTAGCTAAATCATCTACATTATCTACATACATTACATTCTTATCTTCAGTCAATAAGTCATGGTGACCTATTGACAATATTTTACCATTTGCATTTGTTAGTTTTATTTGTGAACTCATTTATTCTCCTTATCCTGCACTTATTTTAACTGTTCCGTTATCATTCCATAATTGACCCTCGGCGTTAGGGTCTTCTGTAGGTAAATCAGTAAATTTAAAATTAGACCCTTTTATTCTAGAAATACCTCTATAATAATTATTACCTATATAGACATTTGCATCTGACCCATTTGATATACCTCCACCCTCACTATTTAAAGTATTTATATACAAAGAAGGAGAATAATTTTTTATATTAGTTGTCCCAGATTGTAAGTTATCCCAATAATTATCTATTATAATATTATCTTGTTCTTGTATTTGTAATACTGTACTATCATCTTTAAATACTCTAATAATATCATAATTACTATTGGCTGAATTCAATCTTATAGCTTCAGTAAAAGTTATATCTGTGTTACCTTTGACATTTAGATTTATTTTATTATTATCACCATTCTGAATATCTATAAAGTAAGCATTAGTGTCCATATCTATATTAGAATGATATACTGCATTTACATTTATATTAGAATTAGTGATATAATATAATTTAATACTTCTACAAGTGTTATCCTCTTCTAATGAATTAAGTCTCACATTCAAATTTAAGTCACAATTGTCTATATAATGAGTACCAGCTGTAAAACTATTTAAAGCTAAGTAATCATTTATTATTGTAAAATCTATAGTACTATTTGATAATCTTTTAACATTAAGAATACCATATAAAAGATTGTCTTTTATTACACAACTAGATATATTACCTAAGTAGACTGAAGCTTTTTGAAATATGTTATCAGTTATAGATACATTTTCAACTATCCCGCCATTATCAAAATATAGATTAAATCCTTCTAGTATGATAGTTGCTTGTTCAGTATAAGAGTTATCTTCTTTATTACCATATACTTTATTATTACTAACTATAGTGTTATCACAACTAATAGAAATGGCTGTAAAATCAGTAAATATAGTGTTACCATTTAGTACTCTATTATAACCATCTTTACCATTTACTACTATAGCGCTTTTTATATCTTTAAATGTATTATTATTACATATAACAGAACCTCCCCTAAATTCAAATCCTAATTTATAAGAATTTTCTCCTGTAAAAGCTTCATTTCCTGTGTTTATAATATGATTACCTTCAACTATAATACCTCCACAATTACTCATTTTAATATTCATTTGATTATTATCTATAAAACTACAACCAGTAATAGTTAATTTTAAGCTATCATATTTATTTTTATCATCTTCAGAATATGAAGAATAAATCCTAATAGCATTAGCATCTGAGTAATAAGACGCTAAATTATTCTCATCTTTAGGTAATGTTTTTATTCGTTCAAACTTACAATTAGATATATTACTATCTATATTTATCCCATCAGTACTACTATCATTATAAAAATATATAGCTCCTACGAAACCATTACCACCAACAGCTTCATCTAAATCTATTGATGTAATGTCTTGAAAAGTACAATTTTCTACCATACAAATAGTATTTCTATTGTTTTTAATTATATAAATTTCTGCAGGTGCTGAATTAGATACAAAGTCTTTAAATACTACATTATTTAAGTATAGTTCATTATTATTAACAATACAAGTATCTAAAAAATCTGTCGATGTTATAGTACCGCCATTTATCGTTAATTTACTATTATTTATAAATAAAGTTTGCCCATTTGTGGTAATAGTTGAGTTATTTAATAAGTGCAAAGTAGTAGAGCTACTAATATTTATAGTAGACTTAATAGTTATATCTTTTTCTATAATAATAGTCTTATATAAAAAAGCATTTTCTATATTAGTAAACCACTTAACATTTACTGGTCCTTCATGTTGCCTACACCAACCATTAAAAACTACACCACTGTCATTCATATCTTTTTTATTTTTATCATAAATAAAAATACCACCTCTATCTTTATCTGTAACTATACAGATATAATCATCTAGGCCTTCTAATTGTTCTAATTGTTCTATTGTATCAGCATAAGTAACTTTTTTACCTTTAGTGAGTAAATCGTTATGCTCAATAGATAGTTCAACATTGGAACTATTCTTTAATGTTACTTTACTTCCCATTTAATCTCCTTATAATACTTTATATGTAGCACCATTACTTATAACTATTTCTGAATTATTACCTAAAACAAACTCATCTACACTATATCCAGCACAATTTTCTGGTATAATTATAGTATCATTATCTACACCTTTTTTATCTAACCAAGCTACACCGTAACCTTTAGGTCCTGCGTGTCCTTGATATTGTCCTGCTTTACCAGCTGATAATTCAACCCATTCTCCTTCACTTAAAATATATTCCTTTTTAGTTGAGGGCTGGAACCATAAAGCACCATTATTTAAATTAGTTGTATCAGGAACGTCTTCTTGATAAATAGGTCTAGTTTTAGCCACATCATCTATATGCTCTATATTATCGGCTACCGTTTTTACATCACTAATATTAGCATTTATATTATTTACATTCTCAATAAATCCCATAATATCCTCCTATTACATTAGGCGTAGTAATATCTAATTCAGAGTCTACTCCTACTATACCTAACACTTCATTTAAAAATTTAAAATCTTCACTTTCATTATCTACATTATCTGCTTTGACTGCAAACCTATGAAATTTTATACCTGTGATATTTACAGTCTCTTCTTGAAATCTACCTAATATTTTACTATCTATTGAAACTATATCTTTTAATTCACCTACTTCAAATAACTTTAAGCCTGGTAAATTACTAATAACTATTTTAGTTTTCATATAAATCCTTTATATCTGGTATAATTACCTACATCAGTAAAATCAATTATACTATCTTTTTTAAGTTGTCTTCTTTCTACCTGATATAAACTATTATATTGAGAAGCTAGTTGTATAGACATAGTATCTTGATTATCCATAAGAGCTCTATAAGTAGCATAAAATTCCAAGGCTTTTACATACGCAGATGATATCTCTATCTCATCACTCTCATTAACTAAAGTTTTTGGTAAAGTATTACAATATACCGCTAATACTCCATTTTCATCTTTATCTGGGATAGGATATAATGTTATATTAGGTCTTCTTAATTTATCAAACACAAAATATTCTGGTGAACCTTTTATGTTAGCATCTCTGTTTATCTGAGATGTAGTAATAGGTTTTAAAGCTGCTTTTTTATATTCTACTCTAGTTACTATTAAAACATTCTCAGGGAGAGAGTAGTAATATTCGTCTTTAACTAAATCTAAAATGATTATATCTTTTAAGTTACCTGCTTTATTAGCTAAATCTTTTTGGCCTTCATCTATAAGACCTATAAGTCTTTCATCTGCCCATCTAGTTTTTTCTGTATCAGATAAATTATCTCTAACTTTAGCTAGAATTGTTTTTACTGATGTAGCCATTTATTTACCTTTAATGGTGAAGAGGATTAAACCTCTGTATATTCACCAGTTACTTTTTCTAATTCTACATATCTAAGAACTAATTGTTGTTTACCATCACCATTACCTGCCTTTGCACCTGTTTTAACTTCAATAGTTCCTCCAGTTGGGAAGTATTTTCTAGCCATAGTTCCAGTATTAACACCTATAGTTTTAACATCTACTTCATCATTAACAGTAATACCGTTAACTAGAATATCCATAGTTGCTGTATCTGCTGAGTCACCTTCTAATACATTTAAGTAAGACTCAATAACTACCGAATGTTTAGGTAATTTGGCAATATTGAAGTCTCCTGCTGTTACATAGATTTCAGAGATAGTATAACTATCTCCTCTTTTCATATTATTTCTTCCGTCTAATAATTTATTTTCTGCCATTTTCTATCCTTATTTATCTACATCTACGCATACAATACCAAAGTCAATACCCGCAACTTTAGCCATAGCATAGTCTTCATTTTCTGCTAATAATCTAGTTTTTTGAACGTTAGTCCATACTTCTAGTGCACTCTCAGAATTGATATCAAAATCATAGCTTTGATATTTATAATCTGGCATTTTACCCATAGCTAATTGTAAAGCACCTGCACCCATTACAAAGCCTCTTAGTTTTAAGTTATCATCAAAACTAAATCCTTCTTGTCCTGTCCAAGTATCTGTATCTTTATCATATTGTCTCATACCTGCAATTTCAATAGAACTATCATTTAACCCCCAAGGTTTACCAGCTTCAGTTTCACCCATAAAATTCGGAACTTCTACGATAATTAAGTTACCTAATTTACCAATAATACCAGAAATAGCTCTGTTGTTATTTCCCCTAACATCAGCGTTATAAACTAATGATTGATAACCTTGTGACTCTTTTAATTTAGCCGCCATAAATGCATCTACAAAGAATAACCACATATTTTTACCATCCATTGTTTTGAAAGGTTTTGGAGGTCTTCTGGTTCCACCTGTTGTAAATCCTGTACCAGTTTTTAAAGCTGTTTCAATTTTACTTAAAGCATTGATATCAAAATCATTTGCACCTAAATCTATAATATGCGTAGGGTCTTGACCTAAATTACCTTGTGCTGCATCAATAAGTGCTTGGTCTTTAAATCTAATGTATTGGTCTGCTAATTTAGTTCTACTATCTGCGTGTTCATTGATAGATAAATCTCCGATATTTTTACCATCAAACTTATCACCATTGTTAACTACCATTCTATATCTTTCTACAGTAATTTTATCAGAGAATTTCTTTTTCTGAATACCTTTTCCTGTAGCTGCATCTTTACCTTTAATTGCTCTTCCTGCAATATTTCCATCAAAATCAAATACTACTGTATGTCCTTCTGCTGCATTAGTATTATTTACTTGATAAACTATTGCATCTGGTGTATTCCCCATATATGGAGCAAAAATACTTTCACTTGCTTTTTGAATTAGCCCTTCTCTTACCCACTTTTTTCTAACTAAATCTGAGCTAATATCAACTACTGCTGTTTGATTAACTGCCATTCTTCTTCCTTTTAATATACTTCATTTTCATAAGTTTTAACTAAATCATCAGTATTTAATACTGTAGCTGAACTACCTCCTCCAACTTTATTCAAGTTAGGAACATTCGGAGTTTCAACTGTATCCTTAACCACTGCACCTACTTTAGTAAGATACTTTTTACTTTCCTCTAAAAACTCTTCAAAACTAATTTCTCCCGAATCAAGTTTTTTAGTTATCCTTGGTGGGATATCATTAGCTATTACCTCGTCATTAAGCTGAAGTCCCGGATTTTGCATTAGGAACTCTTGTAAAACTAAGTTACGTCTCTCTAGTTCTGCTGCTTTTTCTGCTTCTGTAGAGAATTCATTCAGTTTAGATACCACTTGTTCTTTTGCTTGCTGTTCTAACTGATTCATTTTAATTCTCCATGCTTCAGGGTCCGTGAACTTCAGGTCTTCTAACTCAGATTTCTCTTCATCAGAAAGATTCAGCTTAGCACTAGAATAAACTACTTCTTCTAATTTCTTAGCTTTAGCTTCTAGCGCTTTCAACTCTTGGCGAGATTTAGTAAGAGATGCTTGTGTGTCTCTCCTTCTCTTTTCTGCTAGAGCAGCTAACTTTAATTCCTCTGGGATATCTTCTGGTAGTTTATATGTATTCGTTTGTTCATCAAACTCCATATTCTTAACTACATTATTTAACTGCTCCTCAAGTGAAGGCTTAGACTCACTCTGAGTAGCAGCATTTTGTGTTTCTGGATTACTCATATCATCTCCTATTTTTTATTTATTATATCAAAATAATATCTATAAGTCAATACCATAATTCTTAGTTTCTCTCTGATTTTTACTAAAACTATTTTTAGGTAAAGACATACACATATATCTAATTGTATCTGCGGGATGCGACCACTCATTATGAAGAGGTTGACTATTCCATACACCTAGTCTCTCATTCCATTCTTTAGTATAACTAGTAAATGTGTCTTTTATATAGTTTAATCTATCATCAATCCACATATATTTAATCCATTTTCTAACTAATTCTATACCGTCTTGTACTGAAGTACTAGGTAACACTTTGGCATTTACCCCTAATTCTCTTAATATTGCAAGCCGAGATTTACCTGTACCTAATTCTCTTACCTTAGCATCGTGAGGCACAAACACATCTTTATATCTATAACCTAAACTATTAGCTTTAGACTCCATTACCCTAACATAATGTTCTAATCCCTCTCCTTCATTATGATATTCATCTATAATCCTTAGTTCTGGTCCTGTTAGTCCTCGGTATGTTTGATAGAATATTAGAACCATAGTATCATTTATACCTAAATCCATAGCCACATTCACTGTTAGATTAGAGTCAAATAGCCCATTAACTAATCTTTTCTGTTTAACTATATGATCTCTATACAATTTACTGTAATAACTACCATCTTTGGATGCTGAGAACGCTTCTTCTGATGTAGTGGGATATTCTTGTTTTATATCATCACCTAGTTCTTCGCGTTTCTTAGTATACCACCATTCCTGTTGTGGTGTTAACTCTATACCTAATTTTTTATTTACTTGCTCGAAATACTTCTGTAAGTCGTCTGGTATATCTACCTCAAAATCCAATTGGCAGTCATTATCCTCAACCCAACTAATAAATATAGCCTGGAAATCCATTGGAGTCAGCGGTTTATCTAATAGTTGTAACTCTTCAGCTTTGCGCCATATTTCGTAAAATAGCCCAGTCCTACCCTCAGCAGTAGATTCTATAGTTATCTTATTATCTTTACCTACTGCCTGAAATGCCCCTGTCTTAAGCTCCTTCGCCTTCTCAGGACTATTCTTAGCTATTTTAGCTAATTCTGATACGTGTAATCCCTGTAGAGTATCTCCCCGGAAGTTACCTATTCTTA
>Ga0256842_1002720_pt1 | contig 12325 bp, 9 predicted proteins | sample 4559240metaG_FD_185973 | JGI IMG/M metagenome (GOLD analysis project Ga0256842, IMG submission 185973) | Hydrothermal vent microbial communities from Guaymas Basin, Mexico - 4559-240 | ecosystem: Environmental > Aquatic > Marine > Hydrothermal vents | place: Mexico: Guaymas Basin | collected...
CTAAACCTAATAAGGAACCTTTAATTATTACTGAGAAAACTGATTTAGAGATTTTAAATAAACCTGTTTCAGAAGATGAAGAAGAGAGAATTACTGAAGTAACTTATGAAGATATAGGAGGATTAAAATCTCAATTAACAAAAATTAGAGAATTAGTAGAACTTCCATTGAGGCATCCTGAACTTTTTGATATTTTAGGTATTGAAGCTCCTAAAGGTATTTTGTTGTATGGTCCTCCTGGAACAGGTAAAACATTATTGGCAAGAGCTATAGCTAATGAAAGTGAAGCAAGTTTTTACTCTATAAATGCTCCTGAAATAGTAAATAAATACTATGGTGAAAGTGAGAAAAAACTAAGAGAGATTTTTGAAGAGGCTTCTAAAAATTCACCAAGTATTATTTTTATAGATGAGATTGATGCAATTGCTGTAAAAAGAGAAGAAGTTACAGGGGAAACAGAAAAGAGAATTGTTGCTCAGTTGTTAACATTAATGGATGGTCTTAATAAAAATAAAAAAGTTATTGTTATAGCTGCTACAAATAGACCTGATACTTTAGATGAAGCATTAAGAAGGCCAGGAAGATTTGATAGGGAGTTAGAAATTGGAGTTCCAAAGGAGCAAGATAGATTAGAAATTTTGAAAATACATACAAGAGGTATGCCTTTTGATACTCCTTCAGATTTTAAGGTTTATGAAAAAGAATTAAAAAAGTTTATTGAAGAATTAAAAGAAAAAAATTTAGAAGATGATAAAGGTAAGAATATAGATGTTGACAAAATAAAAGAGGTGTTTTCTAAGGATAAGTATAAAGCTTTAAGTTTAATGCCAGAAGAGGTAGTTAATAAAATAATGAATAAAGAAAAAGAAAAGATTTTAAAAAAAGTAGCTGCTGTAACTCATGGTTTTGTTGGTGCTGATTTAGAAGCATTAGTTAAAGAGGCAGCTTTTAATGTTTTAAGAAGGAATTTTAAAGATAATTTATTTTTAAATACTGATAGAATACCTAAGGAAAGATTAAATAGGTTAAAGATTACAGAGGAAGATATTTCAGAAGCTTTAAAGGTTATTAGACCTAGTGCAATGAGGGAGTTTTTAGTAGAAAAACCAAATGTAAAATGGGATGATATAGGGGGTTTAGAAGAGATAAAAAAGCAACTTATTGAAATGCTAGAATGGCCTTTAAAAAAGCCAGAATCTTTTAGAAGGTTAGGTATTAGTCCTCCTAAAGGTATTTTGTTGTATGGTCCACCGGGAACTGGTAAAACTTTGTTGGGAAAAGCAGTTGCTACAGAAACAGAAACTAATTTTATATATGTTAAAGGTCCTCAAATAATTAGCAAATGGGTTGGTGAAAGTGAAAAAGCAATAAGAAAAATATTTGAAAAAGCAAGACAAAGTTCTCCTTCTATTATTTTCTTTGATGAGTTTGATGCTATTGCTTCATCAAGATTAGGTGGAAGAGAAGGAAAATCTACTGATAAAATTGTAAATCAAATATTAACAGAATTAGATGGTTTAGAAGAACTTATTAATGTTAAAGTTATTGCAGCTACAAATAGGCCTAATTTAATTGATCCGGCTTTATTAAGACCCGGAAGATTTGATAAGTTATTATTAGTAAATGTTCCTGATATAGAAGCAAGGAAAGCTATTTTAAAAGTGTACTTAAACAAAATGCCTGTAGAGAATCCTGAAAAAGTTATTGAGGAGATTTCTAAGAATACAGAAGGTTATGTTGGTGCTGATTTAGAAGCTTTATGTAGAGAAGCAGGATTAATTGCTCTAAGAGAAAATATAAATTCTAAAGTAGTAAGTTTAAAACACTTTAAGGGAGCTTTAAAAGTAATTAAACCTAGTGTAAATCCAGAATTAGCTAAAGATTATGAAGAAATTGAAAAAAGTATGAAAAACCCTAAAAAATTAGATGGAATTAGTATGACTTATATGGGTTAGTATTTATTAATTTTTGTTTTTAAATTTTTTAATAATTTTCTACTTTTTTTAAAATAACAAAACTTTAAAAAAAATAATGTATTTAGAAAAATAATGTCATTAGATAATTTTATAGATATTAAAAAGAAAAATAAATTTGTTGATGATAAAAAATTAGAATTTAGTTTTAAAGATTATAATTTTAAAAAAGAGGAAGTGGAAAGATACCTGCCTTGGTTTTTAAAGTATCAACCTAAAATTATTAATGATTTAATTTTAACTCCAGAAGTTGAAGAAGTAATAAATTTTGTAAAGAATTTTAATAAAAATAAAGGTAAGGCCTTGCTACTTTTTGGACCTCCTGGTTGTGGAAAAACTACTACTGTTAATATAGTAGCTAAAAGTTTTGATTATGAGATTTTAGAAGTAAATGCTTCAGACACAAGAAATAAAAAATCTATTAATGAACTGTTAGGAAATAGTATTAAACAAAAATCTTTATTTGCTAAATCTAAACTAATTTTAATAGATGAAGTTGATGGGGTAGCAGGAAGAGAAGATAGAGGTGGTATTTCTGAAATTGTTAAAGTAATAAAAAATAGTCCTTATCCTATTATTTTAACTGCTAATAATGTGGAAGATGTTAAGTTAAAACCTCTAAAAAAAGTTTCTAAATTTATAAATTTTGAAAAAAATAATAGAGATTTTTTAATTAAACTATCTAAAAAGATTTTAGAAAGTGAAAATATTAGATATAAGGAAGAAGATTTGTTAACTTTTGTAAGTAATAGAAATGTTAGTGATATTAGAGGTTTTATAAATGATTTGCAAGCTTCCTTTTTATCTAATCAATTTGATATAAGTTTGTATGAAGAAAGGGATTATAAGAAGATTATTGAAGTTGTTTTAAATAATATTGTTAAACTAAATCCAAAAGATGCTTTTTATAATAATCTTAATACAGATATTAACTTAGATGATTTATTTTTATATTTAGAAGAGAATGTTCCTCCTGTTGCTAATAAAAAAAACTTATATTTAATTTTTAATGAAATTTCTAAAGCAGATGTTTATAGAGGGAGAATAATAAGGTGGCAATATTGGAGATTCTTAGTTTATATTAATTTTTATTTAAATTTTGGAGTTTCTTGTTTTTTAAATGTCAGTAAAATACCTGCTAAAAAAAATAGAAGAATTCTTCAAAAATGGATATATAATAATAAATATAGTATACTAAAAGAAAGAACAAAAATTCAAAAAAGTAAAAATGAAGAACCAAAAATTATAGAAAAAATTAGTAATTTATATCATTGTTCTGTTAAAAAAACAAAAAAAGAGATTTTACCTTATTTTTTATTTACTTTTAAAAATAATGCTGATTTTAGAGAGAATATTATTAAAAAATTAAATTTAGATGAAAATGAGGTAAGAAATCTTTTATTACTAGAATTGTAATATTTTGAATTTTAATTTTATTTAAATTAATTAGTAATGTTTTTATTTTGTTCTAAATTTTCTAATATTTTTTTATAACATATCTCTTTATATTTTCCAGCATCATTACATAAACTTTCATTTTTTAAATTATAAGCTAATGAATATAAACAATATTCTGTATTGTTTGTTAAATTACAAATTTTAGAATCTTTTTTATCTATAGCACGAAGAATATAACATTTTTGGACTTCTGTAGAAAAATTACAATAAGTTATATTATACTTAGAAAGTTCATTATAACAACTATAATAATAAGATTTATTTTTGATTAAATAACAGTAATTTTTTTTATCTTTATATGATATTGCAAAATAACACTTGTTTGGGTTCTCAGTTTTTTCACATAATGAAATATTTTTGTTATAATCTATTATTTTATTAATACATGAAATTTTTTTATTACAAAAATTTTCATTAATTCCTGATTTATAAAAGCTTAATAATACAATTATAATTAATATAAGTATTACTAAAATGTCACTGTATTTCATTTTATATTTCTCCTCCTATAATATTCTACTATGAATATAAATATAGATGAAAAGATTATATTGAATACAAATTCAAGATAAAATTTTTTAAATAAACACATTATTGATTCATATAATAAAAATAAACCTATATAAAATAAAATCCATAAGAAGAAATTGTTTTGTTTATCTTTATATATTAATGAAGTTATAAATAAACCTGTAAAAAAACCTATGAAATGTGAAATGTAAGAAGTGTTACTTTTAAAAAAAATCTCATAAATGTAAGTTATTATAAAAAACAAAGAAAAAAGATAAAAAATAGAAATTTTTAAGATTCCTAGTAATCTAACTTTCATAAATGGGTTTAAAATCATAAATATTCCAAAGATTCCAAAAATTGCTCCCGAAGCTCCTAATACAAATGTTTGTGGTACTAAACCTTGAACAAAATTACCCAATAAACCGCTTATGAGATATATAAGTATAAATATTTTACTTCCTATTAATTTTTCTATTATTAAACCAAACATTAGTAAAATTAAGTTATTTAATATGAAGTGTAATAATGAGTAATGTACAAAGATAGATGTTATTAAGTTGAATATAGATGCTTGTTTATAGTAACTATATTTTAGAAGTTGAATAAAATTAAGTTCTTGAAATGAGTTAATAAAAATAAAGCTTATTAAATTTATTATGAAGAATATTAATGTTCCATAAGGAAAATTAGTTTTTACAGTTATTACATTTAATAATTCTTTTGCTTTTTTATTGCTTTTTCGATTTTTTAATTCTTTTTTTAAATATTTTCTGGCTTCTTCTAAGTTTCCTAATATAGTATATAATAGACCATAATTATAAAATAAATCTTTTTCATCTTTTTTTAAGTTATATATTAAATCTAAATAATATTTTGCTTTATTATATTCATTTTTATTAAAATGGTAATTGTAAAGTGACCAATAAATTTCTAATTCTTTATTTTTATTTTTTGTAAGTTTAGCATTTTCTAAATTATTTAATAAAGATTTTAATTTTTCATCCATTTATATTTATTTTTTTGAATAATATTTATAAATTTTTTTTAATTTTTACTTGTTATGTAGTTAAAAAAGGCATCATTTTCTAAGATGAAATCTACATAATATACTTTTGAATCTGGTATTGAACAATTAGTTATATTTATAAAGCTAATACCAACCTCTATATGTTTAGGGGAAAAATTAGAACATGAAATGTTGTTAATGTTTAATTTAATTATATTAAATGTATTGTTATTATAATTTTTAAAATAAAGTAAATTATTCTCTAGTTTTATTGCTTTTATTTCATTTTGGATATCATAATGTTTTGTACTTACTTTTGAAAAAAAATAGTTTGCCCAGTTATTATAAAATATTAAAAAAGAAACTGAAACTGTAAGTAATAGAACTACTCCTATAACTGTTCCTAAACTTTTTTTATTTTTCATTTTACTTTTTTAAAATTGGTTATTTATTTTTGAACTTTCTTTTGAAATTTTCTATTTTTTTAATAAATTCATTGTTATGTTCATCATTTTTAAAAACTAATACATTTTCCCAAACCTCTGCTATGTTGCTAACAGGTATAATTTTCATATTTTTTAATATTTCATCAGGTAAAACTATATCCTGAAGGTTCATTTTTGGAATTATAACATTTTTAATTCCAGTGTTGTAAGCTGCTTCTATTTTAGCACTAACTCCTCCAATTGGTAAAACCTCTCCTCTAATAGATAAACTTCCAGTCATTGCGAAATCCTGTTTTATTGGTATGTTTTTTAGAGCTGAAACTATTGCTGTAGCTACAGAAATACTAGCACTATCACCTTCTACTCCTTCATAAGTTTGAATGAATTGTATGTATATATCATACCTACTTTTTAAATCTTCATTAAACAATTTTTTAATTATTGCGGAAACATTACTAATTGCTTCCTTAGCTATTTCTCCTAGCTTTCCTGTTGCTATAAATTCTATTTTCTCCCCTCCTGGTGTTATTTCTGCTTCAATAGGTAGAACTATACCTGAGTAAGGAGGTGTTGAACCCATAACTGCTAATCCATTAACTTTTCCAATTTCTTCTCCTTCTATACTAATAATTTCGTAATCCCTTTTAGATTCAATATATTTGCTTGTTAGTTGTTGTTCTAAACTTTTAGCTTTAACTAATGCTAATTTTATATCCTCACTTTCTACAAGTTTTTTATTTTTCTCTTTAGCTATGTCTCCTGCAGCTCTGACTATACCTCCTAATTCTCTAAATCTTGTAGTTAATTTACCTTTTTTATTAGCTCTTTTTTTAGCTTCTAATATAATTAATTCACTTGCTTCTTTAGTAAAATGAGGTATTTTTCCATCTCTAACTACTTCTTGAGCTATGAATTGAACTATCTTGTTTCTATTTTCTTCATTATCATCCATAGTATCATTCATATAAACTTCATATCCATAACCTCTAATTCTGCTTCTTAAAGCAGGGTGCATTTTATTTAAAGTATCTAAATTACCTGCTGAAACTAAAACAAAGTCGCAAGGTACAGGTTCTGTCCTAACCATTGCTCCTGCACTTCTTTCTGATCTTCCTGTTATAGGAAATTGTTTTTCTTGTATTGCTGTAAGTAATTCTTGTTGCATTTCTGGTCTTAATGTTGCAATTTCATCTATGAATAATACACCTCCATTTGCTTTATGTATCATACCTGCGACTACTCTTTGATGTGCGGGAGTTCCTAATCCTCCTGATTGGAAAGGATCGTGTAGTACATCTCCTAATAAAGCTCCTTCATGAGCTCCTGTTCCATCTTCAAAAATCATTTTTTTATTAGCATTATTTACTATTAATTTTGGTATTTTAGAACTAAGGTTACCTCCTCCTATTAAATTGCCTCTATTACCTAAGCTAGAACTTATTACTAATGTGAAAACTAAAAAACCAATTAATATAGTATTTGTTATGGTATATGCTGAGTAAACTATATCTGAAATATCGCCACTTTTCCATTGGTAGTAAAAGTACAATGATAGGCCTATAGATAGAAATAAGAATATTAATAATATAACATTAGGACCTTTTCCTACTTGTTTAATACTTTCTGTTTTTGCTTTTTGGATTATTTTTTCTCCATCTCCTGCTCTTGTAACTTTTATTAGAGGAGTGTTTTCATCTTTTGGATTAGGAAATGCTAATATATCTAAAGCATTTTTTATTGAGATAAGTTCAGCTAAAGCTTTTCCTAACATAGATTTACCTGTTCCAGGTTCTCCTAAAAGTAAAACATGTCTTCTTTGTGCTGCTGCTTTTTTTATAATTTCTATAGCTTTTTCTTGACCAATTACTTGTTCAATGTAAGTTTTAGGTACTTTTATTTCAGAAGTGTCTTTAAATTCTAAACCCATAATAAAAAACATAAACATTTATTTATAAATTTTAGTAATAATTCTTTAATAATATATAATCTGTTAGGATTATATTAATATATTATACACAGTTTATTATATTAACATAGTAAATATAATGTTTTTTATATTAATATTTATTAACTGAATTATTATATATACTACTTTATTTTTGTATTTTTATATATAAATAATCTAATTTATTGTTCAGTAAATAGAAAAATTTATATATTAAAAAGTATTAGATATAGATAAAATTTATAAAATTTTCTTAAAATGGTTCAGGAAGAAATAAAAAAATGTCCGGATTGTGGTGGAAAGAATTTTTATCACAATAAAGAAAAAGGAGAAATAATCTGTAGGGATTGTGGTTTGGTTATTGATAGCAAGAGTGTTTCTTTAGGAAAAGAATGGAGAGATTTTGAAGAAGATGAAGAAAGTGAAATGAAGAGGAGTGGTTCACCTATTTCTTACACTAAGTTTGATATGGGGATGGGAACTACTATTGGTTCTGAAAGAGATTTATATTCTTTGGATAAAAAACAGAGGTATAAACTACAAAGATTAAAGAAATGGCAAAAAAGACTTTCAACAGTAATGGAGAAAAATTTGAAAATAGCATTAGGTGAGTTAAGAAGATTAAGTTCATATTTAAATTTGCCACAATCTATAGAAGAGGAGAGTGCAAAGATTTATACTGAAGCAGTGCAAAGAAATTTAGTTAGAGGAAGAAGTATTGAAGCAGTTATGGCAGGAGTTATATATGCATCTTGTAGAAGACATAATATTCCAAGAACTTTAGATGAGATTGCAAATGCTTCAGGTTTAGATAAAAAAGAAGTTGGTAGAAGTTATAGGTACATAACAAGAGAGCTTAAAATTAAAATTTTACCTAATAATCCTGTAGATTATATTTCAAGATTTGCTTCTGTATTAAAATATTCACCGCAAACTCAATCTAAAGGTATAGAGATTTTATCAAAGGCATTAAATTTAGATTTAACATCTGGTAGGGGGCCAATTGGTATTGCAGCTGCAGCTCTTTATATTGCTGGTTTGTTAGAGGGTGAAAGAAGAACACAACGGGAAATTTCTGAAGTTTCAGGAGTTACTGAAGTTACTATTAGGAATAGATATAAAGAGATTATAAGTATGTTAGGTTTAGAAGATGAAATTAAAAAAATGAAAAAGAAGATTGGAGAAAATGAAAAAAAAGAAGATTAGTTTTATTTTTTTGTTATTATTTTTAATAGGGGTTGCTTTTGGGTTAACCATCAATGAAGGAGGTGTTTATGAATTAAATATAGATAAAGAAAAAATTAATATTTTTAATGATCAATTAAATTTTAAAGAAAGTTTTGTAATTACTAATAATTATAATAATAAGATATTTATTAAATTAATTAAACCTAATGTTAGTGGTTGGGAAGTTAGATTTAGTGAAGATGCTTTTTATTTAAATCCTAATGAAAAAAAGCTAATAGATGTTGAGTTTTTACCTAATGATAATTTTGATTATTCTTTGAATATTATTACTGAAGATTTTATAAAGATTTCACAAGATAACTCAAATTATCTTGGTTCTTACAATTTTCCTATTAAAGTTGTAAATGATATTCAAAATGTAACTTTTTCTTATAAAGTTTTTATAGATAAAAGAGAAAAACCTCCAGTAGATTTTACTTTAATTACATATGAAAAAAATGTAACTCCTTTTGATAGTTTTAGATTCTCTATTGTTGGTAAAAATATTTTTAATGATACTGAGGCTATTGTAAAATTTTATTTAGATGATAATGTTTATGATTTTAAAAAAATTTTTACTCCTAAAGAATATGTTCATATTTTTGAAGTTAAGATTCCTATGTTAAAACCTGGTTTTTATAATGTTAAAATAGATTTAATTTCTCCTGAGGGTGAAGGTAATTCTTTTAAAAATTGGGTTTTTAATGATAAAATTTATGTTGGAACTTATAAGAATTTAGAAGTTATTGAGAACTTAGATAAAAATTTTTTTTTAACTAAAAGAGAAATAGAAGTTAAGAATAATGGTAATATTAATACAACATATAAGTATTCAATAGATTTAAATTTTTTAGAAAATTTAGTTACTTCTCTTAATATAAAAGAAGATTACTATTCTTATAATTCTGGAAAGTTAAATATAGAAAAAGTAGTGGGTGTTGGTGGAAAAGAAAGTATTGTTATAAAAACTAATTATTGGGTTTATTATTTAGTTTTTGTTATTATTTTAGGATTGGTTTTAGGTTATTATTTTAGAGTTAATTCTAATCCTTTATATATTGATAATAAGGTATATCATATTGTTAAAAGTCTTAATGAGGGAATAAAGAGTTTAAAAGTTAAAATTGAGTTTGAAAATATTAAGGAAAAGGAGATAGAAATGTTAGAATTAATATTTAGAATGCCTCTTTACTTAAGTATAAAGGAAGGTTCATTTACTCTTGTTGAACCAAAAAAGGTTCTTAAGAGTAATACACAATATAAAATGATTTGGAAATTTAAAAGATTTGAAAAAGGAGAATCAAGGATTTTAGGATTCACTTTAGTTAATAATAAAGGAATTTTAGGAGATATTAAATTGCCGGATTTAGAAATAATAGTTAGAGTTAATGGTAGAGAAAGGAAATATTACAAAAGCTTTTCTACTATAAAAAATTAAAAACTTTTTAATCATAATTATTTTAAAATGGAAATAACTAATAGAAAAATTATTTTTTTTATTCTTTTTTTAATTATTTTATTAGTTTTATTTCCTAAATTTATAAATTTTTCTTCATATGTTAAAGAACAGATTAATAATATTATTGGAAAAGGTGATAGTTCTTTAAATGACTTAGGAATTGATGTAATTAATTTTGATGAATCTGATTATATTTTTGAATTTAGTTCTGGAGGGGCTACGAATTATTATAAATTTGAAGGGGGGAAATGGTTAGTTTCGACTGATAAAGATGGAGAATATGAAGTGTCAAAAGGAAGTATTGATGGAAAAAGTTTATTTGGTAAAAGTTTTGAAGATGGTGTGAAGCTTTTTAAAGAGATAGATGAAAGTAAAGGTAAGGAAGTTGTTGTTTATAAGGATGATGAGGTTATCTCTTTTTCTGATTTATTAGAAAAAATGAATAATATTATTAAAAATGGTTGTAAATATCATCATATTTATTATCATAGAAAGGTAGAACAGTTATTAAGTTCTAAGATTGATGGAAAAACTATTAATGAATTAGTTAATGAAGTTTTTGAAGAAAATAAAGATTTGCTAGATGGTAGAGTTAAAAAAGAAGAAATTTTAGCTATTATGTCTCAGGAATCAAATTTAAAATCTTTACAAAATTCTTATTATGATCAAAATAAAAATGGAATAAGAGATCAAAGTGATAGTTTTGGCTTAATGCAAATAACTCCTAAAACGGCAGGTGAACATGTAAAAAAAAGATTTAAAATAGATTGTTCTAATATTGAAAAATTATCTAATGATGCTAAATTTAATATTTTATGCGGTGCTTTATATATAAAAATTTGTAAAGAAAATTACTATGCTGGTAATATTGAAAAAATTGCTCAATGTTATAATGGAGGACCTAATGCAGTTTCTGAACCAAATTGTGATGCTAGTGAATATGCTCAAGTTGTAGTTAAATACTATGATGATGTTAGAAGTTTAACTTAATTTTATTTTTTTCTTTTTAACTTCTTTTTAAAATTGTAAATTTATTTTTATTTTTGTATTTTAAAAATTTATTTTTTTCTATGTAATTACAAAATTTTTTAAATTAATCTTTTTTAGTAAAAAGTGATGAGATTTAAAAAAGATAAAACAGGAGTAAGTCCTGTTGTAGCAACTAGTTTATTATTAGTAATTGCAGTAGTAGGAATAATGGGTTTTAACACTTGGTTTAATATTTTTCAAAGTAGTGTTCTTACAGATGTGGAAAAAAAAAGTTCTTTAGAATTAATAAACACAAAGATTGAAACATTAGTCCAGGATAGATTATATTTTAGAAATGGTTTTAATAATTTAAGAATCAAAGAAATAAAGATAGATAATTTTAGTTGTAATATTTCTTTAAATATAAGTAAAGGGATGGAAGTGATTGATTTAAAAAGTTGTTTGAAGAATCTAAGTACTTCTATTCATGAAATTGTAATTATAACTGATAAAGGAATTTTTAGCAGGAAATTATATGTAAAAAATGTAAGTGTAGGAAATAGAGAAAGTACTAATTTATATCGTTCTTGTTTAGATATTTTAAAAAATGGGGCTTCTAAAGGAGATGGTTACTATAATATTTCACCAACTTTAAATAGTTCAAATGTTTTTAAGGTATATTGTGATATGACTACAGATGGTGGTGGTTGGATTTTGACTTTGGTGACTAAAGATTCTGTTCATCCTGTTACTTTATTAAATAATGCTGTGCAAGTATTTCCAACTAATAAAAATATATCTTCTGCTCATAGTTTTAATTTTAGTGATCTTTGTGTAGATGAACCTTGTATTGTTGGGATGATGATAAAAGATATTACTAATAATAGAAAGAAGTATTTTAGATTTCCTGCTGTTTTTCATTTAAATGATGGTTATAATAGTTCAACTAAGTTATGTGCAGATTATATAAGTGATTCTGAATCAGGGGGATGGGGTCGTGCTTTAATTTATGATTGGAATGATGGGAGTGGTTGGACTTTCTGGGGACAAACAAGGACTGGAAGTTATTCTTCTATTGTTTATAGTTGGGGAACAGGTACTAGTGGTTCTTATTTTAATATGGAAGTTTACTTATTAACAAACAAATAAATTTGAAAAAAGTTTAATTAATTAAAATTTTATATAGTTTATTAATCTAAAATTATTTACTTGATAAAATTAAAAACTTTTTTTTATTTTTTTATATTATTAAATTTAGATTTTAAAATAAATCTTGGAATTTTTATTTATTAATTAATGCTATTTTTTAAAAATGAAAAGAATAAAATT
>Ga0256842_1002721_pt1 | contig 12321 bp, 9 predicted proteins | sample 4559240metaG_FD_185973 | JGI IMG/M metagenome (GOLD analysis project Ga0256842, IMG submission 185973) | Hydrothermal vent microbial communities from Guaymas Basin, Mexico - 4559-240 | ecosystem: Environmental > Aquatic > Marine > Hydrothermal vents | place: Mexico: Guaymas Basin | collected...
ACTAATAATTCGTTCTTCTTATAGTCTTCTCCTTTACGGGAAACATTTGCATACATTGGGACTGCTTTATATATTTCTACAAAGTCGTTGATTCTATGTGTGTCCTCGTACATCACGACAGCATCGGCACCTGCTGGTAGAGGGGCTCCAGTAGTAATCTCTACTGCTTCGTTTTCTCCTACAGAGTATTTTTCAGGTTTGTCTCCTGGCCTTATAATGCCCTTAACTCTTAGTATGGCTGGGTTTAGAGGCGATGATCCTGTTGTATCAATGCTTCTCACAGCATATCCGTCAACAGCTGATCTATCGTAGGCTGGGGCATCGTATAAGGCATATATATCCTCAGCTAATACATGATTAAGAGCACTATATATATCAACGAGCTTCGTTAATAGCTCTAGTCTTGCTTTCTCCAATACTAGTTTGACCGCTTCATCCACACTTATTAGTTTGCCCAAATATTTTGGCTTACTCATAGCTATTCATCTCTTTCCCAACAATTTTGTCTATCAAGGGTTTTTCACCATATACTTCTGCCGCAGTAATTATTTTTATTTTGTATTTCTCAGCATATCTAAACACTTCCGAAACTAGTTTTCTCCACCTAGGATCTCTTAATAAGTGATGATCATAAATAATAAGCTCTGGTTTCGAATCGATAATTACCTTAGCATTATCTATTGCTCTATTGAGATTAATTCTGTTAAACATGTATGGGAAAAGATAGGTTGGAGGACCATCAAGAATTACTATATCTGGGTTCTTATCCGCTATGAATACTGCATAATCTTCTATGATCGGCCCCATAACATCGCTTGTGTAAAACAGTTTGTAGTCCTTAGATTCTATAAATACTGGCGTGATCCAACCAGTTTTATCATATTCTATTCCGTGAAACCATGGTTTAAGGATCTGTATACTCAATCTTCCGATCTTAAGCTTTCTGCCATCGCCCCAATAGATCCTTGTATTATCTGGTAATACTATGTTTTCCTTTATCCACATATCGTTCCTCCATTTTGACACAAGTCTATTAAACCACTTCTTGCCCTTTAGGAGTAATTCTCTTCTCCTATTAGCGTAGTCTCCATAATTTCTTTTATGAATATATACAAGATCCTTCACAGGGTCTGGAAATTTCTTCTGCCTTGGCTTAACTAAAAATTCATCTAGTTTTAACCCGTACTGCTCTAATAATATAGTTAAGAAGAGTCTTGCTCTGTCCCATTGGCTATTATTAATATATTTATTAGGATTTTTCATGTAAAGGGCTTTGCCAGCATATATATTGTTTCCTTTCAAACCTGGATCGTTTGGTAGGATGTGGTGATCGTAGTGATAATGAGTTATGATAATTATCTTCGACTTAGAAGCGTATTCCATGATTTTGTCAACTGCTTTCTGTCTTAATAATCTCTTCGTATCAGGATCCAGAGGATAACTTGGCTGCATAGCTGCAGCTCCAGGATCAATCAATAATAGTCCATCCCCAGTATCTATCGCCACAGAGGATGATTTAGCTCCCATGCTATCAAACCATATGATGTAAATACCTCTTTCTATTAATTCTCCGTAAATACTATTGTTCAACAACCCGCATATACCCTAAACCCAGTTTTTAGAATATGATTTATTTTCCTCGGTAAAAACCAAGGCATTTCTGGTGTTTCTTTTTCCATAGAGCCTTATATGAAATTATATTATATGAAGCTATGCATTAGCTATGACTCTACTTAGAATATTATGGAACTTTTCTTCGTCAATTAGCTCATTTACTAACTTAACTTGTCTAATTAGCTTACAATATATTGGTTTAAACTTGTTAATGTTCTCCATATAATGATTCTTGAACCAGTAATTCTCTATTGGTAATAGTGTGTAAAGTGTCCTTCTCCAAGATTCGAGTAATAGGGGTTTATTTCCCATATATTCCGCTGCTGTCATGACATTTCCATATATGTTTCTAATGCTTTGTATCCAGTAATATCCTTTATCACACCTGTTGATATGATGATCAATTATAACTATGTCTGTATATTTCAGCATTGATTCTAGAATATGCCTAGCTTTATCTAATAAGATTTTGACTAAATTATTATCATGTATATAACGATATATTGGAGGACCATCCGATATTATGATCTTGGGTTTTAATTCTCTAACAACATCTATTATCCTGTCTACTAGAAGACCCGTATCACTCAAGTGCATAAATGGTTTATTTGTCTCAACATAGACTATGTACACGGACGACAGACTATATCCATGAGGATAAGGACCATATATCCTAAGAGGACCTATATATAATCTGGTCCGATTGATCGTTATAAGGTTTTCACGATACAGTTCATGTATCTTCGTTAGTCTTATCCTCTCCTTCATATTGAGAAGCTTGTATGGAGGAGCTATGATTGTTTTCTTCGAAATATGGTTAAGTGCATAGAGGTCTAGTTGGAACGGATTAGCATTATATAGAGGTACATGATCGCCATGCATGTGTGTAAATACAATATACTTTGCTTTAGCCCAAAGACTAATAATTTTCCTGCGAATAAGGTCTCCAGCAACAGCTTGTACTGGATGAGGATGTAACTTCCACCTAGTAAAACCTAGTGCAACTCCTGGATCAATTAATATGCCTTCACCATCAACCTCAACATAACACGATAAACCACGCACACCAAGGCTCTCAGTACCAAGGATCCTTAAATCCCACATCATAGGTCCCGCAAGTCCCCAAAACACTAATGGTTTTAGACAAAATTATAAAATATTTTATCGATACAAGGTAATACTGAATTTTGTTATAGTCATAAAAATCACAATAAATTTCCAAACATTGTGTTCAGCCTTCCTCGTACTACCTAGAGGTAATCCTCAATAAGGGTATTGACACATATCTAATTTCTATAGGTGATGCTGACTTGGCCAAAATAGCGTTTTTCGAATTGGAAGGATGGGAAAAGGAAATTATAGAGAAGAATCTTCAAGGACATGAACTTATACTCCTTAACGAAAAATTGTCTGACACAATAATTGATAAGGTAAAAGATGCTGAGATAATAAGTGTATTTATTTACTCACGTATAACGAGCGACATATTGGAAAAACTACCTAGTCTTAAGGCTATTGTAACCCGCTCTACAGGATACGATCATATTGACATAGAAGCTTGTCGTAAAAAAGGTATCCATGTTTACAATATTCCTGATTACGGTTCAAATACTGTAGCAGAGTTTACATTCCTACTTATATTGGCATTGTACAGAAGATTTAGAGAAATATTATCCAGTGAGTGGATAGACGCCATTAGGACTCGCGGATATGAGTTGCAAGGGAAGACTATAGGAGTCATAGGTACTGGTAGAATCGGGAGCCGTGTAGTGAAGCTAGCTCACGCGTTTGGAATGAAAATTCTAGCATACGATCTATATCCCAGGAAAGAACTTATTGAAAAATATAATGTAAAATACGTAGATCTCGAGACCTTGCTTAGAGAATCCGATATTATAACATTACATTTACCACTAACAAAAGAAACTTATCATTTAATTAATAGACAAAATATTAAACTTGTAAAAAAAGGAGCTATTCTAGTAAATACAGCAAGAGGAGCACTAGTAGAGACTGAGGCAATAATAGAAGCACTAGATAAAGGAATACTTGGAGGAGTAGCTCTCGATGTATTTGAGGGAGAACACGTACTAAAAGAAGAAATAGACATCGTCTACGGGAAAAAACAATATAGTATAGAAGAATTAAAGAAAGGCCTAGAAGCACACATACTAATGAAATACCCTAACGTCATTATAACACCACACATAGCATACAACACATGGGAAGCAGTACATAGAATCCTAGATCAAACAATAGAAACAATAAAACAAATCCTAAAGGGACAACAACCAAAGAATAAGGTAGTTTAAAGAGAAATAATGATAGAAATAATGATATAGTAATTTTTGCTATAAACAATTATAAATAATCTTTTGCTTATCTAAATTACTATATCATAAAACAATAGACAATATAATGATTTAATCCTAGGGTTATAAGTGAATTAGGATTAATAAGGTTGTAGAATTTATTTTATGAATAGAATAGGGGATGATAAACTGTTTTATTTGGGGAATATCTAGTGACAACTACTATTAAAATGAAGAAAATTAGAAAACCTTCGAGGATGCTTAGTGGAGTTAGTGTTGTAGCTGTGATGACGCATCCTCTTCCATGTCCTTTTAATTGTTATTATTGTCCTGGCGGTCCTGGATATAATGCTCCCAAAAGCTATTTCGGAAACGAACCTGCATTAAGAAGAGCTAGGAGAAACCAGTTTCATCCATATAAACAAGTATGGAACAGACTCATGCAGTATGAGTACCTTGGACAATTTCCTAGTAAGGTAGAAGTAATCGTTATGGGGGGAACATTTCTAAAAGCACCACAGAGGTATAAGGAATGGTTTATATCAATGATCTTTGAGGGACTTAATAGGTACCCGGATCCGGAGCCTCCAAGGAAATGGGAACTAGAAACAGCACAATTAAGAAACGAGACGGCTAGACACAGATGCGTAGGATTAACGATCGAGACTAGACCCGATGTAGGTTATGAAAAAGAAGCTGATGAAATGCTAAGATATGGGGCGACCCGTGTAGAGCTTGGTGTTCAATCAGTATATGATGATGTACTCATAAGGGTTAACAGAGGTCATGGTGTTAAAGAAACCATTAGGTCAACAAGAATATTAAAGGATGCTGGATTCAAGATAGTTTATCACATCATGCTTGGATTACCTGGGAGCGATCCCGATAGAGATATTGAAATGATGAAAGAAATATTCGAGAACCCAGATTATAGACCAGATATGCTTAAGATCTATCCAACGGAAGTTGTGGAAGGAACTGTGCTCTATGAATGGTGGAAAAAGGGACTGTATAAACCATATGATGACGAGACAGCTATTGAAGTGATCTCCGAGATGTATAGGTATATACCTAAATATGTTAGAGTTATGAGGATAAGAAGAGATATACCTGCACCAGAAGTAGTTGCTGGAACAAAGAAATCTAATCTCAGAGAATATGTTGAGAAGAGGTGTTTGGAGAAAGGAATAAGGATCAGAGAAATAAGGTTTAGAGAAGTAGGACTCCAAGCATGGAAATATGGCAAAACACCTGATCCCAAATACATAGAGATCACTAGGACAACATATGAAGCAAGTATGGGTATAGAAGAATTTCTTGCAGTAGAAGATGTTAAGAACGATATAATTATCGGCTTTATCAGAATGAGGATTCCCAGTGAAAAAGCACATAGGTCGGAAGTAGATGAAAAAACAGCTATTATTAGAGAGCTCCATGTATATGGTCCGGAACTACCGGTTGGACTTAGGGGTGAGTCTTGGCAACACAAGGGCTGGGGCTATAAATTATTGAAAGAAGCAGAGAGAATAGCTGTTGAAGAATATGATGTTAGAAAAATGCTTGTACTATCTGGAATAGGTGTTAGAGAGTACTATAGAAAATATGGCTATTATAGACCTCCAAATAGTCCCTATATGCATAAGATGCTAAAATAAATATTTTAAAATAAAATCTCGTATTCAGCTAATAATGTCACAGGAAAACTATTGTTTAAGAAGATCTCTTTATAGCAACAAGAATTAGATTTCTAGTGATATTTGGTGAAGAAGGATTCTGGATCAAATAATCGTATTCCAGGACAGAAAAACCAGCAACTGAAATCTCTTCTACAAGTTCATTTAGATCATATATATGGTAATACCTCTCACCCCATTTATCTTTAATAATAATATCGCCTCTACCTACTTCTTTAACTAAGTATTTCTTTCTCAAAACACTAAGTTCCGGTAGCCAAACAGTTATTATTAATATTCCCTTATCTTTGAGTATCCTCCATATGTTTCTCAATAAGTATGCTCTACATTCCTTCCCAGGTATATTATGGAGAAATGCTTGCAAATACACAGTATCAAAATAATTATTATTAAAGGGAAGCGTCAACGCATCAGCTAATATCTTTACTAAGTTTTTATCATTTTCTATTTCTTCTAGCACTTCTTTAACCATATCTAATAATACGAGTTGCGTAATGTTTCTCCTATTGAAAAAATAATATCTTGTTGTAGACGCATAACCGCAGCCCATATCAAGCACTTTTCCTCTAAGGTATTTGTCTATAAGATAATGTATCCACGGAGTTCTTCTATAGTATTTTCCTCGCTTCGTAAACCACTCTAAATTCATTCTGAAAAGTTTACCATACTTTGTCCAACAATACTCATCATTAACAATACTAGCTTCTATGTGGGCTCACCTAATAAACTGGTTCTAACAGCAAGGACTCCTTTGAGATTCATTATTTCATTGACTAAGTTCCTGATCTTCCTCGAATCTCCTTTAACCACAACTACTTGTAAACACTTATCACTACTTAGATGAACATGCAAGGAGGTTACGATTTCTTCGATATATTTGTGCTGTATATCTGTTAGTTTTTCATCAACGTTTCCTATATCGTGATTATATATGATCGTTATAACTCCTACCACTCTGCCTTCAGTTCTCCATTTATGTTCTGAAATGAACAACTGTAAAGCTTCTTGGATAAGCTTTGATCTACTTGATACTCCTATTTGCTTTGATAATTCTTCTAATTCTTTTGCTAGATCCCCTGGTATGTAGACACCGAATTTTATTGACTTAGTCATTACTTATCAACTCTATACATAGATAAAGTATGTAAAATGCTTTAAGGCTTAAAACTGACAAAGACTTCGCCTTTTCTAGTAATATAGCCTATCAGCATGGCTTCGGTATTATATGCCCATCCAATTTCTCCATCTTTACTGACTGCTATAAAGCCCATTGTATCCTTTCCCACTAATTCATTTGCACGACTAATTACTTCGTTAACAGCTTCTCTAAATTTCTTGCCTTGTCGTATTAGTTCTGAGAGCATTTTACACGGCATAGTTTTTATGATCATTTCTCCGAACCCAGTAGCACTACAAGCAACGTTTTCATCAGCATAAAAACCCGCACCAGGTATTGGAGAGTCACCGATTCTTCCTGGAAGCTTAAAGATAACTCCCCCGGTGCTTACAGCTGTCGCCAATATTCCGTTATCATCCACAGCTACAGCACCAACAGTATCAGAGGTATCAATTATTCTCTTCACAGCTTCAAGGTAATCCTTATTGTTCTCGACAAATCTCCATATACCTCTCCAGAACTTGTTACGGATCTCTCCTTTGAACAGTTTCAGGAGACCCTCATAGTATCTCTCCATTACATGCTTAGGTGGTGGAGGAAGTATTGGCAGGTTTTTAGCTACAGCTAATTCGTCTGCTCCGTATCCCCCAATTATTACGTGTGGAGTCTCTTCAGCAACAATCCTAGCAAGTACTACAGGGTTCTTTGTCTTAGTAACTCCTGCTACAGCTCCAAGTAATCCATTAGAAGCCATAACTCCTGCATCTAGTGTTCTATTACCAAGAATATCGGGTACGCTTCCAACACCTGCGTTGAGATATCCTGAATCCTCCATACATTTAACAGCATAAACAACTGCTTCAACAGAACTATTTTCTTTAACCAATACATTCCATGCCTCAATAGTACATTTCTTCATTGTCTCAAGCGCTTTATCCCTGACCTTTGAAGCTCTCCAACTACCAGCGCCGCCGTGGAGGATAAGGGCTTTAACCATGAATTATCACCACATAATATTAGTGCAGAACCCGTATTCGCGCCCATTAATTATCTAAAACTAAATACTAGGATAATAACCAATCGGTGAATAGAAATGAATAGTATTGAACAAACAATTTCCGGGTTAGAAAAGCTTATCACAATGATAAGGTTCGAGAAAGAGAAAATCCTTCCACACATTATTCCGGGAATTATGCTCTTCATATCATTACCTGCTTATGCATCAGTTCTATACAATATTTATCTAGGAAACAATGATTTCACAAGCCTTTGGTATACAAGACTAGCCACACTATATGTTGGATACATATTATCATCAGCTTACTCAGCATATAGAATATATAAGCTACTACATAGACACCTCGTCGACAGTGGAATAACAAGTTATTATTGGCTAAAGAAAATTAATGACATAGACTCGATCATCAAACTCTACAAAACAGGATTGTTCAAACGAGAATTATCTTCGCCTATAACAGTCTTCTTAATAACATTATTTAGCGGGGGCTTAGCTTACCCAATATTTCTATTCCTTGCTGAAAGAACCTTGAGAAACCATGCTTATGGAGAAGAATCAAAATTCATTAACAAGCCGATAACTAACACAATAGGAGTAGAACACGGATTACTTTTCTTAGCAGCAACTATACTAACCATAGGACTTTATCTAATATACTGGGGATACAGAATAATAAGTATTTATAATAAACACTTAGATATTATTCATGGAAACCACCCCGATCTACCGAAGATCAGATATGTTGTCGTGATCGGGCACGAAGAGGATATACCTATTCTATCACTAGGACTAGTTTTTGCTGGAATAGTCTTCTATGGTTTAGCAGGCCTATATGGTTTTCCATGTTATTTACCAAGTACAATAGGCTATGGAGCACTATTAGGCTATGTAGCTTTAAGTTATAGAAGGACTAGTTTTTCAAAACAAGTCCTGATAACCTATGGGTTCGTATACTTAGTTTTTCTTGCGACAACAGCTATAGGATTCATTAGTGCTCCAACATATGCTGACTTTTATGAAAAAGTAGGAAGACAACTATCAGAAATCTCATCTAATGATTTATCAGTATTATTGTCAACAATTTATCTTAATAATTTAGCAATATCGATAGTTTCAGTTTCACCATTAATAGGTGCTACATACCTAGGCTTAGGTCTTGGTAATTCAGGTCTTATATATGGAATTGCTTTAAGCATTAGTATACTTCACGGCGACTTCTCAAAGCTTTTATTGCCTATCATGCCCCATGCAATATTAGAACTACTTGCCTACTCGATATTTGTGGCGATATCTACGAGAATAATATGTGAAGAAACGAAAAAAACGATTACATGGCTATTGCTTGGTATAAGTGTTCTTCTATTTGCAGCTATTATTGAATCTTTCTTAATAATTGCATCATCTACTTCCTAGGCTCTATAACGACTATTTCATATTCGTTTATTTTATCAATTGGTATAATTAGATCATTTTTGTTCTCAACACATTCATAATCCGTGTTTAATAATGGAGAATAAGCTTTAATCTGTGATTCAACAATATTCTTCTTAATCCTTATCTCTATATTCCCTACAGGAATAACCTCACGGGCAGGATGAACGGCCTCGGTACTACTATATGGTGGTAAGGGTTGTTTTATTCTACCTATGCCCATAGCCATTATTCTCTGATTATACGTATGGTTTAATAAGTGAATTATGATTCTTTCTCCTTGTAAGAATATTGATGAATGAACTGTTTCTGGCGCATTAATCATTATATCGGGTTTTCCTGCAAGATACACGATAGAGTTTCTTATCAACGACCTATAGACTGGTAAACCTGTACGCCAATAATGTCTACCTAGTTGTCCGGAGAAGTAAATTGATCTCCCTTCACCATATCTGTTCTCTATTATTGCTGCTAGGCTAGTCAGAGATCCCAGTGCTGGTGGTGATCTGCCTAGGGTGTATTCATGACCCCAATTGGTGCTTGGAATACCTATTCTAGCTAATATGTTTCCAACAACATTATCTGTCATAGCATGCCAGCCCATGTTAGGAGTTGTTCTTGTGGCTATGAATTCGTAACTCATATCGCCCCAAAGGATCATTCGTTTATCTATTCCTTTGAACAAGGGGTGTTTCTTTCCTAGGTCTAATACGATATAGCTCCATGGACTGCGGAGTACACCAATGAATCTAGCACCAATTATTTCTGGATAGTAATAATCGTATCTTCTTATACAGTACTCGTCCCTAGTGGATGATAGATAAGTTGATAATATACTGCCTCCTTCTTTAACATATTTCCTAATAGCATCACCTATTGATGAATCCATACATACATGATTCGCCAAAATAATTGTTTTATACTTAGATAGGATACTTGGATCACTAGCATCTCTTTCAGCAATAAATTCTACAGGTAAATGCTCATGTACTAAGGCATAATACATTCCTCTTATTTCGTCTACATAACGTTCTGGATGCTCACGTCCATAATAATCTCTTGTCCTATTCGATACCACTATTCCAGCATATGTATATGGTTTAGTATTCTCTAAGTATTCTTCGATGCTTTCCAGCTCCTTATAGACCTCAGCTACTGCATCGAGTGCTGTTGGGTCTTGGATATAACTTATTGAGAACAAGAGTATCCATGGTGATCCTCCTCCCAAAACAGCTTCTCTTAACCCCTGTTTTATAGCGATGGGTGTTGATGACATTACCGTCCTGTATAAGTGGAAATAATTCCTACTACTCCAAACAGGTTTGCCTCCACTCATAGCTTTTGTTAACTTGGTCATCTCTATTATGAAGCCTGGTGGTTGATGATCTATTTCGCTACACTCAGCGAACACTACGTCTATATAGTCCCTGGCAAGCTCTACTACTCTATTGGTTCTACCTGCCCATCCGCCTGGATGACTATTATACATGAACAATACTTTTGGATTAATAGACTTGGAGACCTCATACAGTTCTTTTATTCTATGAACCACTACTCTGTATCTCCATTCCCAGAGCTCTCTCCATCTACTATCAGTCCAGTTCGGTTCTTTTGGCATATCATATCCATGTTCTTCTCTGAACCTTCTTCTACACCATTCACAATAGCATGCTCTCTCAACATCTGGTTGATACCTAAAGCTATCAAGAAAAACTCCATCAACTTCTAGGCCATGGGCTTCAATTATTTCTTTCTTCACGTGTTCTATGAATGGGCTATTAATACATAGCTGTGGCCATTCTGGCTCATAGTGTTCTTGATGAAACGGAACATGTTCTAAGAGAATGATCTCTCCATTCTTATTTATTTGAGCCCAATCACTATGTTTATGATACAAGTACTTATTAGCAGTGTGACCAACCATAACAATTACTTTGATCCCTCTCTTCTTCCCCTCTTTAACAGCTTCTCTGACAAGATCATCTACCATCTTAGGATGTCTTGGACCAACTTTTCCTCCCTCATAGAATGTTCTACCCCATGGATCTCTAGCAAATATTACCAGGACATTTGCATGCAAGCTTTCCGCTAAGTCTACAAGTTCCCTCCCAGTAATGAATGGAACGTATCTTCCATAACGGTCTTCTATGTTGAACTGAATAACTCTAACGGGTTTCTTCCACCACTCGGCCAAATAACCACCACTTGATAATGAACTTATTTTACAATCTATGTTGATTTGTAGTAAATCCCTATATAAAAATTATATAATTACTTCTGGATACGCAGGAGCTCTTCCGGAGGATTAATAGCTAATGCTAGTGCACCATATAATACAATATCCTCCCCTAATGAAGTTGTTTCTATCTTCGGTGGCTCAGTAATTATGTTCTTTAGAGCATATTTAACCATGGGTTCTTTCAATATATCGATATTATTGAGATAAACACTTCCACCAAGAGTGACTAGTTCTGGATCATAAGAATTAATAACACTTGCCAAACCAGCTCCAGACGCCTTAATTATTTTCTCAACAACATATTTTGCGAATATATCGTTTTCTCTATAATACTTGAATAGCTTTGGTGGAGTAAGTTCGCCTTTAAGGGATTCTTCATAACACTTCGTCTTGATCATATCCGGATTGTTTCTGGCTAGGATCATTGCAAGCCTCGGTATGTTTGCTCCTCCAGCAAATGCTTCCCAATGACCATATCCTCCACAACCACAAGGAATATCACTATCATAGTCAACTATTATGTGACCGATCTCATGTGCGTTTCCAAGCTTACCGATCAATAAGTGATCATCAACTATGATGCCTCCACCAACTCCTGTGCTCATAGTAATGTATACTATATTGGAGTAGTCCTTGCCTAATCCAAACATTTTCTCTCCCAAAACACCAGCAACTGCATCATTAAGAACATAAACCGGCTTCTTCAACCAATCCTCAAGCGGTTTCTTCAACTCAACGATCTCTATGTCAATATTAGTTGGATTAACCACTCTACCCATTCGTATATCTAGAGGCCCAATAGTACCAATACCTATACTCTCAACCCTATCAATAAATGAGCTAAAATTGCTAAGAATACACTCGTATATTTTCCTAGCAATTATTAGTGAGTCCCC
>Ga0256842_1002722_pt1 | contig 12300 bp, 11 predicted proteins | sample 4559240metaG_FD_185973 | JGI IMG/M metagenome (GOLD analysis project Ga0256842, IMG submission 185973) | Hydrothermal vent microbial communities from Guaymas Basin, Mexico - 4559-240 | ecosystem: Environmental > Aquatic > Marine > Hydrothermal vents | place: Mexico: Guaymas Basin | collected...
TTTTCTAGGAATCAGACTGGTTTGAACGGCGCGCTATGAACTTTTATCTATTTACTAGTAAACAGTAACCTTACTATGCTCGTGTTACAGTTGGCCGGACCAAGTTGCTAGAAAACTTTTTTCTAGGAATCAGACTGGTTTGAACGGCGCGCTATGAACTTTTATCTATTTAATAGAAAATAGTAACCTTACTATGACTATGTTACAGTTGCTCGTACCAAGTTGCTAGAAAACTTTTTTCTAGGAATCAGACTGGTTTGAACGGCGCGCTATGAACTTTTATCTATTTACTAGTAAACAGTAACCTTACTATGCTCGTGTTACAGTTGGCCGGACCAAGTTGCTAGAAAACTTTTTTCTAGGGATCAGACCGGTTTGATCGACGCGCTATGAACTTTTATCTATTTAATAGAAAATAGTAACCTTACTATGACTATGTTACAGTTGCTCGTACCAAGTTGCTAGAAAACTTTTTTCTAGGGATCAGACCAGTATGATGCTGTTATAACAATTTTATTGCAATTCAACTTCATCAAATCAATAAAACAATTAAAAATTAAAAAAAAAGCAAAAAATCTGAGAACCGTGCACGGTTCTCAGATTTCTTTTCGAAAATCAACTTTTTGTAAATTTAGTTTTGTACCAGTATGGGCGGATTTAAGAGCAGAAGCAGTTAACGCGTCAGCTATTGAAGTTGAAACTATCAACAGTGGATCACCTGGCTTATATCCTTTTTTAAAAAATATTTCTCCGAGACATTTTCGACAAATACCATCTTCTGCTTTACAGTATAATGGTGATCTAATTTTTATTTTTGTTCCAATGCGCGGTGGACTAGTTATCAGTTTTCCATTACAATCATACCTGTTCAATATACTTTCAGCAATCAATTCGTTTGTAATTACAAGTTCTAAGCATTTTTTAGACCCGCAATCTTCTTTTTCCGAAATATGTATTTGAGACAATAATTCATTCAACGAGCGTACTAGATATCCGGGTTTCGCGGTACTTCTGGATTTATGATATTGCGAAGTTATAGCTTCACTAGCGCCAGCCACATATTCATCAGGTTTATGACCTTCAGCGAGAGACGTGGTAACTACCTTATTAATTTCACCTTTGCTGTTGATACTTAATCCGCGAGCTAACAACATTCTCTGTATATTTGAAATTTCATTTTTGGCGCCACCGCTGTGTATCAGATCACTGATGCTACGCCCTTCTCTTTCGTATCTTTTAATCAATTCTTTTGCAAGTTCTTTAATTTTTTCATCAAATTCAACCGCGTCTATTTCACCGCTATTCAGTTTATTCACAAGTTTATTTTTTTCAAGTATTACATCATCCGGCACTACAAAATCAGAAGCTTGGTAACTAACCGCGTATTTAGTACCATATTGGAATCCAATAAATTGGAGCATCCATTGAATCCATATATTTTTAATCCCATCATTATTTTTTTTATAGAGCGCGGACAATAATTTTGCCAGATTTTTCTTAGTTAACGGTAAGAATTTTTTTAATTCATCATAGCTAAATCCAGCCTCTGCTACTATATTATATACGAGAGCTACGCCCAGCGGCAATTGTTTATTTCTTACTTTCACTTTATCTGTTGCATCGTGACTGGAAAGCAATTGTAAATCTTCATTCATGATTTTTATTACATATTCAGGTAGTTCACTCTGTTTTGTAAATATTAAATAATCTTTGTAAACTATTTCTTCGATTCTCATTCAATTCCTTTATTTGATTTCTGAATACTTGCGTCTAATGATTTTGGCATTAATCGAATTCAAGTTCAATGCGTTCATATGTGATCATTTTTCTTGTTTAACCATCAATATTCTTGGAAAACCTTTGATATTGAATCTGATTTCTTTAAAACCTAGCGTAGAATAATAGTTAATTAGTTTTTCACGCTGCTTACTCCAAGGTATCAATACTATCGGTAATTTTTTTAATTTTGCCTTTTTGTTCACGTGCTGGATTACAGTTTTACCGGCTCCAGGCGCGATACTTGCAAGATCCGCTATAAAGATAAAATTTTTTATTTTAAGAATTTCATTATATAAATGCATTCTTTTCTTTTTGGAAGGATTTTTAATTTTATTAAATTCAAAATAACGGCAAAAAGCTACAGGTTCATTTGTTTTTCGATCATACGCAATTGCATACAAATCTCCGTTTTTAAAATACTCTTTAATATGATCTAATGTTTTTGAATCAAGCTTTTCTTCATATATTTTGAGAATTTTTTTAATGGTTTTTAAATCCGGTTCTTCGTATGATGAAATTTCTTTAATATAATATTTTTTTTCAGAAACTAAACGTTTAGCTTCCTGTATAACATATTCACGCATAAAAAATCCTTTATATCTATTTTATTTTTTTAAATAAAAATGCAACAGAACAGATATTAAATAGAAAAAAATAAAAGGAGAAAAAATGGAAAGAAAATTTTTATTATTGAAACGTAGTTTTAATGAAAATGATTTATTGTCTGCTGAATTGGCAGAGCTGATATGCGACAACTCTGCTAATTTAAACATTAGTACCGTCGTCTGCGACATGGCAGACGGCGAAAAAATTTATGTGGCAGAAGAGGGTGGAATCCACGATTGCCCTCTTCTGATGTTGTACGCAAACGATGAAATATACGGATGCGCGGCATATGCCGCGCTTCAAGAATTGCAAAATCGGGGGATAATAGAGATCCTCTGATTGCAATATTTTTTCACCCTTTAACGGCATCTAGCAAACTGTCTTTTTTCTTTTCATAATCGGATGCAATGTTTGTTGCTAAAGCTTCTTTTGTATATCCGTAACCTATTGCGCGTTCTAAGGTACCGTTGACATGTATAGCTTGTTTAATATCTACAGGTTGTGCTTTTTTGTAATCACCACCACACAGTCTAACAGGTTTGCTCTCATCATCAGGGCATCGGTATAATTCAGATAAGATTATTTCAAAATAAACCAGCGGTACAGTGCCTATTATACCCGCGAATAATTGCTCGAGTACAGTTAACTGTTGGCTAATGTCATATTTAAAATATTTAATTCTGTTTTCTAAAATTGATCTAATAGCTTGCAAATCGCTTTCTAGCACTTTATATTCTGCTTTGATGATTACATCGTTTTCGTCAAATTCGATTTCAATTATATTTTTATCTGATGTAATTTTTCCGGTTTTTGGGATCTGCACATTAAAAATAAAAGGCGTAACAGTACATTTTTCTGTAGCTTTGTCGCAAATTTGAAATGTACCAATTAGCTGATAACTGTCTCCTGTGTCGATCAGTTCTTTATGCTCTTCTTTATTAATTATTATGTAAAGAGGTTTTTTAGCTATAATTTCATTTTCATGTACATCTACTAAAGATAAGAAAAATTTTTTATCATATTTTAATTCCACACGCTCTCCTTAATATATTTTTGCTATGATTTTGGTTGCGCTTATCCGCTCACCAAAAAAGATATTATTCAACGATGCATCAAATATGTTAGCTCCAACTAATAAATAAATTTTTAAAAAAAAATATTAAAAAGGAACTGTATGGCAAGAGGTAAAATATCTAGTTATCCGGTAAATCAAGAAATGTTAAAATATTGCAAAACCGATAAAGAACGTATTGTTATTGAAACAAGATTATCATGTGATTCAAATAAAGAAGTTGCGCAAATCCTCGAAATGGATCCCAGGCGTATATCAGAAATCATTAAACGAGTATGGGTAAGGTGGCAAACAAGACCCTCAACACCTGAAACCGTAAAACAATCTGAAAACGTGGATAAAAAGTTTATAAATGCTTCGAAATATCTGATTAAAGGTGAAAGCATACTATATGACAGCGAAGGCAATGTTAAATTAAAATGGATCAAAACTAAAGCCGACGAGGTTGCATTACAAGAAGCTTTTGAAGAAGCGATAAACAATTTGATAGATAAAATTAAAAAAAACACTTTGCATCTAGATATCAACGTATCTGAGCCTGTTGATACAATCGATAATGAATTAACCGTTTATCCAATAGGTGATTTACATATTGGGATGTTTTCATGGGCTGCAGAAACCGGAGAAGATTACGACCTCAATATTGCGTATAATACTATCAAAAGTGCTTATAAAAAACTGATAAACAGCGCGCCGAACACAGAAACTGCACTTTTAATTAATCTTGGAGATTTTTTCCATATTGATAATTATGACGGTCAAACAGCGCGCAGCGGCAATAGGCTTGATTTTGATACCAGGTGGCCTAAAGTACTTGAAACTGGATTGAAGATTATGGTTGAGTTAATTTATATGTTGCTTTCTAAACATAAGAAAATAATTGTAAGAAATGCAATAGGCAACCATGATCAACATTCAACCATATTTCTAAACGCATATTTAAAAGCATGGTTTAATAATGATCCTAGGATACATGTTGAGGATGCACCTACTGCTTTCTGGTATTATAAATGGGGTAAAAATCTTATTGGCGTTACACATGGTGACACAGTCAAATTAACAGATTTACCTGAAATAATGGCGCACGACGCTGTGCAGTATTGGAGTAATACCGAGCATAGATATTGGTATATTGGACATGTACATCACATGCAAAAGAAAGAATTTCGAACATGCGTTGTTGAAAGTTTCGGTACACTGGTAGCTAAAGACGCGTGGCATTATGCAAGCGGGTACAGGAGCAAACGACAAATAAAATATAAAGTGTTACATAATAAACATGGTGAAGTACTGGAAGGTACGGTCACAATTAACTGAATTTTTCACCCTTGCTTAACATTAAAATATAATATATAATTAAAATAAAAAGGATATAAAACATGGTTGATCATATAAAAAATTGTGTAAAACACGCGCATCTAATACCGCAATTAGAAACAATCGATAACGGTAGACTTATAGATATAATAGAATTAAAATTAGAGCTATATTGTGCTGCGATGGAAATAAAATATAAAGGCAAATCAACCACTTCAGACACGCTAGATAATACGCACGCGGAACATGAATTACAAGAGTTGGAAACATGGGGCACTGCAATTCTTTTAAGAGATAAAATAATGCAGTATAAAGAATTGTTAGAAAACGATAATGGAGATAAAAACATAGAAGATTTAAAAATAGAAATTATTAAGATGATATATGACATAATTTAACTAGGTGGCTAGCCACCTAGTTAAAAGTTTTTTTTGGATAAAAAAAATTGAAAAAGGAGTATAAATGGCAGAAGTTAATCAGAGTGATTTTTTAAATATGTTGTACGAATTATCAAAAAACACGATAGAGGTTGAAGATGGAGATGAGATCGAAGTATTAGTTAACGGTAAAATATTAAAAATCAAAATTGAAGGAATCGAAGACGAAGATCCAGTTGCTGTGAAAAGAGAGGCTGATAACAACCGAGTTGATAAAGCGCCAAGAATTAGAGATCTAGGAGATGTTAAAGTTGCTTATATTGATGATAGATATTTTAATGGAGATTATGATGCAATAAAATCGTTTATGGAAGATCATGATATCGACATTTTGATCGATAAAAAGTTTGAAGGAATCGTGTCAGTTGAAGATGACTCTGTGCACGGTTGCGTTGTGTTTGCTGATATCAATTTGCAGAGACTTGAAAGAAATTTTGGATATGATAATATATATTTAGGAACAGATGAATTTGCACTTGTATATGGATACGATGGTTATCAAGATGTTGTAATTAGTGTAAATGATCAACATATTATCCAATATGATATAATGGAAGATAAAGAGTCGGCTAAGCTGCGTATTAAAGTGTGTAAAAAATATAGAATTTTAAAACCTTCAAATAAAACTCAATTCGAATTAGTTGAAAATGATTCAGAAGAATTATTTAACGATGAAACAAACATAACCGGATATGAAGGTATTGTTTGTTTTAAAGAAGAAGATAGGAAGATTTATCCAAATTCGATTGTAGTTGCTGATAAAAAATTAGCACCATACACATTTGTGGCAGGATCAATAGAACTTCGTGATAAACGTGGTTATATGTTGTTCAAAATGCATAAAGATGATGTAATGATAAATTATCATCTAGCCGAATTGACTGTGTATGACGGGGCACCCGAAAGTCCTTTTAGCATTAAAATTTTAGATGAAGATAATTATCATCTTGAGATTTGGGAACAAGATGACTATTTGCTAGTATGCGCTGTACTCGATGATCATCAAATTAATGTAGAAGAAGGAGCATAAGAATGAGAAAAATAACACTAACTGAGGCTCTTGCTGAGTTAAAATTATTGGATAAAAAAATTGATAAAAAAATTAACGAATTGCGTTCAAATGCGTCCCTTGTAGACTATAAAATAGGAAAGAGCCAAGTAGGTTCTATGTCTCATAAAACTGAAGATGAAATTAAACGTGAAGGTCAAGCTCTTCTTCAAAGTTTAATGGATTTAATAGCCAACAGAAAACAACTAAAAGCAAAGATTGCTGAAACTAATGCAATTACTAAAATCACAGTCGCAGGAAACGAATATACTATAGTTGAAGCTATAGAAAGAAAACGTTTTTTAGAAAAAGAGAAAACAGTTGTTAATCTTTTAATGCATGAATATGAAAATGTAAGAGATCAAGTATTAGACATCAATGAAAGAGCAAAAGATGAAGTTGACAGGTTGCTAGAATCGCGTTTATCTACAGATAGCAAGAATCAAAATGCTAAAGAAATAGATGAATTAATGAAAGTGCTTTTGATGAATAAAGAGGCGCAAATTATCGATCCTTTAAACATCAAAGAGATAGCTGAAAAACTAAATGAAGAAATTGAACAATTTGAAAAAGATGTAGATATCGCTCTATCAATCGTAAACGCGAAAACCGAAATCGAAATTGATTTCTAATTTTATTGCTGATGCGGCGAAAAAAAGCTAAAATACGTAGCTTCGGCGCCGTGAGCTAGATCACGGGCATTTAAATATATTTTACTATATAATACAAGGATCATCGCCTGATAAGCGACATAAAGGTTTTTTGGAACGAAAAGTTTAAATTGTATTTTTTAAATTCGAAAAAATAACTCATTAACTATAAAAAAACATAACTAGCAGCTAGATAACCAGTAAACAGGTATTAAATCCTGGGGTTAGTTTTTATAGGCTCGCGTTGCCTTGCTTTTTGTACCAGGCTGCCGCATCGGCAATCTGATTAACAAGATAAATGGCTCGTAACTTGCACAAAATATGAGCAATCCACTATTTGTGTATTTTCATTTGCAACCGTTGGTCGGGAAGCTGTTGCATAGCTTCGCGCCCAGCGGTTTTTTGCTTTTTTTTAGATCTGCATTTATGCATTTTTTGTAAGCTCATTATAAGATAACAAAAAAATCGTCAACATTTTAATAAAAAAATAAAAAAGGAATGATATGGGTGTAACGCTAGTTGAAGGTAAACAACATAACGTAATTAAACGCGACGGAAGAATAGAACCATTTTCTTGGGACAAATTGAATAAAGTATTAAAATGGGCCGCAACCCACAGAACCGGAATATCTGAAAACATGGTTGAATTTATGATAAAAGAAATTAAAGACAATATGAATTTAAGAATCTTTGATAAAATAAAAATTGAAAAATTGTTTGACGAAACAATCGATGTAGCTGCAAATCTAGCTGATCGTATGTATCCTGAATACGATTTAATTGCAAGAAATCTGTTTATACAGAAAATTTATAAAGAAACATGGGGAATTAAAAGAAACGAGTACCCTGATTACAAAGAAGTTGTTAAAAAAGGTTTACAATATGGTGTATATGGAGCTGCTTTTGAAAGTTTAAGTGACGAAGATATCGAAGAACTGGGAAGCTATATAGATTCTTCTTATGATTTTGTATTTAACAGTTTTTTAGGCATTAGCACATTTTTTAATAAATATTGTAAAAATTATACCAAGACTAAAAAATTAGAATTGCCTCAGCATGCTATGATGCGTATTGCGGTACAGGCATTTTATACTGAAGCTAAAAATCAGAGAATAGAACTTATGAAAAAATTCTATGATGTTATAAGAAATCATTTAATATCAAGAGCTACACCTTATTATATCAACGCAGGTGGTCCAAAACCGATGTTAAGCAGCTGTGTACTAGTAGCTGCTGATGATGATAGTTATAGTATTAATAAAGCGTGTAATAATATTGGTATGTATAGCAGAGAAGGCGGTGGTACAGCTTTGGATATATCACCGGTTAGATCGATTGATGCAGTAGTTGATAAAACAGGAAGAAGTAGCGGTAAAATTCCATTTATTAAAATGGTGGAAAGCGTGATCTCTGCTTATAATCAAAAATCAGCAAGACCTGGTGCTTGCGCGGTGTATTTCAATTGGTGGGATTACGAAGTTATGGATTTATTGATGCTGAAAGATGAAGGCGGTAGTGAAGAACGCCGCGCCAGAAAACTCCAGTATGCTGTTAAACTGAATGATATTTTTGTTAAAGCATTGTTGGCAGATAAAGACATTTATTTATTTGACCCAAAAGATACTCCTGAATTGCTAGAATTACACGGTGATGATTTTTCTATGAAATATTTTGAGTATGCTAATAAGGCTGGTATCAGGAAAAAGAAAATCAAAGCACGCGAACTCGGTTATTTGATTGCTAAAATAAGAAACGAAACAGGAAATCTTTATATTTTCTTTGATGATAATGTAAATGAAAATACTCCTTTTAAAGAAAAAATTAGACAAAGTAACCTCTGTTTTACTGGCGACACATTAGTATACACAGTAGACCGCGGCTTAGTTCCTATTGAACAACTTGCGCAAGAAAGTCAAGGTAAAAAAAGATTCAAAGTATATTGTTCGCATCCAACGAGTAACGGTTGGTCAGAGCCTATTATAAAAGAGGCAGTGGCCTTTATGACCGGCACTGATAACACTATTAAATTAACATTAAGTGACGGAAGCATAATTAAATGTACTCCTGATCATAAAATAGCTCTTGCTGAAGGCGGATACATAGAAGCTCGTAATTCGATACAATGTTATGTTCAGCTTGCTGATAACCGCGCTGTATTTGTACAAAAAATCGAGCACAATCCAGTTGAAATTGTTTACGATTTAACTGTTGAAGATACACATAATTTTTACATAGTTGATGAAAATACTGATTCTAAAATTCTTGTACATAACTGTACAGAAATTACGCTTCCAACCAAACCTACGTTAATGGCAGAATCTAAAGTTGTACAAGAATGGGATAAAGATAAACCGCAAATTGAAACCAAGGATTATGGAGAAATAGCGTTATGCAATTTATCTGCGATCAACGCAGTTGAATGGACAAAACTGGACGAGAGACACAAACAAGAATTAACTTACTTACTCGCAAGAGCTTTTGATAATGAAGTTGAAACTATGTATTACGCAGCGCGTGAAGGTGAAATAGCTAATAAACTTTATAGATCCATCGGAATCGGCGTAAACGGACTTGCAGCATATTTTGCATTTAATAAAGTTAAATTTACAGATCCAAAAAGTTTCAAATTAGAATTTGATTTATTTGAAGATATTTATTATCACGTTTACAGTGCATCGGTGGCTATTGCAAAAGAAAGAGGTCCGTTTCCTAGATTCAAGCAAACTAAATGGGCTGAAGGCTGGTTACCGATAGATTATTTTAAAGAAGAATTTGATAAATACGCTGAAGATTGGCAAGCAGCTCGCTGGGAACAGTTAAGAGAAGATATAATGAAATACGGAATCCGATTTGCGACCAGCGCTAGTGTGGCCCCCGGCGCTTGTCAGACAAAAGATGGAGAAATTATAACTACTGACGGGATCAAATCAATAGAGCAAATATTAAAAGAAAATAACATTGACTATGAGCATATAGAACAGAACAATTTGATAGGATGGTATAATTTTGAAACTCCTGTTGAAGTACATACGCGACACGGTGTTTATGAATCCGAGCGCATCTGGTATAATGGTATGAAAGAGGTATACGAAATAGAATTTGAAGATGGCAGCAAATATAAATTCACTGGTAATCACATGTTGCTAGTTAGAACAAAAGAAGGTGCTGAAAAATGGGTCAAAGTATCAGAACTTCAGGAAGATATGGAAGTGATAAGTATATCGGCAAAATAGACAATAAAATGTATCTTAAACATATTATTCATCATATAACAGACACAGTTTTTGTGTCTAATTTTTTTATAAATGCTTCATATTATGATAATATACATGAAATTGCAAAACTTCTTAGAGATACGATAAAAAACAAAGACGAACGTAGTCTTAAATTCTGGAAAAATATACGCAAAATACGGCATAAATTTAGACGCGTATATATTAATAACTTAATTAAAATATATAAAAATTATTATTACAGTCGTTCATATAATTATAATGATAAATACAAATTACTAGGATATACCTACGACGAATATACATATTATATAACTTATTTAAAAAATCAGAATAAGGTGACTAAAGAAAAATTCATAAAAAAATTTGGAGAAGAAGAAGGGTTGCGGCGTTGGAATGAGTTTCGTTACAGATCAGCGCAAACTTTAGAAAATTTTATCAAAAGATACGGTGAAGAAGAAGGTAAAAAACGTTACGAATCATATATTTCAAGAATTGGAACAAATTTGGATAAATTTCGAGAAAAATATGGTTATGATTTAGGCACGATCAAATATATCGAATATGTGGAAAGTACAAAATCAAATCTTTATAATATGATTTCAAAACACGGGCCAATTAAAGGTTATATAAGATATTTGAAAGTTAATGATGCTAAACGGGCAACTAAAAAACGTCTTATAGCTAAGTACGGACGCGAATATGCAGAAAAAGTATCACGTGAAAAAGGCAAAGCAAACAATATTAACTACTGGATAAACAAATACGGTGAAATTGAAGGCACAAAGAAATTTTATCAGCATATGAAAAGTAAAGAACCGCGACGCGTTTCGGCGGAATCCCAAAAGTTTATAAATAATTTGTTAAAGAAGATTTATGAATTTGGTTTTGTAATAGCTTATAAAAAAGAATGTTTTATATATTCTAAAGAATTGAATTCGCGTGCATGGCTAGATCTATATTTCCCAGATCTAAAAATTGCTGTCGAATATCATGGAAGCGCATTTCATTATAATCCTAATAATTTAATCACAACTCCTATTAGTCCACCATTAGAAGAACGTAAAATTAAAGATGAACGTAAACGCATGTTATGTAGATGTTTAGGGATTAAGTTGATCGAAGTATTTGATACCGATGATCATATTGAAAAAATATTTGAAATAATTAATGCTATAAAGGAGAATATTAATGAAAATAAAAAAGATTCGTAAATTGGAAAAACTTGAACCCACATGGGATATCGAAGTAAATGATGTTCATGAATATTTGCTTTCTAACGGAGTCGTGAGCCACAATACCAGCTCCCTATTCCTGAAAAACGCAACCGAGTCAACCGAACCGGTTAAACAGCTAACCGCCACAAAAACAGGAACCTATACCTGCAAACAGTTTGTACCTCAAATTAGAAAATACGGAATGTATTATCAAACCGCTTGGGAGATTCCTAATTCAATTTTATTAAAGCATGCGCAAATTAGACAAATATTTTTAGACCAAGCGCAATCTATAAACACATATTCAGATAACCCGCAGTCTGCTTTCGAAACCATGAGAACAATTATAGAAGCAAATAAACTAGGATTGAAAACGCTTTATTATCTAAATATGCAAAAAGGTGAAATACATGAAGCATGCGAAAACTGCAGCAGTTAAAAGGGAAAAAATGAATAATTATTGTACGAAGCTGATATGTGTAGAACAAAAGCCTCAAGAACCCTGGAGGCTTTTTTTCGGCGACAATGGAAATTTTTTAAGAATTGATAGATGCGATTATCCAATTTTTCAGAATCTTTATGAGAAAGCCTTTTCTGACTTCTGGACTCATAAAGTAGTTGATTTTTCTAAAGATGCAATTGGCTGGGAAACGTTGGACGAAAAAGCCAAAAGAATGTTTCTATTGAATAACGGATATCAAGCATTAATGGATAGCGGTGTTACGTCTTTATTTGGATATTTCGCTGAGGTTTGTACAAATACTGAACTTAAAGTATTGTATAAATATAACGATCAGAATGAAAGTATTCATGCAATTTCGTATTCATATGGTTTAGCTCAAATGTTTGGAAATCAAGCAGAATATATGATTGACATAGTATACCGCGATCCAGTTGTGCAGAAACGTATGAAAGACGAAGTAGAGGTAAGCGAAGAATTT
>Ga0256842_1002723_pt1 | contig 12299 bp, 12 predicted proteins | sample 4559240metaG_FD_185973 | JGI IMG/M metagenome (GOLD analysis project Ga0256842, IMG submission 185973) | Hydrothermal vent microbial communities from Guaymas Basin, Mexico - 4559-240 | ecosystem: Environmental > Aquatic > Marine > Hydrothermal vents | place: Mexico: Guaymas Basin | collected...
GTTTTAGCCAAGGCATCGGAAAAATACAAGATAAACTTACCTGACAGAGAACTTGTGTGTGCGCCTATATATTCAAAAGAGGGGCAGGATTTTTATAAAGCTATGGTGTGTGGAATAAATTGCGCTTTAGCAAACAGGCAAGTGGTAGGTCATCTGGCTTCTGAGATATTTTATAAGTTTTTCCCACATGCTAAGATAAGATTGATTTATGATATAAGTCACAATACCTGTAAAATAGAAAAGCATGAGGTAAATGGAAAGGTAAAAGAGCTATATGTTCACAGAAAAGGAGCTACCAGAGCTTTTGGGCCTGGAAGAAAGGAGATTCCAGATAGATACAAAGAAATAGGGCAACCTGTTATCATTGGTGGCACTATGGGGACTGCTTCTTACATATTGGTTGGAAGCGACAAAAGCGAGGAATTGGCGTGGAGCTCTGCCTGTCACGGAGCTGGAAGATCTTTGAGCAGAAGACAGGCAAAAAAGAGATGGACGGGAAAGGAGATAATAGAAGGATTGGAAAGAAGAGGGATATTGGTCAGGGCAGCCAGTAAAAGAGGAGCTGCTGAAGAGGCTCCAGAAGCTTATAAGGATGTAAATTTGGTTGTGGAGTCTACACATCAGGCAGGGCTTGCCAAAAAAGTTGTAAGACTTAAACCTTTGGCGTGTATAAAAGGATAAGTTCAAAAATTTATGACAGGAGGAGGTAGAAGATGGCTGAAATTTCTATTGAATCTTTAGGTCTTAAAAAACCTTTAGAGAAAATGACTGCTAAAGAGTTAAGAGAACTTGCTATTGAGAAGATTCCTCAAATAGTTGGCGCATCTGCAATGTCCAAAGAGGAGTTGCTTCAAAAGATAAAAGAGCTTTGTGGTTTAACTGAAGGAGAAAAAAAGGAATCCCCTTATAAAGCACAGATACGAGCTATAAAAAAAGAGATCAAGAAATTAAAAGAATTAAAACTTCAAACACACGATAAAAAAGAAAGAGAAAAGATTAGAAAAAAGATAAAAAAGCTAAAAAGACTCACAAGAAAACTTGCAGCTGCTTAGATCAAATAAATAAACGAAATTTGGTCTTTTGGGAGGTTTTTGATGAAAAGATTTTTATTAGTTCTTTTAATTGTATTTTTAGGGGGAACTCTTTTTGCTTTTCCACCTTATTCTTCTTTGTGTGTTTATTTAAAAGACATAGATGGTTGGAATGCTAGTGAGTGTGATGGAATGAACTTAAAAAGTAGCACAGAGGAGATGGTAAGTGTTTCTAAAACTTATTCTCGTGGTGTTAAAAGTGTAAATGTTACTATTGTTGGTGGAACAAATGCATCTTCTTATTGGGCACCATTTCAGTCATATTTTCAATTAGATACTCCAAAAGAGATGATAAGAAGTTTGAGCGTAAAAGGGTTTAACATCGGTATTATCTATTACAAAAAAGAAAGATATGGAAGTATAATAGTTCCTGTTGCAAAAGAGGCTCCTGATATAGTAAGTGGTGTTTTAATGTTTAACTTTTCTAATATGGATTGGAAAGAGGCATTGGAGTTTTCTAAAGAATTTGATTGGGAAAAGATAAAAGAGGCTTTTTAAGGTTTACAAAAAAGGAGAAAAAAGCCAGCAGATTGAATCCCTTATTCTTATAAGAAAAGGTCTGTTGTCCACATCAGATAGATAAATCCTTTTAGATTTTTGTATAAGATCTTGAATGTATTTTTGCATTCTTTTACCAAGTCTTTTATCAAAAACCTCCACTACTATTTCAAAATTTAATCTCAAACTTCGAGGATCAATATTGGCAGAACCTATGAGAAGATAATAGCTGTCCACCAAAAAGATCTTAGTGTGAGCAAAAGGAGGAGGTTGATAAAACACTTTGACATTATAAGCCAAAAGTTCCCATAACATGTTTTGACTGGCCCAATGGACATAGGGAAGATTGTTTTTTTCAGGTAATATGATGTTTACATCAATTCCTCTAAGAGCTGCTGCCTGAAGCGCTCCTATTAGTTCTCTTGTTGGCAGAAAGTATGGGGTTATGATGTAAACAGACTCTTGAGCATTAGAGACAGCGCCTGTTAAAATTATATTCAATCTGTTCAAATCGTGATTTGGACCAATTGTGATACTTCTACATATAGCTTCTCCCCTTAAAGAGAGTTTTTCTCTTTTTTTAGGCCTATCATATCTGCCTGTGCAAAATCCCCAATCTTCCAAAAATATATCCTCCATCTGAGCCACAATAGGGCCTTCTAGTTCAAAATGGACATCTTGAACTTTTTTAGGATCTTTCAAATCTCCTACCACATGTTTTTCTCTAATGTTCATACCTCCAGTAAATCCCTTAATTCCATCAACGATCAACAATTTCCTGTGATTTCTCAAATTCAAAAAAGTAGAAAAGGGATAAATTTTTGGTGGCAAAAATCTAACAAAGGGAATTTTGTTCTTTTTTAAAAACTTGCTAACCCTTGGATAAGAATAAAATTCTCCTATACCATCAACAATAACCCTTACATCTACATTTCTTTTAACTGCTTCTGATAAAGCTGAGATAAACTTCTGACCAACAGGTCCTGTATCAAAAATGAATGTTGTTAAAAACACATAATATTTGGCATTAGAGATAGCCTCAATCATTCTGGGATAAGCTTCATCTCCATTAAATAGAGGAACTACTTTGTTCCCTTTTACAAGATGCCTTTTTGTGATAGCATCAGATATCCTAGCCATTGGAGAAAACTTTGAAGTTGTGGTATATTTTTTGTATGGAAGAGATTTAGAGAAATACAAGGTGATGTCTTCGTCAAAATTAAGTTCAGGATATAAAAATGGTAGCCACTTCCATCTCAACTTTTTTGCCTTTGTTCTTACCCTGTTTATTCCAAAGAGAAGATACAAAATTGAACCAAAAGGTGGGAAAAAGATGCTAGCTGTTATCCATCCCCAAGCAGCTTTAGGATCTCTTTTGTACAAAAGGGCGTGTATGGATGTAAAGATTTGAAAAAAAAGGATTATGATGAAAAGAAAGTGTTTAAAAAATTCCATATTTTGTAAATTGGGCCTTTTTTTACTTGTTTTTATGATAAGTTGTGCGACCAAGACAAGTCAATATTATGGTCATTATCCTAAAAAATTCTATGGCATTGCTTCATGGTATGGTCCTAATTTTCATGGGAAAAAGACTGCTAGTGGAGAGATTTACAATATGTTTGATTTTACTGCTGCACATAAATATTTACCTTTTAACACACTGGTTCGTGTAAGAAATCTTTCAAACAATAAAAGTGTAATTGTAAGAATAAATGATAGAGGACCTTTTGTGAAAAATAGGATTATTGATCTCTCTTATGCTGCAGCAAAAAAGATTGATCTAATAAAAACCGGAACTGCTTTTGTGGAAGTGGAAATACTTTTTAAGAAAAACTATTTTATTCAAGTGGGTTGTTTTTTGAATCCTGAAAACGCAAAAAGGATGTTAAAAAAGTTAAAAAGATTTCATCCATTATTAAAAAGAAAAGGAAAACTTAAATGTGTAATAATAGGTCCTTATGACTTAAAAAATGCAAAAAAGATATTAAAAAAACTCTCTTTATGCAAAAATTCTATAATTATTGCTGTTGATTGAACTTTTTAAAACCTCTTTTCCATAGGTGTTCGTGTTCCGCATTTAGAACAGGTCTTAAATTGTAAAACAAAATTTTGACCTGACAATATTTTTTGTTAAAATGTGGAGGAATTTGAAGTAAAGGAGTCTGTTTATGATAGACACCCTTGCGATATTTAACGAGCTTAGCGAGACCCTTGATCCTGCTGCTGCCAGAAAGATAGCTGAGCTTATGGGAAAGATGTACAGGGATCTCAGCAATGTGGTTACAAAAGAGGAATTTAAAGAATTAACAGATGTGGTCAGGGGTCTTGGTGAGACAGTAAAAGATATAAGCAATACAGTTAAAGAACTTGCAGAAGCTCAGAAAAAGACTGAACAGAGGCTTGAAAGGCTTGAGGCTGTTGTTCAAAGATTGACTGAGGCTCAGGAAAAAACTGAACAGAGGGTAAGCAAGCTCGAAGTTACTATGCAGGAGCTTGCAGAAGCTCAGAAAAGGACCGAGCAGAGGCTTGAGAGACTTGAGGCTGCAGTTCAGAAATTGACCGAGGCTCAGGAAAAAACCGAGCAGAGGCTTGAGAAACTTGAGGCTACAGTTCAGAGATTGACTGAGGCTCAGGAAAAAACCGAGCAGAGGCTAAATGAACTCGCTGAAGCTCAGAAACAAACAGAACAGAAGCTAAATGAACTTGCAGAAATTCAGAAAAAGACGGAACAGAGGGTGGACAAACTAGAAATTGCTATGAAAGAGCTTGCAGAAGCACAAAGACAAACAGAACAGAAGTTAAATGAACTTGCAGAGGCTCAAAAACAAACAGAACAAAAGCTCAATGAGCTTGCTGAAGCTCAGAAAGAGACAGAGAGGGCTATTGCAAGGCTTACCCGAGGACTTGAAATAACAAGAGAACAGCTTGGTGGTCTTTCAAGAAGCGTTGGTTATGCTTTGGAAAACGAGGCATACAGAAATCTCCCATCTATCCTTAAATCCAGATACAATATAGAAGTTATAGACCGTCTTATTCGCACATACATATCAGATGTTGAGATAAATGTTTTTGGCAAGGGAAGGCAGAATGGGAAAGAGGTATATCTTGTTGGAGAGGCGGTTTTGAAGCTTGATGATAGGTCAAAGTTAAGACTTGTGTGGGACAAAGTGAATGTGGTGAGAGAGGAGTTTGGTGGAGAGGTGATACCAATTATTGTTACTCATTTTGCAAAACCAGATGTTTTAGAAAGAGCACAGAAAGCAGGAATTATTGTGATTCAAAGCTTTGAATGGGTATAAGCTAAAAGGAGTTTACTCCAAGAACTTAGACCACAAGAATATATTTCAGCCAAGCCTTTATGTTTTTTGCTAAATTTTCCATTTTCTCTTTATTCTCATACTCTTTTTGTTCTATTTTCAAAAGTCCGTCTTTTTCTTTTCTGGGAATAAGATGTATATGCGCATGAGGAACCACCTGACCTGCAGATGGATTATTATTCATAAGCACATTAAGGCCTGAGGCTTTAGTGAGTTTTAAACTTTAACCCATTAGGCATTTTCTAGAAAAAGAGGCTTATAGGTATAGCGTAAAGCCCCTGTCCAAAAGGCAAGATACGCTCACCAGTATAAATAACAAAACCTTTTACTTCTCTTTTAGAGGCACACTGAAAGTCAATAATATGTTTAAAATTCCTTTTTGATACTGTTTTAGAAAATTTGACTTCAATAGCAATAAGTTTTTCACCCCGTTTTATAATAAAATCTATCTCTTTTCTATCCTGCGTTCTGTAAAAATAAAGCTCTGTTGGAATGAACGAGTACTTGAGTGCTTTTAAAAGTTCACTAAAAACAAAGGTTTCAAAAATAATCCCTTTATAAGGCGAATTAAGAAATTCTTCTGGGGTTAAAACTCCAAGTAAATAAGATAACATTCCGCTATCAATAAAAAAAACTTTTTCGCTTTTAACAAAACGCTTACCAATGTTTTCGCTGTAAGGTTTAAGAAAATGGACTATGTATACAAGTTCTAAAAGTTTTAGATAATTGTCTAGAGTTTTTATGTCAGTTCCGCTTCCTTTAGCAATATCTGTCTTTTTTAAAATCCCAGAACTTCTTGAGGCAAGTAAATTTAATACCTTGAAAAATTTATCCATATTTCTAAGCTCACCAATGTCCCTTACATCTCTTTCAATATAAGTAGTTATATACGAAGAAAACCAGATATATTTTCCTTTTATTGAATTTATATTGTTTACTTCAGGATAACCTCCAGTAAGAATTCTCTCTATTAACAAGTCTTCATCAATTCTGACAGGTTTTTTTTTAAATTTTTCCTTAAACAAAATCTCTAAAATATCTTCTGTGTTTCCATTTATTTCTTTACAGGTTAAAGGAAAAAGTTCTAAGATTGCCATCCTTCCGGCAAGGGTATCAGCAAGATTTTTAAAACCAAGAATACTGGCTGATCCGGTTAAAACATAATTCCCCTTTTTTCTGGTCAAGTCTACATCTTGCTTTATTGCAAGCAAAACTTCAGGAACTCTTTGAACTTCATCTATAATTACGGGCTTTTTAAGGGACTTCACAAAGGATATTGGATCTTCTTTAGCAGATAAATAAGCAGTAATATCATCAAAAGTTATATAATTTTCAAAAAGCTTCATCACAAGAGTAGATTTTCCAACACGCCTTGCACCTGTGATAAGAACAACAGGAAAGCTTTTAAGAGCTTCTTTTACTAAAGGTTCAATTATGCGTAAAAACATGGACTATATTCCCAAATTTTCTAGGAACAAAATACCACATTTAAAAAAAATGTAAAGTCAAAATTTTTTTTGCAGAATATATACATCTCCTCAAATTGGACTAAAGGTACTTATCAAAGCTAATTTTGCTGCTATGTCTGAATTGAAAAATTATGTCATGCGTAATATCAGTTAACCAAGGCAGAAGAAGTGTGAAACAGCGGCTGTCAGGAACACTTTGTTTGGGAATGTGAAAAACTTAAAAATCAAAGGTTGTCAAGTTGAAAATTTTTGATTATAGAAAAACGAAATCCCTAAAATTTTAAAAAAGGAAGGTGAATAGCAATGATGAAAGAAGTATTGTCTCCAGCTTACACAACTTTTTTAGGTCTGCCGGGTTCTTTTTGGGGCGTTTTGATACCTTTGGTTGGTATAGCGTGTTTTTTGTACATAGTGGCTAGAAGATTAATTCCATTAGCAAAAGCTGCCCCTGATCCTAGATTTGATAGGATAAATTTAAGGATCAAAAATCTATTTAGGTATTGGCTTTTTCAGTATAAACAACCAAGATACATTGTTGCAGGAGTGATACACATAGTCATATTTGCTGGCTTTTTGGTCTTATCAATAAGGTCTATTTCTTTGGTAATAGAAGGTTTTTATCCAGATTTTGTATTTCCTGGACTTGGTGGATTTTTGGGTAAGGTCTATTCTGTTTTAAAGACATACTTTGCAACTTTTGTGTTTATTGCTTGTATTGTGGCTGTAATAAGAAGAGTTGTCTTTAAACCAGAAAGATACAAAGTGCCTCCTAAATATGGAAAAGAACATACATTTGAAGCAATATTTGTTTTAGCACTTATCGGATCTTTAATGGTATTTGAGAGTCTTTTTGAGGCTTCTTCTGGAACTAAAGAGGCTTTGCCTCCTTTAACACTTGCATGGTTTTTTAAACTCATTCTTCCAACTTCATCCATATCTTTTCTACAAAGTGTTCATACCACATCTTACTTTATTCACGATTTTATATTTTTCTTCTTCCTCTGTTTTTTGCCTTTTGGAAAACATTTTCATGTGCTCACATCCATATTTAATGTGTTTTTCATGAAATTGGACAGGGGAGTTGTTAAGCCAGTAAGATACGGGATAAGCGAAGAAGAGCTGGATAATCTTGAATACTTTGGCATTAAGTACTTTGAAGATTTTACATGGAAGCACATGTTGGATTTTTACACCTGCGTTGACTGCGGTAGGTGTTCTGATAACTGTCCTGCAAATTTTGTTGGAAGACCTTTGTCTCCGAGATTTTTGACTATTAAATCAAGAGAGTACATGTTTGATAGATTTCCTGTTTTGGGTCTTATAAAACCTAAAGAGCCTGTTGTTGGAAAGATATTTGAAGAAGACGAGATCTGGTCTTGCACAACATGTGGAGCTTGCGAAGAAGAGTGTCCTGTTTGCAATGAGTATATAAACAAGATTGTTGATTTGAGAAGAGGGCTTGTGGATGAAGGAAACGTTCCTCAGACCATTCAAAAAGCTTTAAATGCATTAGAAAAGAGAGGTAATCCTTATGGTAAGATGGAATCAAAGAGGCTTGAATGGGCAAAAAGTTTGGAAGGAATTGAGGTAAAAGAGGTGAGCAAAAAATTTAAACCTGAGGTGCTTTATTTTGTTGACAGCGCTACCTCTTATGATGAGAGATTACAGGAGATCGCAAAGGCAACTGCTACTATTCTTACAAAAGCTGGAGTTAATTTTGGGGTTTTGGGCAAAAAAGAAAAAGATAGTGGACATGAAGTCAGAAGGTTTGGAGAAGAGTTTTTGTTCATGACATTAAGAGATATGAACACAGAGGCGATTTTAGAATCAGGTGCAAGCCTAATAGTAACATCTGATCCCCATGCTTATAATTGTTTGAAAAAGGATTATTCTGATATTCCACCTGTTGAACACATAACAGAATTTATTTTAAGGCTCATAAATGAAGGGAAGATTAAGCTTAAGCCAATAGAGCAAGATGATTTGGTGTTTACATATCACGATCCTTGTTATTTGGGACGACATAATCTTTTGTATGATGTGCCAAGAATGGTTTTAGATTCTATTCCTAATTTAAAGAGAGTAGAGATGAAAAGGTGTAGAGATAGATCTTTTTGTTGCGGTGGTGGAGGTTTGATGCTTTTCTATGAAGCTGAAGAAGAAAAGAGAATGGGGCAGGTTAGGGCAGAAATGGCTTATGAAGCAGGTGCAAATGTGATTATTACTGCCTGTCCATTCTGCCTTGTAAACATAGAAGATGGTATTAAGACCAGTGGTCTTGAGGGCAAGGTAAGGGTTATGGATATCACAGAGCTTATCCTTCAACAGTTATCATAAAAACAATTGGGAGGTAGGATATGGAAATATTGGTATGTGTTAAGAGAGTTCCAGATATTGGAGAGAATGAAATAGAGATCACAAGTGATGGTAAGGACATCAAAAGAGAAGATTTGGTCTATTCTGTGAACGAGTGGGATAATTATGCAGTGGAAGAAGCAATACAGATCAGGGATAAGGTTGGTGGATCAGTCACAGTAGTGAGTGTAGGAGATGATGAGTGGGAAGATGTTTTAAGGCGTGAAATGGCAATGGGTGCGGATAAAGGAGTTCTTTTAAAAGATGAGAAATTTGATGGATCTGATGGAAAAGGTCTTGCTACTATTTTAAAAGCATTTGTGGAAAAAGGGAATTATGATCTTATTTTAACCGGCGCTCAGGCATCAGATGATGGAGCTGGTCAGGTTGGTGGGATGTTGGCAGCATTATTAGATTGGCCCTTTGCTTCTTTGGTGAACAAGATAGAAGTTGTTGATGATAAGACTTTAAGGATTGGAAGAGAGATAGAGGGAGGAAATCAAGAAATAAACGAAATCCAACTTCCATGCGTTTTATCTATTCAATCCGGTATAAATGAGCCAAGATATGTGAGCTTAAGAGGAATAAGAAAAGTGGCGAGCAAAGAGATCCCTGTTTATGGATGTGAGGATTTAGGTCTTTCTGAAGATCAGGTAGGAGAAAAGGCAGCAAAAGTGAAAAGAATTGATTACTTTATTCCAGAAATTGGTAAAGGAGCTGAGATCCTTGAGGGTGATCTTGAAGAGGTTGCTGAAAAACTCGCTGAACTCTTAAAAGCAAAAGGAGGTATAAAGTAATGGCCAGGTCAATTTTTGCATATATAGTGCATTCTAATGGAGAGATAGATGATTCCTATCTCGATTTCATAAATGCAGCCAAAAAGATTGATCCTGACGCAAAGGTGACTGCTGTTGTGTTTGGACATGGTGATGAGGTTGAAAATGTAGCAAAAGAGGTAGCAAATTATTATCCAGAAGTCTGGAAGGTGAATAAAGAGAGCGTTGCTTATCCTAATGCAGAGATCATAAGGCCTATGCTTTTGGATATATTGCCCAATGATTCTATATTTATGCTTCCTCATAATACCTTTGGAATGGATTTAGGGCCAGGGCTTTCCATTAAGATAGATTCCACTTATATCCCTGATGTGGTTGATATTGAAAAGGCTGAAGGGGATACTTTGGTTGTTGTTCGTCAGGAGTTTGGAGGACAGGTTTCTACCCATGTAAGCTGTGATATTTCTTCTGGAGCAGTTATAACAATCAGGCCCGGAGCTTTTCAGACCGAAGAAGAGCCACAGAAGGTATCTGGAAATGTAGTTGACAAAAGCTCTGAAGTGAAAGATGTAGAGGCAAAGAGGAAGTACATTGAGGTCATAGAAGCTGAGGTTGGTGATGTTGATATTTCAAAAGAAGATGTATTGGTCTCTATTGGAAGGGGAATTGGAGACCAAGAGAACATTCCAATTGCAGAAGAATTGGCAGAAGCCATGGGAGCTGTGGTTTCCTGTTCAAGACCTGTTGTGGATGCCAAATGGATGGATAAGTCAAGGCAGGTTGGAACATCTGGAAAGACTGTAAAGCCAAAGATTTACATAGCTATGGGTATCAGCGGTTCGTTCCAGCACATGGGTGGAATCAAAGGTAATCCATTTATTGTGGCAATCAATAAGAATCCAAAAGCTCCAATATTCCAATATGCAGATGTAGGAGTGGTTGCAGATCTTTTAGAATTTGCACCAATTTTGACTGAAAAGATAAAGGAGATCAAAAAAGGTTGAGGAAGTTCAAGTTAGACTTGAGAAATCATTGTGTAGAGACAGAAATAAAAAGAATATACGAAAGTTTGATCTTTAAGTTTTTTAACACAAAAGATCCTAAAGAACAGGAAACTATAGCTAAAGACATAGAACTTTTTGAAAGACTTCTCAGGAAAAATATTGATTTTCCAAAACTAAGATCCTCATATCCTCCACTTGCTGGGGGATATGAGGATGAAGTATTTTTGATCTTTGATAAAGATGAGGCTTTTTTGTGTTTTGAAAACCAAAAAATAAAATTTAGCTAACTGATGTTATGCAAAAAGATGGAAAAGTTTTATGGATAGGTATCCAATAATACCAAAAAACAGATCTAATGATATTCATGGATTATCTATCCTTAAAAAAGCTGATCTTATACTATTTGTTGCAGGCAATCAGTTTATGGTTATGGAGGATCTCATAAAGGCCTTTAAGTCAAAGTATCCAGAAGTAAAGAATATTTTTTATGAGACACTCCCTCCAGGTTTGGAGTTAAAACAGATACTTTCAGGTGGTGCATTGTTCCAAGGTCATCTTTTACCAGGGATACCAGATATTTATGTATCTGTTAATGAAGAGGCCATGAAAAGACTTGTACAAAGAGGGCTTATAGAAGAAGATTATTTTGTTTATCTTCATAACCGAATTGTGCTTATGGTGAAAAAAGGAAATCCCTTGAATATTAAATCTATTTTTGATCTTGCAAAAGACGAAATTCGCATCTCTCAACCAAATCCCGAAATAGAGGACATAGGAGTGCATATCGTAAACATGTATAAAGAGGCAGGAGGAGAAGAACTGGTTTATAGGATTATGGAAGAAAAAAGAGCTGAAGGAACTACGATATATACTATAGTCCATCACAGAGAAACTCCTCTTAGATTCAAAAAAGGAACTGTTGATGTAGGCCCGGTTTGGGCAACAGAAGTCCCAGTTGCTCAAAAACAAGGCATTGAAGTAGAGATGGTTGAAGTTGGAGAAAAATTAGATCAAAGGGATAAAGTAAACTATTACATAACTTCTTTTAAAAAGAGTCCTAATATTGATAATGCTAGAAAATTTTTGGATTTTATAAAGTCTGAAGAAGCACAAAAAATTTACAAAAAATACGGTTTTATTCCCCATTATAAATTCGCCTAATTGAATTATACGGATAATTACAAAGTAAAAATGATTGAAAAGCAATGATATGAAGAGCCTGTTCGAAAAATCTTTGAAAGGCTCAAAGATTTAAAAAAATAAGGCATAAACATCGTGGAGAAGGAAAGAGAAAAGGCAAAAATATTATTAGAAGCTTTACCTTATATCAAAGAATTTTATGGTAAGACCATAGTTATAAAATACGGTGGACACGCTATGCAAAATGAAAATTTGAAAAGAGCATTTGCTTTAAATGTTATTCTTTTGAAATATATTGGAATAAACCCTGTAATAGTTCATGGAGGTGGTCCTCAAATAGGCAATATGCTCAAACAATTAGGAATATCCTCTACTTTTAGAGAAGGATTAAGAGTTACAGACGAAGAGACCATGGATGTAGTTGAAATGGTTTTGGTAGGAAAAGTGAACAAAGAGATAGTAAACCTTTTGAATCTTCATGGAGGAAGGGCAGTGGGTTTATCTGGTAAAGATGGCTGGTTAATAAAAGCCAGAAAGTTGGAAATGGTGATAACTAAAGAAGATGCACCACCTGAAATAATAGATCTTGGGAGGGTAGGAGAGGTAATTGAAATAAAAAAAGAAGTAATAAGTTCTTTAGAAGAAAAAG
>Ga0256842_1002724_pt1 | contig 12298 bp, 11 predicted proteins | sample 4559240metaG_FD_185973 | JGI IMG/M metagenome (GOLD analysis project Ga0256842, IMG submission 185973) | Hydrothermal vent microbial communities from Guaymas Basin, Mexico - 4559-240 | ecosystem: Environmental > Aquatic > Marine > Hydrothermal vents | place: Mexico: Guaymas Basin | collected...
TAGATTGCTACCTCAGGAAGGTCTAATGCTATCCTTCAAGTATGGAGGAAAGAATTACGCCGTCATCATGAAGTTCAACGCTACCAGTCACGACATGAAGATGACCGTCATGAACATGTCGGAGACCCCGCCAGTAGCGCTATGCTCCAACGTAACGAAGACTAACACCATCAACAAGTCTGGCACTGAGTACTTCTATGCCTACCTGCTCTTCAACATAGCACCACCAAGTCAAGCAAAGTGTATAATCGGTACGGCACCTACCAACAATACTGACTATGCACAGCTAGCTTCACAGATAGAGCAAGAAGCTAAGGCAAGACATCTACCACTAATAGCAGAGGGCTTTGCCAACGTCACGATACCCATGTACCAGCTACTGCTCAGGAGATACACCGTAACTATACAGAACGCTACCCTCACAATCGACTACTACGGCATAACACTGAACAAGACCATCACCTACGTCTACCCAGGCAACCTAAGCTACGTGAACGGTGTACTATCCACTGATACTGCAGCACGCATAGAAGATAACGGCTACGTATTCGAAGTATGGTACAAGGGTGTCCTCGACGTAACTAGCCCTGACTTCAACACCTCGAAGTTATACATCAAGCTAGTACAAGCACCAGAATTCAACCAGACCTTCAGAGCTCCAGGCATGCTAGTAAGGCCACTACTACGAGCTCTACCAGAACCCGCAAGCTGTAAGCTAGATTCAACAACGCTAACCGTGAAGTGCTACTCTGCACCAGCAGTACAGCCGAACGGTACGGTACTGGTGATAGCCTTCGGATTCGGTCCTGGAACCTATGAGAACGTGAACAACACGCTATCGATATACCTCGATAAGGAGCCCATAGTGAAGGTCGTGTGGAGCGAGACTGAGAAGGTGAACGACTACACTGTGAGAATGGGTAAGGATGGCAACGTAACCCTAGAGTTCGAGCTGCCATTCAACATTAGCGCTGGAGCTCACGAGGTATGGGGTAAGGATGCCTTTGGACTCGAGTACACGGACAAGATCATCGTTGGTGCTCTAGCGTACTGGTATAGAAAGACGCCATCACTGTACTATCCAGACTACAGAGTTAGCGCTAAGCACCCACTATTCGGTCAAGTAATTGCTGAGCCCTGCGCTACGTACGAGACCACCAAGTACTGCGATATCAAGGTCGTTAGCGATCTGCCATCCGAGTACATGGGCGATATACTAGGAGTTGTAGCATGCGGACTACCACCAGGCTACGAGTACGAGATCTACTTCGGAAACATTAAGGTGAGTGAAGGATATGTAGGTGATGATGGCTGTGTTAGAGATAGCTTCGCCGTGCCAGCAGTGACGGAGGGTAGCTACGACGTAACGATTAAGGTACTGGAGTACGGCGTTGTAAGAGAGGTTGTCGACGTGGACTACTTCTACAACGGAACCATGTTCCTAAAGAACGTGAAGCCTTACGTAGTGCCAAAGGTGATACTAGTATCGCTAACCGAGTACCAGAGGCTGTACGAGAAGGCTAAGTCTGAAGGCGGTCTAGAGAAGGTTGAGGTCTCCTACCCAGTACTGGTCGGCGCTGGACAGATCGCCGTGATCGGTAGCGGCTTCCCAGCTGGTGTAACATTCGTTGGCGCTGTAATCAACGATACCTACCTACCACTAGCTCAGGAGTGCGTACAGGGCTGGTCGACCGACAGCAGTGGTAGGATCGTTGGACGCAAGATCACCTACGGAACCGAAGTTAAGGAGCTAGTGCCAGCAATCTTCCTACCATACCTAGAGCCCGGAGTCTACAAGATCGCACTAATCTACAGAAGCGGTACCGAGCTGAAGCAGACCGGTGCTAGCTACGCTGTGGTAATTAGTAACCTGAGCCGCGTAGCAACAATCGATGATGTTGCGGAGCTAAAGAAGGTGCTAACGCTGATCTCGAACAAGATCGATGCTCTATCTACGCTACCAGACGAAGTCAAGAGTGCTATCGAGAGTGCTCTAAGCAAGGCTGCTGAAGATCTAAGCAAGGCCGTGGCTAATCTAAGCAATATCGCTCCGAAGCTAGAAGAAGTTGCTGACAAGCTAAGCGATGTGGCTAAGGATGTAGGTGCTCTAAGCAGCAAGCTAAGCGAGCTAAGTAGCAAGATCGATACTGTGAAGAGCGGCGTAGACAGCGTTACGAGGTCTCTAGCTAGCATTGAAGGGAAGATCTCGAGCATCGAGAAGGATGTATCTAGCCTCAAGAGCGATGTAAGCAGCCTAGGCAACAAGATCGATGCAGTGAAGAGCGATCTGAAGACGGCTATCGACAGCGCTGCGAGCACCATCAGCGACAAGATTGGCAAGGCTAAGGATGAGCTGAGCGGTAAGGTCTCCGACATTGCAAGCAAGGTGGAGAGCGCTAAGAGCGATCTAGGTAAGAAGGTCGACGACGTCAAGAGCTCGGTAGGCACCGTACAGACGCTAGTAATCATAGCGCTGATACTAGCACTAATCGCTGCCGCAGCATCGATCTACGGAACCATTCAGCTCAGCAAGAAGCTAGCAGGATAACGCTAACACAAATAGATGATGTAATCAACCATAACCATTTTTCAAAACTCTTTTTTGGAATCTTCACTCTTGCTTCCCCTCTATTCTCTCTAGTATCATTTCTAGGTATGATTTCGATATGAAGTTCTCAGATACCTTGAGCAGCGACACGAACTTCTTTATCTGTTCACGGAATTCGTCTACGCTCTTCACACCCTCTACCTCTATTTCTAGGAACGTACCAAGGTTCTGGACTTCATCTAGGAAGAGTTTGTATGGACCGTAACGATAGATTTTCCTTCTCTTCCTAACGATGTAGGTTCTGAATCCAAGCTCCTTGACTATCTCGAGGAGTTTGTTACCATCGCTAACATCGACAGAGATCTCCTTCCTTACCTTCATGTTCGGAACGAGTTTGGGTCCCTTAAACGTTAGTTCCGAGCTCGTTCTCTTGGTTAAACGACTTCTCTTTATACGTATCCTAAGAGCCATATCGCGAGCTCGTAGATCTATGCACGGTCTCAGATCTACGTAGAAATCTTCTTCCTCGACTTCATCTACGAGCGTAGCACCTAGGATCCTCAGCTTTTCTTCTATCTCTCGTATGCTTGGTATGGGTATCTTAACTTCGTACTCCATATCCATAAGGATCCCGCGAACTTGCTCGTTGTAAGAATATTTATTCTCGCTTCGCCTCGGTACGAGAACTTTTTACCCCTTACCCGCTACGGCTAGATCGGTTAAGACCATGGCGATCCCTAGAAACAGCTTCGTCTTGATAGACTACGTTATAAGGGTTAAGGATACGGGAGAACTCGTAGATACGTCGATCGAAGAGATTGCGAAACGCGAAGGGAAGTACGATCCAAACAAGGTATACGAACCACTGCTAGTCATAGTAGGTGAGGGCAGACTCATTCCTGGACTCGAGGAGCATATCGAGAAGTTTGGAGAGGTTGGTAAGGAGTTCACAATCGAGATACCCCCGGAGAAAGCCTATGGACCGTACGATCCTAAGAAACGGCGTCTACTTAGCGTAAGAGAGCTTCTTAGATACGGAATAGCTCCAGAGGTCGGCAAGGTTGTGAACCTTGATGGAAACGTTGGGGTGATTAAGACCGTTAGCGGAGGACGTGTACTCATAGACTTCAATCATCCACTCGCTGGCAAAACACTGGTATGTACGTACAGGATAGTCAAGGTTATCGAGAGCGATGTAGAGAAGGTACAGTACCTACTGCATCGAAGGTATAGGAGGATCCCACCGGACAAGTTCGAGGTTTCGATAGATGAGCAAAATAACGAGGTTAAGATCGTTACGCCTCCCGAGGTTCTGTACGATCGCGATCTACAGATAGTGAAGGTTATCGTAGCCGAAGAGATATATCGATTCCTCGAAAAGTACAGCGTTGTAACGTACGTAGATAGATTCGTTAGGAGCGGATCCTAGCAATGCATTTTGCGATGATGATATCTCTCCCAACGCACGGATTCGGTGACGTAGCCGGCCTGTACTGAGCATCTAATCTATGACCCCCGTTACCCGTGCTAACCGTTCTGCTGCTTCCCACGAAAGCCCCTTCTCACCAAGAATTGTGTAGCGTTCTGGTCTCACCGTATGTGCTCGTACTAGAGCTTCTATGATGTCTACGTCCCTCACACCAAGCTCTTTGGCCGTCGTTGGAGCCCCCATTCTTCGCAGTACCTTACGTACTTTCCTCCACATAGGAGATCCATGGAGGTACAGCATCATTATGGTTCCGACACCTACCTCTTCTCCGTGGAGCGCCGGGTAGTTAGCAACGATATCGAGTGCATGCGCAAACATGTGTTCCGAACCACTAGCGGGTCTCGTAGATCCAGCTATCCCCATGGCTACCCCGCTCGAGATTAATGCTTCAACAAGTGTTCTCACAGCCTCTTCCGGGATCTTCTTGGCTGAGAGAGCACGCGCCGCTCGAAGAGCGTGTTTCGCTGAGAGAAGAGCCAGAGACGCTGCGTACTCTCCATAGTACTCGCCTCTAAGTCTGTGAGCAAGTCTCCAGTCCAAGATTGCACTAAACTTACCTATTAGGTCTCCACATCCAGCTACGATGAGTCTTCTAGGGGCTCTAGAGATGACTTCAACGTCCGCGACAACGAGTATAGGCATGGTTGTCCTCACGGAAGTAGGTCTTTCAAACCCCTTCACTGAAGCGAAGGGAGATGCGATGCCATCGTGCGACGGAGCTGTAGGAATCGATACGAAGTGTCTCCTCAACCTGTACGCAACCACCTTAGCAACATCGATAGCTTTGCCGCCACCTACACCCAGGATCACGTCGGGTGCATAGCTTCGAGCCTCAAGCTCGACGCGATCAACTTCATCTACGTGTGCACTCGAAACACAGATTTGAGAAACTTCGAATCCTCCGTCCATCAACGACTCAGCGACTTCCTTAGCTATACCCCTCGTAGCACCGCAACCGGAAACTACGAAGCATTTCTTGCCCGTGCCTAAGCTAAGCAAGTACTTCGCAACGTATCTACGAACCCCACGCCCTACCACAACCATCTTAGGTAGCTCTATCACGTGCTCCTGCACCGCCAGCACCTAGATCGAGGGTCTCGGAGCTCGAACAAATTTATTAGGTTTGCGCAAAGAACGTAGCTGGAAGCGCTTCTCGAGGTGTATATGCTTGAACCACATCTACGGTGATGAGCTCGGGAAAGCTATACAGAGAGCGTTACGGGGAACCACAACGGTGGGCATAGTACTGAACGATGGCGTAGTGTTAGCAGCGGATAAACGCGCTACTGCCGGTATCTACGTAGCTCACAAACGAGTTAAGAAAATCGTGAGGATAGACGACAGAGCTGCCATAACGACTGCTGGACTTGTAGCGGATGCACAGGCTCTCGCCGACTTCGTAAGGGCTCAGATACATTACCACAAGATCTCGATGGGGCGACCGGTAAGCTTACGTTGCATAGCTTACCTCCTCGGGCTAGTGCTGAACAACTCCAAGTACTCTCCATACATAGTTCAGCTACTACTAGGAGGGTACGATCCTTACGAAGGACCTAAACTGTTTGCCATAGAATACTTTGGCGATGTCACCGAAGAACGGTACGTTGCTACGGGCTCGGGTTCCCCAATAGCTATAGGTGTCATTGAGAGTGCTTACGATCCTGGTATGCCGATCGAGCAAGCCGTAGAGCTAGCTGTGAAAGCCATCGTTGCAGCTAGCTACAGGGATGTCTTCAGCGGCGAAGGGATAGACGTCGTTACCATCACTAGAGATCGATACGAGGAACGCACGTTCTCCATATCTGAGATAAAGAAGCTATTGGGTCGTGTACCGACATGAGCTTCAAGATAGATCTAGCCCACATCAGGAACACTATATTCCGTCTCCTACCACCGGAAGCACAGGTAACCAGGCTCGAGTTCGAAGGTCCCGAGATCGCGATATACGTACGGAACCCTAAGTTCCTCCTCGAGCACACGGGTATACTCAGCCAGCTAGCTAAGACTATCAAGAAACGCGTCGTGATAAGGACCGATCCCTCGATAAGGAAGGATCCTAACGAAGCTAGGAAAATCATAGAATCCATAGTACCTAAAGAAGCAGGAATCGAGAGAGTTGAGTTCGATGCTGTACTCGGCGAGGTTGTGATAGAGGCTAGAAACCCTAAGAAAGTAGCTGAGAAAGTTAATCAGATCCTCGTAGAGACCGGTTGGAGACCTAGGATAGTGCGTGCACCACCAATGCGGAGTCGAACCTACGAAGAGATAGTATCCATGTTCTACAAGCGCGAAGCCATGGAGTACAGGTTAAACTTCTTGAGAGAGCTTGGAGAAGCTATTCACCGCGATGTATTGCTCGCTAGAGATGGCAACAACTACGTTCGAATAACCTTCCTAGGAGCAGCACAAGAGGTTGGGAGAAGCGCGATACTCGTTGAAACAGCTGAAAGCCGTATACTACTCGATTTCGGCATTAATCCAGGTAGAGGTCTAAGTCCGAACGCGTTTCCACGCCTCGATCTGGTAGGCATAGAGCCCGAGGATATAGACGCGGTTGTAGTAAGCCATGCACACCTAGATCACTGTGGGCTCGTACCCTACCTATTCAAGTATGGGTATCGAGGACCCGTATACACAACGCAAGCAACGAGAGATCTAATGATACTCCTACTCAAGGACTTCATAGAGATTCTCGAGAAGAGCGGTCAAGAACCTCTGTTCACCATGAAGGACGTCGAAGTCATGCTTCTACATACTATACCTTTGCGCTACAACGTAGTTACGGATATAGCTCCAGATGTAAGGCTTACTCTATACAATGCTGGTCACATACTGGGATCCGCAATCATACACCTACACATAGGGAACGGCTTCTACAACATTGTCTACACGGGAGACTTCAAGTTCGGCAAGACAAGGCTTCTCGAACGCGCCGACTACGTATTTCCGCGCGTAGATGCATTGATAATGGAGACCACCTACGGAGCAACGAATCAACCACGTAGAGAAGAAGCTGAACGAATGCTCATAGAAATCATCAAGCGTACGGTTGAACGCGGAGGCAAGGTATTGATACCTGTACTAAGCGTAGGGCGAGCACAAGAGATACTGCTAGTATTGAGGGAAGCATTGGAGAATAAACAGCTTCCCGAAATACCGATATACATCGAAGGACTTGTAGAGGAAGTTACCGCGATACACACAGCGTATCCAGAACTACTTGCGAAACCTTTGCGTGCAATGCTTGAGGAAGGAATCAATCCGTTCAAACACGAACAATTCCAGAGAGTTGATCGAAATAAGCCGCGAATCGACATCGTTGAAGAACGACAGCCCTGCGTCATCGTAGCGACTTCCGGTATGCTTACTGGAGGACCTTCTGTTGAGTACTTCAAACTCCTAGCACCCGATCCCAAGAACAGCATCGTGTTTGTAAGCTACCAGATCGAGGGTACGCTAGGTAGGAAGGTAAAGGATGGTGCTAAGGAAGTCACGTTCGTTGGCGAACATGGCAAGATCGAGACCATAAAGATCAACATGGAGGTCTACGCAATCGAAGGATTCTCTGGGCACTCCGATAGACAACAACTCTACGATTATCTGAGAAGCATCACTCCCAAGCCTAACAAGGTATTCTTAGTTCACGGAGAACCCAACGCTATATCAGCCTTCAAGAACGCGATCTCCGGTCGTAACGCTAAGAAGCTAGGCTTCCGTTCATTAGAGGTATACGCGCCCCGCATCCTAGAATCCTACACACCAGCATACAACCTATAGAGTTCGAGAATCCGACGCTTAATCGAAGTAGAGGAGTAGCTACCTACCCGGCTACGCATCCTAACAACTTTCGCACGTATGCCTCGACGTAGAAGCTCTTCCTCCAGATCCTTCTCATCGATTCTCTGGTCCGGTCCAAGAGCAACAATGTGGGGTTTCAACCTCTCTAGAGGTTCGAGGAAGTCGTGTTCTGAACCCAGCACAGCATCGTAGACGTACTTAATGCTGGATACCACACGTAGCCTATCGACTTCGTTCATTGCTGGTTCTATACCTCGTAACCTTCTATACGTCGAATCCCTAGCAACGATTACGAAGAGCTTGTTTCCGAGGTTCGAAGCCCATCTAAGGAACTCGATGTGTCCTGGATGAACGATATCGAAGGAACCAGCAACCACGACTCTAAGCTCTTCAGCTCGAATCCACTCGATCTCGATAGCTCCCATCATACGCAACGCATCTAGTAATCCTTCTGCATAGGATATCGTTACTAATCCCGTCAAACAATCTCCCTTTCCTAAGAAGTACTTGGAGTCCTCGAGGTATCTAAGGGCTAGGTCCAGAACTTTCTTCGCCGTGGAGTCTAGTACGCGAAGTGTTCGAAGGCTTGCTTCGAAGTTCGCAATGTATTTCTCTAACCGTTTGCACGGATCGCTAAGCCACGTCTCCACAATGATCAACCTTGTACTAGCACGTTATGTGTATCACTGCAAGCACTCTTCCACCGAAACCACGAAGCATTTCAACGATCTTCGGCGATGTATCTATGTATATAGGTTTCGATAGCTGTCTAAGGAATTCAAGCACATCGTTCTCTATGGGTAACGCTCCCTCCATACCTTTACCGATGAATATTGCGTCGAAGTCTCTGCATAACGCAACAATGTGTTCCATCTCCTCACGCGTAAGAGGTGTATGTCCGTAGAGCTTAGCCTTATGCTTCGATAAATGCTTAGGTCTAGGAACTATATTCTCTCCACACAACACAACGTCTTCGCGATACTCTACACCGTTGATCACAATCCTTCCGAATTCTAGCTGTATCTGCATACCAAAACCCTACGTCGAAAGCACTACAGAACGGTATTTATGGTTAAGCACCTATCAGAGCGTGGGCATCCATGGAGTTGAGGGACATTCAGGAATACATGCGTAGACAATTCTACGAACGCGATCGCGCTCGAGGGCTCTACGCCACCTTCACATGGTTAGTGGAGGAAGTCGGTGAGCTAGCGGAAGCTCTGCTCAGCGGTGACAAGACGAGAATAGAGGAGGAGATAGCCGACGTACTTGCATGGACTATAAGCATAGCTAACCTCCTAGACATAGATGTCGAGCGAGCACTTGAACGAAAGTACGGCATCAAGCAATCAACCGATGAGAAATGAAGACTTATTACGGCTAGGCACGGATGGAGGGAAAGGACTGTGCCGCCGTAGCTCAGCTGGTAGAGCGCCGCCCTGGTAAGGCGGAGGTCCCGGGTTCAAATCCCGGCGGCGGCTCCAAACAATTCTTGCACTAACGAATTTCCTCAACGAGTTTAGTTCTTAGCTTCCTCACGATCTGCATCACATTCTTCAGTACTTCAATATCTTCATCGATGCTTCTACGCGGAAGCTCGACGAAGCCTCTAGCTAATGCTTCTAAACATTCTTCCTCTACTGGATGAAGTTTCGGTGCGGGAATCACTAGAGTGTAGGGTGGGTATCGATACTGATCGTCGGCTTCCGATGCAAGTTCCTCGATTCGCTTGATGTATACTCGATTACCGGTACCGTAAACCTGTTCTAGAATCACAACGCTATCGTTTGGTTTAAGAACTTCGATTCCTTCTATTTGCTGAGCTTCTAGGAGTATCTTTATCGCTTCCGGTGGCTTCATGAAGTACCCTTTATCCGTATCCATCTCGAGTAGAAGTATCGTGTGAAGATTCCTAGAACGGTTCTCGTAGAGAACGCGTAGTGGGTAGGTATACACGATACCATTCTTCGAACTGACCACCGTCACGATCTTGCCGAAGCGATAGGGTTGGAGACACGTTAAGGACATAGCTACGCCTAGTATCGATAATCCGTTGACTATCTCAACCTTGACGCCGCGTTTAGAAGCTTCAGTTATGAAGATGTTGTGCGTCGTTGCAGTGAGGGGATCTCCCACTACAGCTATGCATACATTCCTGCTCCGAGCATCTTCGATCAATTCCTCTACAGATCTACCCTCTAATCGATCCCTACCAACGATCTCGGCGCTCAAACCCAACGATCGTAGTAATTCCTCGAGGAACCTTACGTCGGGGTACCATAGACTCGTGTAGCGATCTATCAACACAGTATCGCACGATAATAACTCGCGCAGAGCTACGAGCGTAATCGTATCTATCGATAGTCCGAGCCCTACAAGTTTGAGCAGATTCCTCACCTCAAACCGATCTTTCTAACGAGATCTCTTGCCTTTGCAACGTATCGATCCAAGACGTAGATTCTCCTAACGAGGAACTTCCTTGGAAGGGTTTTCACAACGCTGTTCTCAACCATCGATACGGGTACGGAAGCACCTCTTCGAAGAATTACGCGAGGTTGTACGTGTACGTCGTCGACTATCTTTATATCGTCTACGAATACCTCGACATCGTCTATACCGATACCACGGAGCTTCTCAACGATGTTCTCGAGATCGTGGTGCCGCACTTCCTCTTCTGAATCGCTTACCATCTTCGAGAGATCGATTACGGTCTTGTATCCTCGTCGAGACAAGAACATTCTTATCAACTCCTTCACGTTCTCATCGATGTTGGGGTCCCTCAGAGCTCTAACCATAACTCCGTACAGCCATGCATCGTTCCAGAACACAATGCTTCCATCCCTAATAGCTCTCCTTATCTCGGACATCGATGTGAAGAAGAATTCGTTAGCTATCCTAGCGCTAAGCTCTTCGTATATCTTCCTTATGAGGATTTCGAAACCAACGATCGTTTTATGGTAGTAGACTGCTCGATACATGTAGAGCCTGGCTAGGTAGAAGTTCTCTACAGCTTCGAGACCTTTCTCTAGGATTGCTAGATTACCCTCACCATCGATGCACAGCGTGCTTACAATTCTATGTATATCTATCACCCCGTACGCAACACCTGTATGCAACGAATCTCTCAATAGATAGTCTATTCTATCAACATCGAGGTCCCCCGAAACAAGCTGGTTGTACAGTGGTTCACGGTGTCGACCTCTCATCACCGCAACGACTTCCTGAGGATCGAAACCGTAGTTAATGAGCACCGCCTTGATATCGGGATTCTCTCGCACTATTAGTTCCGACAAATCTTCGTGACCTATACCCAGCTTCTTCCTGTAGTAAAGCTCCGTAGCATGGCTATACGGCATGTGTCCAATATCGTGGAGCAATGCTGCTATTCTAAGCAGCTGAACATCATCTCGATTACTGATGTATCCAATGCTGTAGAGCCTCGAAGCAACCATACCCATGACATGCATCGCTCCGAGAGAATGACTGAAGCGAGTATGCGTTGCTCCAGGATAAACAAGCCATGCAGCTGCCAACTGCTTGATGAATCTTAATCTTTGAAATATTGGTGTATCTATGAGCTCTTTCTCGACATCCGTTATCTCTATGTATCCGTGTACTTCATCGAAGATCTTTTTGACTATCTTTGACGGTGGTAACGCAGGTGTGGTATCCATACTTAGGTGCCCATCAATGCAATAAGCAACAACCCTATAAAGCGATAGCTTCGCACAGAGCTCAACACAAACCTTTCTCTACAAGAATTCTCCAAACACGTTCTGCAATTCCTGGATCTATGTACCTCTTACGAACGAGAAGCTCCGATAAAGGTTCTACAGGTCTTGGATACACGTCGCGGCACAGCATTATCAAACTCGATACCGTTTCCAACACCATGACTTTCTCGTTCACGTTCATTGTCTCAAGCTCATCGAAGATTTTCGTCAAGAAGTCGTAGGTTCGCAACACTTTTTCACGATCTTCGTCGTTCAGCACGGATACGTCGACATCCCTAACTATGCGGTATATCGATGCCAAACCCTTGCTGTACGGTCCTCTAGAAAACCATCTGAAGTCTAGCCCTAGATCCAAGCCCCCAACAACTTGCAGTAGATAACCTAGCTTCTGAACTACTAACTTAAACGATTCATCATCGAGATCCTCACGAAGGAAGCCGAGCATATCCATGAGCATCCTTATCGCTGCAGCTCTCCTTGCTCTCGAACCCAAGACCAGCCCTAACACAGAGTCTAGAGGCTAGAGTTAATCAACACGAGGGCTCAACGAAACTTTCCTCTCAGGAAACAATCCTTGGGATACGCAAACAGATCCCGCTACATACGTTGAACATGTCCGGAGAATATGTTATGGAAGCGGTGGTGGACCGGCCGGGATTTGAACCCGGGACCTCTCGGATGCCAACCGAGCGCTCTTCCAGGCTGAGCTACCGGCCCTCAGAGCCGATA
>Ga0256842_1002725_pt1 | contig 12296 bp, 7 predicted proteins | sample 4559240metaG_FD_185973 | JGI IMG/M metagenome (GOLD analysis project Ga0256842, IMG submission 185973) | Hydrothermal vent microbial communities from Guaymas Basin, Mexico - 4559-240 | ecosystem: Environmental > Aquatic > Marine > Hydrothermal vents | place: Mexico: Guaymas Basin | collected...
TCATTGAGTACATCTATGCCTTCTTTTTCTGCCTTAAATTTTTTGCACAACACCCCAAGTAAACTTACTGCTTGAGGATTATGTTGCCTTTTCCCAGTAAAAAATTGTTTTACTATGTAAAAAGCATCTTCATCCCAACCTTTTTTCTCGTAAATTGATGCCTTTTGAAGGAGAAGTCCTTCATTATCAGGGTCAAGTTTTAGACCTTCTTCAACCACTTCTAATGCCTCATCCCATCCTGTACAAACCATCATGGCCTGGGCAAGGAGCTTATACAGACCTGGAGTATTAGGCGCCAAATTAAGGGCATGCCTTGCCTCTTCTTCTGCCTTACACACTACTCCTGCCATACTATAGGCATTTGAAAGCCTGGTCCTAAAACTGATATTTGCTGGGTCTTTTTCAACCAACATCTTTCCTAAAGGTATGGCATACCACGGCCTATTTATATCCATAAAAGTATCCATTAAAATAAATTGGTCTTCTTTGGTCCTTGGTTTTAGCACATAAGCAGCCTTGGCAATCTCTTCTGCTTCTTCAAATCTACCAAGTTGCGCAAGACAATATGCAAGTTTTACAAATGGTCTTGGATCCAGTGGATTTAAAACCACTGCACGATCCAGATAATTAACCGCCTCTTCATGCATTCCTCTTTCAAGATATACAGTTCCCAGATTAAAAAGAGCCTCATAATTGTCAGGATCTAGCTCCAGTGCCTTCTTAAGGACCTTTGTAGCCTCTATATGTTTTTGCATATTAAAATAGACAGTACCTAAATCAATTAAAAATCGCACATTTTCAGGTTCCAGATCAGATGCAGCTTTTAGTAATGTTTTTGCCAGGTCAATCTGTTTGCCCTGCAACGCCATAATGCCCAAATGGTGATAAGCGATGCTATTTTTTGGATCTCTAGCTAATATTTCTCGATATATTTCCTCGGCTTCTTTATATCTTCCCTGGAGATGAAGTTTTTCTCCTTTAATTACTAATTGTAAGATATCTTCATTCAATTCACTGAGTTTTTCCATTTTTCCCGAAATTTTTAAAGACATAGGTTTCCTCCATGCTATTTTACATTAACTCTCAGAAAATCCCGTTTGTTTGTATATCTGTTCTAAGAGTTTTTTATATTTGTCATCGAACTTACTTCTCCTTATCATAATTTCCAAAAAAGGGATTGCCTCATTTGCCTTGTTTTGTTTAATTAAAGACTCAATAAGAATATCATATACCTGAATCTCATCAATTCCTAAATCAAAAATCAGTTTGCATATCTGTTCTGCGCGATCATACATTTTTAATCTGAAATTAACTTCTGCCAGAGTTATTAAAGTGCTGGGGTCCTTATCTCCCAGATTAACTGCCTTTACTAAATATTTTCTTGCTTCTTCTAAATCATTTTCCTCAGCCAATACCTTTCCATAATTAGCATATGCCTCCATATATGAATCATCAATAGAGATTGCCTTTGTGAAAAGGTTCTTTGCCTCCTTTAAATCCCCTTTGAGGTAATAAACAACTCCTAAATTCACTAAATATTCTGGTTTGGTGTCATCTAAAGTAATAGCCGTATCAATAAAATATTTTGCAATATCCAGTTTACCCATCTGTAAGGCCAAGAGCCCCATTAAATGATGGGCCTCAGAATTATTAGGCTCTTCTGCAAGAATTTTTCTGTATTCTTCTTCAGCCCTTGGCAAGTTGCCAGAACGATGAAGATGTTTTGCTGCCTCTAATCTGTCTTTTATTGTTCCTAATTTTAAATCTTTTTTTCCCATATTAAATCTCCATTAATTCTATAAATTTAATTCTATAATTCCCATCCTCGTCCATTGAGGAACTGTATTTTCAATGCAATTTAAAACATCTTTTTCTATATCTTCTTTTTTTTGTTTCTCAATATTAGTGACTTCAAGTAGATTATTATAAACACAGGATACAATTTCTTCTACATCTTTAATTTCTTTATTAACAATAGCATCATAAGCTAGTCGTTCTATTAGATTTACTGCAATACCTGATTTGGATGTTGGTGCACTGAAAAATCTGATAATATTTCTATACCTCGACTCCTTGGCTACTACTTTATTCAATCTAATAGATGATTCTCTATTATTTTGCGCCTCATAAATGACAAAATCTATTAACCTAGCATTATGGAGTAAGGCAAGGAAGGGAATTATTTCGTTTAATTGATTAAATCCTAAAATAGGGTCTTTTAGTAACTCTCCTATACTATAGTTCTTTTCTGTTAAAATTTCTATTAATCGGTCAACAGTCTTTGGTGCAATATTTGCATTTTTATTGGAAAATGGAATTTCTATTTTGTATTTTTTTTCACTTGGAACTATTCGTAAGGCTATTTGTATTTTTCCTAACTCTTTTTTCCATTTTTTTACAGGGATCCTTGTTGCACCTTTTATATATATATCTTTTCTAAAACTCATTTCTATTAAATAGTCCTTAAGTATTTCTTTTAATACACTTGATCTTTGTTCCTGTATGAATTTTAATTGTTCATCATTTAAATATACTTTTTCCATTTCCCACAAGGGCTCTGCCTGAGTTATATATTTTGTTTTTGATTCAGACATATATGATAATACTTCTGAAAAAAATAAAGGCTTCCAGTCTTGATTTAAATATTCGTGTGCCAAATATTCCTTTGCTTTAGCTTCATGTTTTTTTAATAGCTTATTTACAAAAGGCATATTAAAATATCCCAATTTGAATTTCTGCATTTTTTTAATTAAATTCAATCCAATTGATATTTGTGAAATACTTCCTATATCAGGAAACATCTTTGAAAAATCTACAAGAAATTTTTGAAGAGGTACCTGTCTCCACCACCCACACATGTCATTATAACTAATATAACAGACACCTCCTGGTTTAAGTTTTTGTCTTATTATTTTTACAAGATTTATTCTATTTTCATGTGAAATCCAGGAAAAGACACCGTGAAGGGCTATATAATCAAACATTGGAAACTCATCTAGTTTTTCATTCAACATCTCTTTAAAGGAGAGTTCAAAAAAGTGCACATTTTTCAATTGTGCTAGATTTTTAATCTTTTCTGAAAAACAGATATGCTCTGGATTAAAGTCAACTCCAAAAAAATTTCCTTCAGGATATAGGGATGAGATCAAATTTAAATTAAAACCCATCCCAGAGCCAAGTTCCAGATAATTAAAGCCTTTTTTTATATCAGGGGGTTCAAATCCTTTTAAAAGGATACACACATTCAAAAAATCAGGGACTTGATAGTGATAGAAATTGGCTGTATAGGACACATCAGAAACATATCCATCCATCCATTCAGTAGTTGATATCATAAGTTTCCTCCTAACTTATCTAAACCAATTGCAGATTGGGCCTTAAGCATATTCTCTTTTATATGTTTATCATGAGGATTTATTTTATGGGCCTTTTTAAAATATTCAAGGGCTTTAAAATAGTGTCTGTTTTCCCAGTAAATCACTCCAATATTGTTTAATAAATAGGGATTAAGATTATCTATTTCAAGTAATTTTTCGAAAATTCTTGTGGCTATATCTTTTCTGCCTTTTTCAAAAAATTTTTCTCCCCACTTAATTAGACTATCAATTTCTATTCTTTGTTTCTGTTTTAATAGACTTTGATAAAGATTGACATATTTTTTAGTCTGTCCATCTAATGAATATTCTTTTTTAATGATTGATTTAACCTGTCTTTGGATAGCTTTACTTCTATTTTTCATTTGAAAAATAAACTTTATACCCTCAGCAAGGTCATCAATGTTATTTTTTTCAGCAATATAGCCAGTTTTTTTGTGAGTTACGCAATCTTCAAGTGCAGTTTCAGAAAAACCAACAACAGGAACCCCCATGGCCATGGCGTCTAAACTGTATAGATTAATAGGATCGTAAATAGCGCCTGAAACATAAACGTCAGATGCCCGATAATACCATGAAAGAACCTCTTCACTGGGCACTATAGGCACGTGGTGAATTGGAAATGTAACATGAATATCTAAATCAAGATAGTCGGCACCTATAAGAATGAAATAGGGATTATGAACTTCCTCTCTTTCTATGAGTATATTAATGGCTTCAATTATATTTTTTATTCCTTTTCTTTTGTTTTCTACAGAAGGAACAACTGTAATAATTACATTCTTATTCTGTTCTATGCCAAGTATATCCCTTGCCCTTGATTTAGTAACAGATTTATAATCTAAAAAAGGTGAACTTGGAAAAATAAGTTCTACATCCTTTATCCCTATCTCCTCTACCATATTTTTTAAAAATGTGCTTTGCACAACTATTTTAAAATTCATAAGTTTACATAACTCTCTTTTTTTTTGCCATGCATCTGAGATTAAAGCCTGAGCATCCTCCATAACTTCTGGACATTTAATACATCCTTTTAAATAACCTTTACAATCTATTGCTATAGGTAAATCACATCCACCTGTAAAAAAAGACAGATCGTACATAGTAATTACCACATGTTTTCCTAAAAAAAATAAAGGGGCCAGTTCCCAGTCAACAAGACCAGGCACCCAGTGTATGTGTATTATATCGGCTTTATTGATGCAATCTAAGTTTCCAAGATCTATGTCACTATATGGCAGAGAATATGTTACTTCTCCCTCATAGGACATTATCCTTACTCCTAATTTGTTTCGCCAATCTTCAAATATTTCTATCAATGGGGGAGCTATATTATATGGCATATTCTCTACCAATTTTATCTTATCCTTAAATACAGGGTCTTTTATAATTGCCTTAACACTAGGGTCACCAGAAGATTTCAAAAAAGTCACAAATAAAGACTCCACACCTTCTTTTTCAACACCTTTGTGGATCCTATAGGCCAACAGCCCCTGTTCCCAAAAATCTACTGAGCTCAAGTGTACTACCTTCATATTACCTCCCTTTTCCATGGCAACTCCATTTTTCTATGCTGATAAAATTGAGGTCTTGGATACATCTTATATAGATTCTCTTTTATTTTCTTTAAGGAATCCCCTTTATGTTTGTTTTGCCACAAAAGATTTGCACTGTCTCTAAAAAAAACTCCATATCTCTCAAGTCCTTGAACAATTTTGTCAACCTCCTCTGACTTCCTATCTTGCCCTTTGATCAGCTCCCTAAAAAATGAAATCCACCCAGGATGGAAATCAATTTTCTTTGCATAATTTAATAAAAACTCTGCCTTTTTTGTGTTTCCTTGGATTAAATAGTCAAAAATTTGACAAAAAAATATTGGATCCCTTTTGTTTGACGGATAATATCTTCCTAAAAACATATCTTCTGTAACATGGAAAATTTCCATTAGTTCCTCAGAGGTCTTTATATCTGATATCCCCCAGAGAAAGTCCACTGCTTTTTGTTGTTCCTTTGTAATGTCATCTAATGGTTCTTTAAAAAATTTTAGAAAATGCTCACTATAGCCATAACCCAGAGGAGTTCCTTTATAAGTGGATGTTTTTTGTATCCCTTCAGGACCCTCCAAAGTGGTCTTTAAATGCACAATCCAATGGGGTCTATTTAAATGTACACAAAATCCTACATGGGTACCAAATCCAAATGACATTGTATGGGTGGATATTAGTATCAGGGTTTTTAATCTTGGTAAAAAATTTCTGTCATTTATATGACCTGCAGTAACACAGGTATATCCCTCTGAAATAAAAGGTTTTTCACAATCTAATAAGACATCTCGCCAGCCTACACAAACCAGTATATTGTCAAAATCCTTTTCAATACTTTTAAGATAAGACAAAATTTCTTTCTTATCATACTGAACAAGCAAAGATTTAGCAGAATGTGGTAAAAAGACCAATAAAGTTTTACCCATGGCCCTCTTGATTTCCTTTATCTCTTGGTCTGAAAAAATCGGTTGAGCATAATGAATTGAAGGTCCAATGGCAAATAATGCCTTATTAGTCAGTTGCCTTAAAAAAGGAAATCTATGACTACTAAAAACAAAATGAGCAGGAAAGGGAGCTGCTAAATCATTTGGCCAAACATGGTCAAAAAGCATTGCAGCGTGTTCTAAAACGCCCTTGATTTGATAAGAGTCTTTTAACCCTGCATACCTCTTTAAGATATATGCATGGCCATATAAATCATTGGTTCTTAAAATCTCACTGGTAATTAAAGGTCTTTCCTGAGCCAGAGACTTTATATCAGTAATAATTCCTTCTATCATAAACTAAACCTCCTTTTTAACCTATATATCAAAATCTATACCATATATCACAATAAAATGCATTAAAAAATAAACACCTCTTCACTCTGGGATGTATGTTTAACTCAAAAGAAACCATGATTTATTTTGGCATATAAATTGCTTATTCAGGTTATCATGAAAATTTTTCCCGTTCTCAAAATAAAGGGGGATCAAGTATGGCTCTTACAATTAATACCAATATATCTTCATTAATAGCGCAAAATAGCCTTAGACTGGCAAGTGATGCTTTATCTAAGAATCAGCTTAGACTATCTACAGGTCTTAGAATTAATTCTTCTGCTGATGATGCTGCTGGACTTTCCATTTCAAAGAGAATGACTGCTCAGATCAGAGGGCTTAATCAGGCAATTAGAAATGCCTATGACGGAATCTCCATGATGCAGACTGCTGAAGGAAATATGGATGAGATGATGAATATCCTCCAGAGAATGAGGGAGCTTGCTGTTCAGGCAGCAAATGCCCTAACTGATTCTGATAGAGATGATTTAAACCAGGAATATCAACAAAAAATGGCTGAGTTAGACAGGATTGTAGATACTGCAGAGTTTAATGGTTTAAAGTTATTAGATGGAACTCTGGGTTCTGCAACATTTCAAGTAGGTGCAAATACATCCAGTGCAAATAGGATTCAGATAAATTTAGCCTCTAATTTGCATACTGATAAAATTGGGCTCACCAATGAGTTTGGAGGAGAGTTAAAATTAAGAAATGGAGTTGGAAAAGTGGCAATTGCCGATGGCTCTATTGCTTTGAATGGATATAAACTAAATGTAACACCCTATGTAACCAGGGCACTGAATCAGAACATGAGGAATCCAGGTAATAATCTGGGTACTTATGTTATAGAGAAGGGTCATTCTCAAAGCAGTGCTTATGCTATTGCACAGGCTATTAACAATTCCAGTTTAGGTGTAACTGCCCATGCAAAGACAGAATATACTGCTGCTAATACTGCTATTTCTGTTAAAAAAACTAATAATGTTGTGGCTGGTTCAACGGGAACATATACAGTTATTGCAAAGGCATATGGATACTATACATTGAGAATTAATAACTTCACTGTATTTAGCAATTATAAAATATCAGCGACAAAGACTCTAAAGATTCATTTGGCAGCTGGTTCCAAAGCCACAGTAACTGCAACTGTTAAGATTGGTGCATCAACCATTGCTGCTGCAATTAATAAGATGTCCAAGACATTAGGTGTAACTGCTCAGGTAACTGATAATGGAAAACTTAAATTAAATAATTTAGACGGTGGAAATATAAAAATTACTGAAAGGGCTGGGACAAAGGTTGGAGCAGGGGCAGCAGGAAAAGGAACACATACAACAGGTAATTTTCATCTTAAAACCTATCACAATGCCTTTGATGGAGCCGCTGGATTCTTTATCAATGCTAATCTTAATAATGGAAAATACCTTATAGGCACGGCTGGATTTACTGGAGGCACTAAAGATGCATTCACACCCAATGGATATAAACTAACTAGTGCAAATGTAACAGTAGTTAGAGGAACAGTAACAATAACTGGACCATCAGCATTTAATTTCTCAGACTATTGGGCCCCTGATGTAACGACAGGAGGAAGTACTGCTGCAGAAACTTACAAGGGTGGTAACATTATGTTTAATAAGGTTAGGACATCTGCAGGACAGCAAGTAACCCAAGGAAAAGTGGATTTCACCAGGCTTACCAATAGGGTTGTGTACACAACAGGTAATGCCAATATGACCACACAGGGTGGAGCGATGACTGACGGTTATCAATACAAATTCACTGCAGCAAATCAACAGATGTTTTTAAAAACGACAAACATTTTGACTGCTAAAAACGCTCTTAAGGCTATTGACAGGATTGATCAGGCAATAAATGACTTAAATAAGTTTAGGGCAACACTTGGAGCAACCCAAAACAGGCTTGAATCTACAATCAATAACTTAAACAATTATGTCCAAAAATTAATAGATGCAAATTCCAGGATTCTTGATGCAGACGTTGCAAAAGAAGCAGCAGAGCTCACACAAAACAACATCAAGCGTCAGGCAGCAGCAGCAATGCTAGCTCAGGCAAACCAGAATCCAGCTATTGCCCTGCAGCTTTTGCAAGGACTATAATCCAATAAAAACAACAAGGAGACCTATAAATGGCCCTTGGCTCAATCTACAATGCATACCCAAATGGAAGACCCAGTGGGCTCCCAGACGATATTGTTGATCAACTAGTTCAGGTAAAACAGCTCCAGCTCTTAACCCCTATTCAGCAGGACATTCAAAATGAGCAGGCAAGGGAAGATAATTATACATCTCTTAGCTCAAAGCTGGTCGATCTATATAAAGCAGCTGATGAGATAGATACTACGACTTCTTTTCTCACCAAAACTGCTACATCCTCTGATGATAATATCTTGACTGCAGATGTATCTAACACGGCCCATACTGGAAACTATACAATTACTATAAATAATATTGCCAAGGCCCATCATTTAATTATTGGTGTTGATGATGGAAACACATCAAGTGGAGTAACTCAAGGTATTTCCAATCCAGATGATGCGAACTTAATTAAAGATAATGTTACCCTATCTTTTTATCACAATGGAAAAGAATATTCCTATACAACAGATTCTCAGACCACATTAACTAAATTGGCGAAAGAGATATCAGAGGACGATAATGGAGTTTATGCTCAAGTTACTAATATTGGAACAGAAGAATCTCCTCAGTATGTGCTAAGCCTTTCATCTGAAACCACAGGTTCAGGCAAAAATCAGATAACAACTGATTTAAATGGCACAACTACTGGAACAACTCTATCAGGTGATTTATTTACAACAGGTGCAACAGAACAAGAAGATGCACAAGCAGGAGAAGATGCTTCTTTAAATGTAGATGGAGTGGATTACACAAGGTCTTCAAATGAAATAGATGATATTATAGAAGGAGTTACAATAAACATAAAAAATACAGGCACAGTAAATTTAAATGTTTCCATCGATATAGATGATATTACAAATAAGGTTAAATCTTTAGTTGATGCCTATAATAACTTTGACCAATTTATGGATGATAATGCGTCCTATGATTTGGAAGAGAAAAAAGCAGGTGCACTTTTAGGAGACTCCATTGCAAGAAGTGCTCAAAATAATATAAGGTCTATTGTATCAGGTGCAGTTCCTGATACATCTGATAATGCATATCAATACTTATCCCAGATAGGTATTGAATTTAATGATGATGGTCAGCTCACATTTGATGAAAATACCTTTAAAAGCACCTTAAGTTCTAATCCAGATGATGTCTTAGCCCTATTTACTGGAAAAAATGGAGTTGCCACAAGGCTAAAAAATGCTATATCTTCATATACAGATTCCTCATCAGGTATTATAACAAAGACAATTAGGTCTATTAAAGACAAAATTAATGACTTAAACGATGAATATAGTGAGGCCCAGGAAGATTTAAAAGATTACGAAGAACAAATGGTCAAAAAATATTCTAATCTGGAAGAAGTGGTATTAAAATACAAAGCCATCCAAGAACAATTTGATTCCTATGTTGAGCAATGGAAAAGCTTAAATAAAGGGTAATTTTAACCTTTTTCAGGAGAAACGACTCCCCCTGCTCTCACCTTAAAGATATTCTGGAAAATTTATATCCTAAAAACCCTCTTAAACTAAACTCCACCCATCATAAAAAAATTAAAGCCAATTTTACCCAGCAAGGGCTAAAGTATTCTACCTCCTTGCCGAATATATAGACAAAGAGCATGGCAAATTAAGGAAACAAAGGAGGTAAGATATGGCTCTTACAATTAATACCAATATATCGTCTTTAGTAGCCCAAAATAGCTTAAGGCTAGCTAGTGATGCCCTTGCAAAAAATCAGCTCAGGTTATCTACAGGACTTAGGATCAATTCTGCTGCTGATGATGCTGCTGGACTTTCCATATCAAAGAGAATGACAGCTCAAATTAGAGGGCTCAATCAAGCAATTAGAAATGCCTATGACGGTATATCCATGATGCAGACTGCTGAAGGAAATATGGATGAGATGATGAATATCCTCCAGAGAATGAGGGAGCTTGCTGTTCAGGCGTCAAATGCCCTGACTGATTCTGATAGAGAAGATTTAAATCAGGAATATCAGCAAAAAATGGCTGAATTAGACAGGATTGTAGATACTGCAGAATTCAATGGCCTTAAATTGTTAGATGGAACGCTTGGCACAGCAACATTTCAGGTGGGTGCAAATACTACTGCAGCAAACAAAATTCAGGTGAGTTTGTCCCAGAGCTTGCATACAAAAGATATTGGAGTAACAAACGAATATGGTGGAAAATTAAAACTCAAAAATGGAGCTTCTGGGAATGTGGCAATTTCGGATGGATCAATAGCAATTAATGGTCAGAAGCTAAATGTAAGTCCTTATGTGACGAGAGCACTGAATCAAAACATGAGGAATCCAGGTGTCAATCTTGGCACTTATGTTATTGAGAAGGGTCATTCTCAAAGCAGTGCTTATGCTATTGCACAGGCTATTAACAACTCCAATTTAGGTGTAGTTGCCCATGCAAAGACCGAATATACTGCTGCTAATACTGCTATTTCTGTCAAAAAAACTAATAAAGTGGTGGCTGGTTCAACGGGAACATATACAGTTGTTGCAAAGGCGTATGGATATTATACCTTAAGAATTAATAACTTCACTGTATTTAGCAATTATAAAATATCAGCAACTAAAACTTTAAAGAAACATTTGGCAGCTGGTTCCTCAGCCACAGTAACTGCAACTGTCAAGATTGGTGCATCAACCATTGCTGCTGCAATTAATAAAATGTCCAAGACATTAGGTGTGACTGCTCAGGTTACTGATAATGGAAAACTTAAATTAAATAATTTAGACGGTGGAAATATAAAAATTACTGAGAGGGCTGGGACAAAAACTGGAACAGGAGGAGCAGGAAAAGGAACACATACAACAGGTAATTTTCATCTTAAAACCTATCACAATGCATTTGATGGAGCCGCTGGATTCTTTATCAATGCTAATCTTAGCAATGGAGCAAATCTTATAGGCACAGCTGGATTTACTGGAGGCGCTAATGATGCATTTACAACCAATGGATATAAACTAACTAGTGCAAATGTAACAGTAATCAGAGGGACGGTCACAATAACTGGACCATCAGCATTCAATTTTTCAGATTATTGGGCTCCTAATGTACAAGCAGGAGGAACCACCTCTGCAGAAACGTATAATACTGCCAATATTATGTTTAATAAGGTTAGGACATCTGCTGGGCAACTAGTAACTAAAGGAAAAGTGGATTTCACCAGGCTTACCAATAGGGTTGTGTACACAACTGGTAATGCCAATATGACCACACAGGGTGGAGCGAGGACTGACGGTTATCAATACAAATTCACTGCAGCAAATCAACAGATGTTTTTAAAAACAACAAATATCTTAACAGCAACTAACGCCCAAAAGGCTATTGACAGGATTGACAAGGCTATAGCTGATTTAAATAAATTCCGTGCAAAATTGGGTGCTACTCAAAACAGATTTGAATCCACAATCAATAACTTAAATAACTATGTCCAGAAATTAGTAGATGCAAACTCCAGAATAGTTGATGCAGATGTTGCAAAAGAAGCAGCAGAACTAACAATGAACAACATTAAGCGTCAGGCAGCATCTGCAATGTTAGCGCAGGCAAATCAGAACCCAGCACTTGCCCTGCAGCTATTAGGCGGAATGTAATCTAAGTCATAAGGGGCCTAATCTAATTGGGCCCCTTTTTAAAAAATAGTTGACGAAAATCCCCCTTTTGTTACATCCTTATTTCTCAATAAACACAGGTTACCAATCCTGAGACTTAAAATCTCACAACAAGGAGAGTTTATAAAATGGTAAAAGGTGCTGCATATGCCTATCAAAAAAGCTCAATTGAGTCTGCCTCCAGAGAAGATATCCTCTTAAAGCTCTATGAAGGGGGAATAAGATTTCTACAACAGGCACAAAAACTCTGGAAACAGGGAGAAAAGGCAAGAG
>Ga0256842_1002726_pt1 | contig 12295 bp, 26 predicted proteins | sample 4559240metaG_FD_185973 | JGI IMG/M metagenome (GOLD analysis project Ga0256842, IMG submission 185973) | Hydrothermal vent microbial communities from Guaymas Basin, Mexico - 4559-240 | ecosystem: Environmental > Aquatic > Marine > Hydrothermal vents | place: Mexico: Guaymas Basin | collected...
TAGCAAAAACTTTTAAAAAGTTTCTGCTGATGATACAATCTCAAAAAGTCTGAATTAAACTATCTAATTTGTAGATAATTTATCTCAAACTTCATCATAATTATAACATTTTTTACCTTAAAGTTACCTTAAATAAAGATAAAACTTTTTACAATTCTCAGCAAGTCCTGAACCACCCAATTCAGAACCCACTATAAAAATCGCTAATAAAATTTAAAATCTCTCTTATTACTTATTCAGTAATAAGTGGAATATCCCTACCTAAGTAAAGATATTTCACTCATTAAAAGTGGATAAAAGGGGTTAAAATCTCTCCTTGAAATTCAAATACCCCTGTAAATTTTTAAATTCTACAAACATCGTCCCCCTGCTCCTGAAATAGATTTCGTCCAGTGCTTCATTCTGAACCATATCCACCGCTTTCAATTCTGTTATATCTATCAAATCATCCACTTCAAGGAAACGGGGATGATACCTTACAATACAATCTTCATCTACTCTTACAATTATTTTCGTTCTACCAATAGAAACAAAAAATTGTTTTTCCCCGTATTTAAGGGGTTGAATAACTACTCTTTTTCCTTTTGTAGGTAGAAAGAAAGTCCCGCCGAAATTTATACCATTACTAGCAATACTAACTTTATTAGTATTTTTTAGTAGGTTCTGTTGAATACCTTTTATTTTAAATGCTACTAAACTCATATTATAATCCTTTAAATTTTTTTAGTTACTTTTAAGCAACTTATTCAACCCCTTATTCAAGGGGTCTGATAAATCGCTTATTTTTCTTTCATATAAGGTAAAAAATCCCCTATTATAAAATTTATACTTTTCAAATTCAACCCGTCCTGTTCCAGTTTATTGAATAGTCTAGGTAGAAATTCTATCTGTTGGTCTCTATTTAATACTTTAAACATTTCAAGCACTTCTCCATATTCTACATTACTAACATCTATTTTCATTTTTCAATCCTTTAAAATTTTTTGTTACATTTTAGTAACTTATTCAACCCCTTAAATAAGGGGTTTGATAAATTACTCTTCTCCTACGAATTTCACTAGACTTGCTATTCTACTAGTAAAATCGTTCCAGTGTCTAGGGATTTCGTCCCCGTACACTATGCTATAAATTTCATACCATTTTTTAACCATTGATTTCTGATTATTTAAAAACTTCTTAAAAAATCCATAGTATTCAGACTGTCCCACCATATCCAGGGTAAAAAGGATTAAGGCTTCATTTGATACCCCCGCACCTTTTAACTCTTTAAACTGTCCCCATTGTACTTTCAGTTCGCTATCTAGTGAAAAATCCAAGTCCAGGTTATAGTGATATTCATCGTGCCATAATCTGCTCATCAAATTGAAATGGTCTCCTTTATTTAACCCGTACTTTTTGAAATTTCCCAAATCAAATATAGTATCACTACAAAAATCCGCTAGAATTTTCATTTGATTACAATCAAGGTCTATATACTCCTTTTTCCATTTCGGAAAATTGGTAGTCTCTTCATCTTGACCCATTGGTACCATAAAAAATTCATAGTCCCTGTTCCATAAAAACTTCATAATTTCGTTAGTCGCTAATCTAATGCTTCTCATTTTCAAATCCTTTAAAATTTTTTAGTTACATTTTAGTAACTTATTCAACCCCTTATTCAAGGGGTTTGATAAATTACTTTATACTAATCTCTTCACATTCACTACAATCCCATATCGCGATTTCGTTAAAAAAATCTGCCACCGCAACTGCTTTTTTTCTATCGCTGTAAATTATAGTTTTCTCTATATATAATATGTTAGTTTTTTCATCAATCCATAACCCCAAGCATTCATTTGCTTGAATAGTGTCTATAATGTTATTACAATGTTTCACTGCTAACATCAGTTCTCCTACTAACTCTTTTCCACATTTATCTAGGTTAAATGTTCCTACGAAATTATTCATACCTACTACATATCCCGTTCTAGGATTTTTCTCAAATTCTTCTCCATTATAATAATAAGTCGCCCCGTGTGCGAATATATCAGCAAATAACATATCTAGGTTGTACTTCATTTTTTTCATCTTTAAATCCTTTAAATTTATTTCGGTTTCTGAACCGTTTATAGATTGAAAGTCTATCTAATTTTTCAATCATTGTCAAGACTTTTAAAAGAAAACTTTTTAAATTTCTTTTTTGTTTTCTCTTGCTTAACGATTGGAATTTTATCTAATTTTGAAAGTAATGTCAAAAGCCCGAGAATAAGGGGCTGGGAGCCGTTTTTTGAATTGTCATTCATTTCAAAAGTCCTTAAATAAGGAATTTTCAGAGAATTTAAGTTTCGTTTAAGGTTTGAAAAACTTTTAAAATTTTAGTAAATTTCTCTTAAAAGCCCATAAATAAGGGGCAAATTTCTTAAAAGTTTTTATTTCTTAAAGTTTGCTTAAATATGAATAGATGTTCAATAGTGCTTAGAACCCCATAAATAAGGGATTTCAGCACTCCCGGTGGTGCTGTAAGGGTATTTTATTGATAGGGTTTTTATAGGTCATTTTATATAACATTGCTTTAAATGGTGTTTTAAGGAGATTTAAGAAACTTTTAGGCTCTTAGGCTATGGTTATACCTTTTTTGTCTGTTTCTTGCTTAGAATTGATTATAAGAGCATTTAAAGGGGTATTATACCCCTATTAGTAGTCCCTGGAATTTTAGCGGATTGCTTTATTATATAATAAGTATTATAAATAGCGAATTAAACTTAAAAGAACCTTAAATCTGATTTGAAATTTCATTTTTCTGTTCTTGGTGTTACGGGGGGTAACATTTTTAAGATTTTCCCTTGGCTTGGCAGGGTAACCAAAACCCACGAAAAAGGCTGCCAACCCTATCACATATAACAACCAAAACCCTGAATAAAAATTACCAAGAGCCACAAGTTCTACACCTGTAATTAAAGTCCGCTTCCTAGCCAATCCTCAATAGTGGATAAATAATAACTTCTCATAACTATTTCAAGAAGATACACATCATCATTTCCGTTTTCTAATACCCATTTAACATTCTCTCTCAATTCTGTGTTACAATCTGGGTCAACAAAATCCAAAGTATAATAACTCTCCAAGTCAAACGTTTTATTAGGGTTATTTTTAATATAATCTGCTATTGTCATTTTTAATCCTTTTTTCTAAATCTCTTAAATTACCCGCTAATTGTGTAGGTAAATGCTTTACTGACGGTAGGTCTAACTCGCTCTCTCCAATATATTCATTTAAGCGGGTCAACTCATCAATACACTCCTGACTATTATAATCAGGAAGTTTCTTTATCTTTTCAATTTGTTCTAATAGTAATTGTCTCATTTTTCTTCTCTTATTTTTATTAAATCTCTCTTATTATCAATCAATCTATCTCCACCTACATCGTACTCAACACCACTAAACTTAAAAGCAGCCGTATAAGACTTATCATCAAATCTTACCTTAATACATCTCCAACCTTGACACACATCAATAACTGTTCCCGCTCCATATTTGAAACTAAAAACTCTGTCATTAAGTTCTAGATTACCTAAATAAAAATCATAGTCTAATTCTGATGGATTTACTGGCTGAAAAAATCTTTTTATTTCTGTCTTATACTCATAACCATTGTAATCAAAATATACAGACTTATCATAGAAATCAACTACAAAATTCACTTCATATTCAGCAGACACTTTACCTAGTCCATATTCCACCACATATACAGGTCTATTTTTCCTCATTATACCTTTGAGTAGTCCTACTTCCTGTTTTTCTTCTACCTCTTGTTCCTCATTGTCTTTCCAGCATAAATAGAAAGAACCTATTTTACACTCTTTTGGGTTAGTAGCACAAGTTAACAATTTTAAAGCTAAATCATCGGGTATAACTATTTCAAGTAGAGCAGGTTTCTTACCACTCTTTGCTTTAATGGATTTAATACTTCCTCCTACTACTAAAAATCTATTAAATTTTTCCTCACATATTGTTTTATTCTCCATTTCCTCTTCCTTGTTTTCTACATTCATTATATTCTTCTTCGTACTCTTCTTTCAGAGAAAAATTTCTACATTCAATGGCTTCCTCTCCGCTGTAAATTTCTCTTCCATCGTAGCCACACTCCTCTCCCATCAGCTGCTCACACCATTCACAATTCGCACATATATCTTTTTTGTGTTTTCTCATTTGCTATCCTTTATTTTAAAATTTCTTTTTCTATAATCTCTACACAATCTTTGTGTAAATCATCTAAAACACTAACTGCTATTTTCTTGTATTCCTCGCTGCCAACATCACTATCAGAATTATTTAAAGCAGATTTCGCTATATTATCTGCCAACTCTATATTTAATGCTACCCATTCTTTAATAATAACATCAAAGTCTCCCTCTACTCTTATATCCTCTTTGTCAATTCTTATCATCTCTTGTCCTTTATTGTTTTCAAATGTTCTTTCTATACCTCTAACTTATCTAATACTTTGGCACAACCCCCCTATTTATATAAGACCCCCACTAAAAAGTAAAAGTCCAAAAGTGGAAATCAAAATTTTAAAATTTTGTATTTAGTACCTTATCACATTGTAAAATCTTCTGCCTTACACATCTTACAAGTATCTATTACTTTGAGTATATCATAGGCTTTGCTTCTCATTGTAGGGAGATGGTCTATATTAGCTAATAACTCTCTTGTTAATCTCTCTATTTTATCCAACTGGCAAGTTTCTTTTAAAATACTGTTAAATTTGGTCTCCACTGTATCTTTTAGATGTGTTTTTAAGTCAAATCTAGCTGAATTTAGTTCTTCTTCTGCTACTACAAATTCTAAAACAGTTTCAAACTTTAATTCAGCTTTATATTGTTTAACAAAACGTAATTTGTCGTGGTTTGTTTCTTTTATTTCTATTCTGAACTTTTCCATTATCATTCCTCCTTAAATAACCTTGTCACATTGAAATTATACCAATATGACCTTAAAATTACCTTAAATCAGTCTACCTTTGTGTCTAATTGTTTTATTTACACCAAACTCGCTAACTTCTATACCCAAGTTCTTCTCAAACCAATCAGCAACTAAGTGTCTATGACAAAAAGCTGATTTACCACAGTGACACATTAAGACAGGTTCTCTTCCATCTGCTGCCTCTAAAATCCTTTTATAGATAGCAGAAGCATTTAATCTATCTAGTTTCTTGTTAAAAACTTTAATATACTTGTCTTCTGACACTACTTTTGACTTAAAAGCCTCTAATAATATATCATCAGGAGCTAATTCTAGTAAATTCATTCCTACTTGTACATATTTTGGGGTATACAGTGCTATGCTAACACTAAATTCCCTGTCTGTTAAATTTCGTAGTTGATAAAAGTTACTTGTTTTCATCTTCCATCTCCTTAATTTTATAATCTTCTTCTCTTAAATTTTCTATCAACTTATAGTTAATTATAAATAAATATGTTATACAAACATCTACAACCACTTCTGCCCACATAACATAAATGATATTATTACTCAGCTTTGTAACTAGTAAAGCTAATACTCCTCCTATTATGGCTCCGTCAGCAAAAACGTGTACTCTATTAGTCTGATATTTGCTAATCAATAGTGGATTTTTTACTGTAACATAATTGGTAAAGAATATACTACCAACTACTGCCAGAGTTGTATCTATAATCGCTAAAAAAGATGTTATCAATGCTGTATAAAATCCATCCCAGAGATATAAAAACGGTGTTAGAGTAAATAGGGCTGTTACTATCAAACTCATTTTATGAACCTGCTGAATAGTTAATTTTTTAACTAAAAATTCAGTGTTTTTACTAACTAGTGTCCCTAAAAAAGCAAAGAATGGTATTAACCATATAATATCTTTGAATTCTACCCCTTTTAAATAAGTAACAATAGGAGTTACAAAAGAAATAGCAATCGCAAAAATAAAATTCATAGAGAGTTTAAATCTCATATATGGGTCAGAAAAGGATAAAATCCTTTGTTTTGTGTCAAATAATTTCATATCCATTCCCCCATTAAGAAACATAGCATAAATGAAACCAGCATTGTGGCACCAATTAAAAGAACTAGCTTTACATTGCTACTTAAATTAGGTTTTGTTCCTGTCTTTATTTGAGAATTAGCTACTCTTTCTTTATAGTAAACACATCTGTTGTCAGAATTCAACTTACTTGGATGAATTCGCTCACATTTACGTCTGTAAGACTTCCTACACGCAGAGGGATGATGACATATACCAACCCCAAAATTATTACTATAATACGCACAGTCCTCACAGAATACTTCTCTTTTGTATTCAGGTTTCTTCTTCATTCTCAATCCTTTGTCTTACGATATTCACAATGAAATTATAACTAACTAAACTTAAAATAGGCTTAAAGTGGATTTAATTAAAGTAGGGTTCTGATTTTTTGTCAAAAGGAGACCACCTCTTCATTGAGGTGGAAATGCCCAAAGATAAAATAATTTAAAAATTAAAAAATTAAGGAATTACTGCTGAAATTCAATGAAAATAGAATGAAAACATCCACGAAACTCAAAAAAATGAAACAACCCAAAAAGGCTGTTTTAAACTTCAAGAATAAACTCATTGACACCCAAGAATGCGATTTGTAAAGCTACCTTTTACAAGGCACTGAAATTATAACTAAAAAGTCATCGCTTGTCAATAAAAAATTCAAATACTTTTAAAATTAAAGAACCTGTGAACATCATTGATGTTACATACATAAATCCCATAATAAATAACCTAATACTTACACCCGCTGTTTTATTAGTGAGGGTATATAATAAAATAAGATACAAAATTATAGTAATTACGGCAGTTGTTCCTGTGATTATAAAATCCATTTTACTCATTTTCTAGTCTCCTGTGCCAAATCTTTACATTCTCTTCCTTAAAAACTCCCTCAAATAATAGTAATGACTGTAATTTAAGTAAAAGTTCTAAAAAATTAGCAAAATCTTTACGTGTACATTTTTTCCTAAAACTACTTTTATAAGAAGTATGATACATTATATGACAACTTTTACACAATGTAATCCCATTGTCTACTAAATACCTCTGGTCTTTGTAATAAGTGGCGTGATTAAGGTGGTGGGCATTCCTATTCTTCCTACTTCCACATATCTGACAAACTTTATCTCTTCTTATAACCTCTACCCGCCATTTACGATATTCTCTACTTGCTCTCCAAGATTTGCTCATTTTATTTACCTTTTACAGATGTATCTAGTGATTATTAGATACACCTTTTAATTTTTCGTATGTTCTCATACCACCCAAACCTAATATAGCCATAACCAAATTAAACAACATAGTCATATCAGTAGTTGGAGGGGTAATAGAAAGTCCTGCTAACTCACACCCCCAAGCTAGAAGAGGGGATATAATAAAGTTGTAGGCTAATCCCACTCCTCCTACCCATAAAATGAAAGGTCTTGCCCCTGCCACAAACCAATTAGTTGATTTGGCTTCTTCTTTGTTTACTTCTATCTGACCTTTCATTAAACTATTTTCCAACATTTTTAATTTTAAATCTACCTCAGCTAACTTAACAGGGTCTTTAATCTTTTCTCCTGTTATAGCCTCTCTAATATCCTTAATAGTACTACCTACATCAAATGGGAATATATTCATTGTGTACCCTTTGATATTTGAAGTAAAAAAGTCTTTCTTTTGTGTATAGAATTAGGGCGTGTAGAGTGTAAAACTAAACCAATCTCATAAATGATGGCTCTATTTTTTACACTTATCCCTACTAATCTTATCCTCTCTACTTCATATAAATACCCAGACCCTAATGAAATATCTTTTGCTAATTCGTGAGCAATGAAATGAGAGGATACTCTCCATATTAACATATCAAGCAATCCTAATTTTTTCAAATTTAAGTTAGTACACATTTTGAAAAAATTAGGAAAGGTATTCTTATTTATTGGAATTGGGTCTGTACTACCTTTTACAAATAACTTAAAATTTAGAGTACCTTTATCTTTGGCTAAAAAATATAAAAATCTCTCTTTTATATATAAAGCTACATATTTAAAGTAATCAATCATATTGCTTTACCTCTTTTTGTATTATTATCAGCTTGTTCAAAAACCTTACTCATATAGTCCTCTGTTTTTAGAGGAAAACAGTCCTTATAAGTCTCTTGATACACAATTCGTCTAGCCGTTGTATAAGAAATATCAAAATTATTCTTAATATCATTCAAGGACATAAGTCCCTGAATATAATTTTCTCTTATAAGTCTAACTTCCTCACAATTTAAAACCCTTGCCCTCATCATAAACCTCTTGGAGACATATTAGTAGGCAACTCTGCTTCTTCTTTTAATTCATCTAACATTTTTTTAAGTCTTTCTTCTGGTGGTTTAAAACCTTTTGGTTTTTGAACTTTACCATCAGAATTTTTATCTGCTAACTTTTGCTCATTTGCTTCTAAAACTATTTCCATACCCTTATGAATTGCTTTGATAGCCTTTTGCCCTGAATATCCTGCGTTTACCATTCTAGACATAAAATCAACAGTATTTACGTGTAAGTATGCTAAAAACTCTCCCTCAACAGGACTTAAATTTTTAGAACTTTTTGCGATTGTTCCTATACCAACAAATAATGTATCACAAATACTATCTAATTTTGATACTAGGTCATCTTTTTCCCAATACTCACTTAATTCCTCTCCTAGTAGTTTCTCTTCTAGTTCACTACTAAATTCAAGATTGTTTCTTGTCTTATTCCAGTCTACAATTCTACTAAATAGTTCAAGAGGTACAAAAGTATTTAAGTGTCCTAATAAACCTGATGTCCCTGCTCCTGCGTTACTACTGATAATTCCTAATCCTACATATTCTTCGTTCATAATAAATTCCTTTTTAAATAGTTGGTTTAAATATAGGTATAACTTCCTCTACTTCCCATCCATAGCATATATCTGTTCGTTTATCATATACTTTTAAAGGGGAAAATAAGGCTCTTCCTATTGGTCGTTTCCAATACTTTATACCTTTTTCTAATACTTTAATTGCCTTTTTCTGTCTATCAAAAACTGTATCTAATACAGTTAAGTCATATCTCTCTTTAAATAAAGAGAATATAATCTGTAAATCCTTTTCTATCATTCCTTTTGACATTACTGCGAAAGAATGTGTTTTATCTTTAATAAAAAACCCAGCTCTTACAGATTGGATTGTAATTCTACCTCCTGCCTTTCCATATACTTTATGAATAAAATCCTTAAAATCGTTCAAAGATTTGGTATCTAACACCACTGGTGTTAAATAAGACACTGTCTCAGGATTTTCCCTTACATAAGCAGGTAATGTATCTAAATACAATCCCAGCTTCTTATTTTTATCAAAGTGAACACTACTCAATTTTACATCAAAAGGATTATTAAGCACTTGTACTCTCTTCGTTAGGTGTAATTTTTACCTCTATAATAGAAGCCATTATATCTGTTTGATGATTTTCTACATAATTTTGAGCAGTTTCTTTGTCAGGAAAAACAGGATACATACCCACACTACCAAAACCTGTAATGTCTACATTAACTTCAACTGATTTATCATTTTCGTCCACTAAATTAGCAGCCACACCTGTAACTAATCCCGTTACTATATACAATGTTTGCTCTTTCATTTTACTTCCTCTACTTTAACAGATGTTTTAGGCACTCTTCTTAAAGAACCCCCAAAATTAACCTCATAAGTATGGTCTTCAATGCCTTTAATAACACCATAACCAAAATCTTTATGCCAAATTTCATCTCCCGCAACAAAAGAAGCTGCTACTAATTTTTTCATCTCTGGTCTAGCACCCCTAACAGTCACTTCTTTTTGTTTTTCAGCTCTATGTTTTACAGCTTTGTCAGAAATAGCCGCCACATTTCCAGATTTTCTTCTACTCATTCTTGTTCCTTTTTGTTATAAGTTATAACCTCAAAGATTAAAAAAGATGTTACAGCCTCAAAAACGTTAAATAATATAACGTAGCAGACTATAACATCTCTCTCAAAGGGGTTATTGTAGTGACATTATACTACATAATTTTACACAAGTCAAGAGATACAACAAGAAAGTTAGGAAAAAAGATATATTTTATATAAATACAAGGAATAATATGAAAATAAATAAGTATTTAAAAACTTTTGTAGCCAACAAATATAAAAGAAAAGTGCTAATACTTACTATGATAGCTAAAATTTTAAAGGATAACAAAAATGAGCAATGAATTAGTACCTATTAACAATATAGAGAGGTCTATATGTGAGTTATACGCAGAGGGAAACTCTTTGGACTTTATATCAGTGGAATTAGGATTAGATAAGAAAGTTATAAAGTCTACAATAAAGAAACCACAATGTAATAAACTCATCAAAGAACTGATAGAAGAATTAAATGCTGCTAGTAAAGAGGGTAGAGTAAGAATTCTGAATAGAATTATAGAAGATAGAATAGTTCAGATAGAAACCGAGTTTGGAGGCAACTTTGCTTTCTCAACAAATAAAGATTTACCTGACCTGCTTGTGGCTATGGATAATATGCTTAAAGAAAGAGAGAAAAAAGAGTTAGGAACACAGGAAAATACAACAATACAAATACTAAATCAAATATACCAAGATTAAGGGAATACGGTTACTTTTGTAGAAGTGTCAAAAACCATAATCATTGTTTTGTAATTTTTTAGAGTTAGAATTTAGTTAAAAAGGATTAGGAAAATGAGTATAGAAAAACAGTTACTACCAGATGATGTTATACAATATCAAAAGTTTAAAAAACGATTAAGGTATAAAAACATAATACCTATGGTAGGATTTAAACCGCATAATAAACAAAAAGAAATAATTGAGACTATCCAGACAGGACACTTTGAAGTGATGTCTTTAACCTGTGGAAGACGATTTGGAAAAACATTTGTTATCTCATTCATTGGAGGAGCAGAATTGGCAGTACCTTATGCTTCTATGTTACTTATGACCCCGACATTTTCTAACGCAAGTGTTATGTATCAGGAAATAGAAAAATATGTAAATAAGATAGGAATAAAAATAGTAAGAAAAGACACCAAAACCTTAACTTTTGAAACAGAGTTGGGTTCCACCATATTTGTTGTTACACCTAAATCCGTTTCAAACGCATTAGGAAGAAAATTCAGTCTTGTTGTATTTGATGAAAGTCAAGATATACCGGATGTAGTAAATTTATGGGAAAATTATATACAACCAGCCCAAGCTGACTACGGAAATGACGAGGAAACAGGAATGTCAGTATCTAAGACCGTTTTTATAGGAACAGCAAGAGATGAAGAAAATGATATGTACACAATAATTAAAAGAAGTAGACAGAAAAAGTATAGAGAGAAGTATATCAATTTTACTTACCCTACCTCGTCTAATCCTTATATACCTAAAAGTTATTTAAACAATAAAAAAGCAACTCTTGACCCAGTAACATTTGGAAGAGAATACGAGGGTAAATGGTCTAAATCAAGTAAGGAAATTATTTATTATTCTTTTGATAGAGATAAACACGTTAAATCAAAAGAATGGATTTTAAATAAAATAAACCCAGACGGGACTTTTATTTGCGGAATAGATGTAGGATATAGAGATAATACAGCCTATTTAATTGCGTATGTAGAACCTTTTACAGGTATTATATATGTATTGGATGAGTACAAGGAAAGTAATAAAAGTTCAGGAGAGCATATAAAAAATTTTAGAGAAAAAGAAGCAAAATATGTAAATAATACACCTTTAAGATATTGTGACCCGTCCGCCGCTCAACTTATAGCAGATTGGATAACTGACTATGATTATTTAGTTCAGGCAGGGTATAATGCTGTCAATGAGGGAGTAAAATTCGTTAATGGTAAATTTTCTCACGATAAATTATTTATAAGCGAAGAATGTGAAGAGCTTATAGAGCAGATTGAAGAGATGAGATGGAAAGATAATACAAACGATGTAGTAAGAACTAAAAAAAGAAGTCACTATGACTTAGGGTTTGCTGCCTTTCGATACTTGATAGCAAGTTGGGAATTATCTAACACTTTTGAAATTACCAAAGTGTAAAGGATAAAGCCCAGATTGTGGAGGTATAAGCACTTTTTTGAAAGTGTCAAAAACCATAATCATTGTTTTGTAGTTTTTTAGAGTTAGAATTTAGTTAAAAAAAGGATTAGAAATACTCTTTTATATTTACTATAATTTTGACTATATCTCTAACCCTGCTTTATATAAAACAGTAAATAACAGATAGTATAATTCAGT
>Ga0256842_1002727_pt1 | contig 12294 bp, 8 predicted proteins | sample 4559240metaG_FD_185973 | JGI IMG/M metagenome (GOLD analysis project Ga0256842, IMG submission 185973) | Hydrothermal vent microbial communities from Guaymas Basin, Mexico - 4559-240 | ecosystem: Environmental > Aquatic > Marine > Hydrothermal vents | place: Mexico: Guaymas Basin | collected...
ATGAAGGTATTGCCGATGAGGTAGAAGAAGTAAAAGCCATCAATAGTATCATTAAAAAAGAGATAGGAAATATTGCTCTTTGTGATGATATGGTTTTTATACCGGGATTACCTAAAACAAGAAGTGGAAAAATTATGAGAAGAATTCTTCGCTCGATCGCAAAAGGCGAGGAAATTACTCAAGATATTTCTACTCTGGAAGATCCTAGTATTGTTGCAAAAATACAAAGTATTGTGCAATCATGTATGTTATAATTTCATAAATAAACTATAAAGAGTCAGTATGGAATTATGCGTTGCCCTTGATTTACCTACAAAAGAAGAAAATTTAGCACTGATACAAAAAATAAAAGAGTATGATGTCTGGCTTAAAGTCGGACTTCGTACTTACATTCGTGATGGTGAAGATTTTTTAAAAGCCATCAAGCAAATTAACCCTGATTTTAAAATATTTTTAGATCTTAAACTGTATGACATACCAAATACTATGGCAGATGCTGCCGAGTCAATAATGGGACTTGGTGTTGATATGTTTAATGTCCATGCAAGTGCCGGAAAACGTGCTATGAAAACTGTAATGCAACGCTTAGAAAAATATGAGAAGCGCCCACTTGTTTTGGCCGTAACAGCTCTTACATCTTTTAGTGAAGAAGAGTTTCAAGAGGTTTACGCAAGTGATATAGCTACAAAAGCTGACCAATTTGCAAAAGATGCGATGCAAAGCGGGCTTGACGGTGTAGTTTGTTCGGCTTTTGAGTCTGCATCTATTAAAAAGATTACAAGTGCAGATTTTATGACACTAACACCTGGAATTCGTCCTTTTGGTGAAGATGCAGGCGATCAAAAAAGAGTTGCAGATGTTGCCTATGCAAAAGAGGCACTTGTAGATTTTATAGTCGTAGGGCGTCCTATTTATCAGGCTGAGAATCCTGCTGCAGTTGTTTCAAAAATATTAGCATTGATTTAAAAATTTTGTTTGACTTTGTGTTGAACTTCTTCAAATTCTTTGTATTTGTCTGCAACTTTTTTAAGTCTATAGTACTTATTTGTCTTGTAAACACCTGTACTGTTGATAAAAAGGAGAGGTGTTAGGTCTTTTCTTTTGTTTAAATCCAAAATTTTGTAACTTAAATTGTCAAGCACAAGTGGTGGCAGACCTTTTTTGTTGAAATAGCTTAAAACCATATGATAACCGCCAGAATAATGCTCTTTTACTAAGGTTAAAAAAAGTTTTCTTTCATCAAAACCGAGTTTTATAAGTGAATAATATTTAATTAGCACATAGTCCTCACAGTCTCCATAGCCGAGATTTAAAAACTCTTTTGGTGTTGCCCATTGATCTTCTTTATGTTGTGTGATGACATCGTATTGTGGAAGCATCTGATTGAGATAAAAATTTATCTGCCGTAGTTGTTGTGTTTTTGAGAGCTTTTTGTATTTTACAAGCGTATTGACATAGTCGGCAATATTACTTTTTTTAAGTTCTTGCTGTGTAAAAGAGGGATAAGTATCTGCATATATGAAAATACAAATACTAAGATAAAAAAGTAGTTTTTTCATATCCTCTCCTCGTACTTTATTATGTATTATACAACAAAATAAAAAAACTATAACTTTAAGCTAGATATTATGAAAACAGTACTATAATCTCGGTCTTCAAAAGGACGAGTGGGTGAGTGGCTGAAACCACATCCCTGCTAAGGATGCGTATGGGTAACTGTACCGAGAGTTCGAATCTCTCCTCGTCCACCACTTGAAGACTTATTCCCTAAATTAGTAATTTTCAGAACATTTAAAATTTAACTGTGCAGTTTTTGCGTATTTACTTTTGTAAAAAACTAGCTCTTTTTATGTCTTTCGTTGGAATATATCTTGCATATTTTTGTAATGTCATAGAACTATCTCGCCAATTCTAAAATCAAGTGCAATTTCCACCTAATTTAACTAGTCTCAATATCTTCTTGTCCACCACTTTTAAATCCTTCTTATGATATAATCATATTCTAAATTAAGCTTAGAAAAAAGAGATTTATGCAGTCATCAGATGTTAGTAAAATATTAAACAATAAAGAGAAACTTTTAACCCAAATATATTTTGATTTACAGCGATTTTTTGAGCAGAAGTATGGGCAGGATACTGTTGTTTTTATGGAAATCGGTACTTTTTTTGAAGTGTATGAAGTTAACAATGATGATGAACAGATTGGTAAAGCCAAAGAGATAGCCGAGCTTTTAAATATACAGCTTACGAAAAAAAATAAAAAAATTATAGACAATTCTGAAAAAAATCCTCTGCTTGCCGGTGTGCCTGCCGTTTCTTTTGAACGCTATCTCAACCGTTTGATTCAAGAGCAGAAGTATACGGTTATTGTCGTAAAGCAAAAGGGAAATCCTCCCAAAATAAGCCGTTATATTTCACAAATTGTTTCACCCGGTACCAATTTTGAGCATATTGTCGATAATGATGACAACTACATTGTTTCCATTTTGATTGATAAATTTCGTGATATTTACACAGTTGGTTACTCTGCCATCGATGTAACGACGGGCAAAACTTGGCTGTATGAGACACATGGAACAAGTGAAGATCCTGCTTATGCGCTTGATGAAGTTTTTAACCTTTTAAATGTTTACAGAACGAGTGAAATTGTTGTGACGTTTTTAGACGGTATTGATGACCAGCGTCACGTGATGCAGTATCTGGAAATTCCCGAACATTATCACTACTCGGTGAATAATAAGCGGGCAAAAATAGAGTTTCAAAATGAGCTTTTTAAAGAAGTATATCAAATACAATCGCTTCTTTCTCCCATAGAACATTTAGATTTGGAACGCTCTCCTATGATTACTGAAGCTTTGGCTATTCTTATTGATTTTGTGATAGAACATGACTACCATATAGTACAAAAGATGGCAATGCCGCGTGTTATAGATAACCGTCGTTTTATGTACCTGGGTAATAATGCTTTAGAGCAGATGGGTATCATTTCCAAAGATAGAAAAGAGTTTACACTGTTAAAAATGCTTGATAAAAGTGCAACGGCTATAGGCAAAAGACTCTTAAAAGAACGGCTGTTAAACCCGATAATGGAAGAGGATGAACTTGAACGCCGTTATAACTTAATAGAGAAAGTTTCCTCACATGTAAGGTACCTTGATGAAATGATGCGAGGAGTTTATGACCTCGAGAGACTTTCTCGCCGTTTGAGTCTTGGTAGACTGCATCCGTTTGAGATGAACCATATGTATGACTCTATGGTGAGTGTCAAAGAGTTGATGCTCTATGTCAAAAAATATAAAATTCAAAAAACGCCTTTTCATGAGAGTGAGGTCGAAGAGTTTCTGCGGGACATAACAAAAACGATAGATTTAGATATATCACGGCGTTTTACAAATGCGACGGTTGATGAAAATTTTTTAATGAGCGGTGTTGATGAAGCCATAGATACTTTGGTAAAAGAAAATGCTGTTATGCTAATTGCATTGGAAGATATTATAAGTAAAATTGAAGCACTTCTTAAAAGTGTAAATGCAGGAAGTTCTACCAAGCTTGTAACATTGGGACTTTTGGAAAAAGAGGGATATTACATCTCTTTGAGTAAGAATAGGTTTTCATTGATTGAGAATGAATTTAAAAAGAGTGAGGATTTTGCAGATTTTAGCGTGAAAAAGTTGACAAACAATGTCAAAATAACGTCTGCTTTTACCGACAAACTCTCTGACAATATTATGAAAAATCGCCGAAAAATCGTTGTTTTGGTAAAAGAGAGATATATTGGGTTACAGGCGTTGTTTGAGCGACGATACTCGCTTCTTTTTGACAGAGTTATTAGCTATGTGGCAGATTTGGACGTGGGGGTGAGTTCTTCAAAAGTGGCACAAGATTATAAACATTCAAGACCGATGATAGTCGAAGCCAAAGAGGATGAAAACTTTATGCAGATTATGCAATTGCGCCATCCGTTAATAGAAGTGCAGGAGCGAGGAGGGCTATATGTTCCCAACGATATAGTGATGGGAAATCGTGACTATATGGACCTACCGCATCCAAAAACTGTTATGCTGGATGTACGGGTGCATGACGGGAATGACATAAACGGTGTGCTTTTATATGGTATAAATTCAAGCGGGAAGTCTTCTTTGATGAAGAGTATCGGCATTGCCGTGTTAATGGCTCAATCGGGTTTTTTTGTCTCTGCTGCAGTGATGAAATTTAGTATTTTTGATTCGCTCTTTACTCGTATAGTATCACGTGACAATCTTGCAAAAGGGCTTTCAACCTTTGCAGTGGAGATGTTGGAGTTAAAAAATATATTTAACCGCTCAACCGTGCGCTCTCTTGTCCTTGGGGATGAAATAAGCCACGGTACCGAAACACTCTCAGGCGTAGCAATTGTGGCTGCAGCTATACAGAAGCTTGCAAAAACAAGATGTCTATTTTTGTTTGCCACACACTTGCACCAGCTCTCAACCATGCAAGAAATCACCTCCCTTGATAATGTCGTAGATTTACATTTAAGTGTGGAGTATGATAAAGAAAATGATAAACTGATATTTAACCGTGTATTACAAGCCGGAAGCGGCAGTAGTATTTACGGGCTTGAATTTGCAAAATCGTTGCATATGGACAGTGAATTTTTGGAAAATGCCAATGCTATCAGAAAACGTCTTGCCAATGATTATGATGAACTTGAACTGCTTGTCAAGAAGAAAAAGTCCAAGTACAATAAAGAGCTTTTTGTTACCAAATGTGTAATCTGTGGTGCCACAGCGGAAGATGTGCATCATATATCACAAAAATCACTGGCAGATACTGCAGGGTTTATAGGGCATTTTCACAAAGACAACAAGCATAATCTTGTTCCTTTATGTAAAGAACATCATAGTCAAATTCATGACGGGAAGTTACATGTAAACGGCTTTATTATGACGAGTAAAGGGCTTGAATTGCAATTTGAAGAGCAGATGCGTCAACCTAAAGTAAAAAAAGTGCAAGAACCCGAAATAAATGAGCAAGTGGAAATAAAAAAAGAAGAACAAAACAAGCCAAAAGGCTTTGTTTTAGATGACTGGTAAAATTAAGCCAAAGCTTTTTTTACAGCATCACTGATGCGTTTTCCATCTGCACGTCCGGCTAAATCTTTGCTTGCCATGCCCATGACCTTGCCCATATCTTTCATACTTGCAGCCCCTGTTTTTTCAACAATAGCTTTTATCTCGTTTTGAAGTTCTTCGTCGCTGAGCTGTTTTGGTAAATATACTTCATAGTAAGCTATTTCATCAAGTTCTATCTGCATTAAATCTTCACGATTTGCCTCTTTGTATTGGCTTGCCGCATCATTTCTGCGTTTTATCTGAGTTTGAATAATTTTTATAACATCTTCGTCTGTAAGCTCTTTTCTCTCATCGACTTCTATCTGTTTAAAAGCACTGGTGAGTAGACGGAGTGCATCTCGTTTTTTAGTCTCTTTTGCTTTCATAGCATTTTTTACATCTTGGTTAATTGTTTCTTTTAATGACATTGATAAAATCCTTATTTATTATTTTATGGAACTGAAATTGCTAGTATTATAACAAAATATAGATATGTTATGGGAAGTTTTTATGAATAAAATGAGATTAACTGCTTTTGTAGTGCTTTTGAGCATGATACTGTTTAACGGATGTACTGCAAATTTGACAGATCCTGAAATAAATTTTGAACCGCCTGCATATGTTGAACAGATGCCTGCAAAAGAAGATCAGCAGGATTTTGCATCGACCGGCAGTATTTTCGGACAGGGAGATAATCCTCTTTTTTCAGATCATAAGGCGATGCATGTAAGTGATATAGTAACCGTAGTAATTTCTGAAGCAGCTAAAAGTTCAAACACAGGCTCAAAACAACTCTCAGAATCCGATACAAGTGCACTTGGCGGTGGGCTTTTTTCAAGTACGGGAGTAAATTCCGCAGTGAATTCAAAAGTGGCAGATATAAACGGATTTAGTAATTTAGGCTTTAACAGTACTTCTAACAGCAATTATAAAGGTGCAGGGAGTGCTACAAAGGATGCTAGTTTTACGACAACGATTTCAGCTAGAATCGTTAAAATATTGAAAAACGGGAACTACTATATTTCAGGAAAAAGAGAAATTCTTATAGATGACCAAAAACAGATAGTACAGTTAAGCGGTGTAATTCGTCCATATGATATAGACCAGTACAATAAAATCAATTCTTCACAAATCAGTGATGCAAAAATACTCTATAAAACTCAGGGAGATATGGATCGTGCGACCAAACAGGGATGGGGAACTAAAATTGTTCAATCAATTTGGCCGTTTTAGTCTCATAGTCATACTTGGCTGGAGTTCTGTATCTGCACAGAGTTTTGAAAACTTTAAACATGTGCAGTCTTCATCTTTTTCAAAATTTCGAGATAAAAAAGACAATGAGTTTAGTAAATATCTTCAAGAACAATGGAAAGAATATAAAGCATACATTTCACCGCCGATGTATCAAAAGCCAAAACCAAAAGTTGTACCGGCACTGAGCCAAAAAAGACTTCATAATGTAGGTCCAAATTTAGTCATTAATATAAAACCATCCGTTGTAAAAGCTTTGCCTTCTCCTGTGAAAAAACTCAAAGCTTATGATGTCTCCTTTCCATTTTATGGCACATCTGTAGGATTTGATGTCGATAAGAAGATGAAAAATGCTAACTTTTATCCAAGAGGGCAAAAGGGCATTATGAACTTTTTTAGCGTTATGGCAGCTAGTGATTATGACAGCCTGCTCTATAATATAAAGGTTACATGTAAACATATGAATCTTAATGATTGGGGTGTTTATCTTTTAGTTGATAAACTCTCACACACTCTTTTTGTAACACCTGATAATGCGAAATTATTTAGCTGGTTTTTATTTAACAAGCTTGGTTACAGAGTTAAAGTGGCTTTTGGTGCAGACAAACACATAGTTTTACTCCATGAAATCAAAGGAAAAATCTATTCTACTCCAAATTATACGTTGAACGGGAAAAAGTTTTATGTCATTTCTGCGTATAACAAAGGCAATATCGGAAGTATTTATACATATGCACAAGACTATCCTCATACAACAAAGGCTTTAGATTTTGAGTTAAAGAGTCTGCCTATTTTAGAAAAAAATCTTCAAACGAAAACTGTCTCTTTTAAAGAATATGGCAAAGTATATACTGCTTCTTATAGCTATAATCAAAATTTGATGGATTTTATGAACAGTTACCCTCAAGTTGATTATAAAGTTTTTTTTAATGCTCCTTTGGAGTATGAAACGTATAAAGATATTGCTAATGATATAAAGAAATATACCGACAATAAAAAAGCAAGTGCAGCTTTGAATTTTGTACTTCATTTTGTGCAAAAAGCTTTTAAGTATGAACGTGATAATGAACACTTTGGTAGAGAAAAAGTAATGTTTGCCCAAGAAACACTTTACTATGACAAATCAGATTGTGAGGACAGGGCTGTACTGTATGCACGGCTTGTAAAAGATTTATTTGGCATCAGTGTAGTGGGTGTTAAATATAAAAATCATATGAGTACAGCGTTACATGTACCGATGAGAGGAGATAGTGTAAAGGTGTCAGGAAAAAGATATGTTTTAGCGGACCCTACATATGTAAATGCCTCATTAGGACAAAGTATACCAAAATATAAATCTATCATGCCTGATAGTTTTGTGTTTGTAAAATAAAAATTTATATTTCACAATGGAGTGAGCAGTTGTTTTTCCCGTTTTTTTTAGAAGTATACATGGCTTTATCCGCATCATTAATAATACTTCCTATATTATTTTTTTCATCTGGAAATATTTTTATGCCTATACTGGCTCCAATATAGATTTCATTCCCTTCAATGATAAATGCTTGAGAAAGGGTATCTATGATAGATTGGCATTTTTTATGTGCATATTTTTTTGCCGCTTCTTTTGAATTTGCAATATTGACTAATATTACCGCAAATTCATCACCACTTATTCTTGCAAGTATATCTTCTTCTCTAAGGAGCGATTTCATTCTTTGCGATACTTGTATGAGTAGTTCATCTCCTATATGGTGTCCGTATGTATCATTAACGGCTTTAAAGTTGTCTAAATCTATAAACAAAAAGGCATGAATAAAGTGATGCCTTACCGCTTTTGCATTTTCTTCGTGTAATCTTTGAAGTAAGAATTTTCTGTTTATAAGTCCTGTTAAAAAATCATGATTTGCTTGGTAAAGTGCTTCATTTTGGGCATTTCTCAAATCAGAAATATCATAAAATTGAGCAATAAAATTAATTATTTCACCTTTTTTATTTTTAATAGCAGTGATAGAAAGCCTTTCAGGGTATATTTCACCGTTTTTGCGTTTATTGTATATATCGCCGCTCCACTTTCCTGATGTAAGCAGTTGACGCCACATATCAGCATAAAAGCTTTTAGTGTGTTTGTCTGACTTGAGTATATTTGTCGTGTGTCCTATAATTTCATCTGGTTGGTACCCCGTAATTTTCGTAAATGATTTATTTACTTCAAGGACAACACCCTTTTTGTCGGTTATAACAATAGCCTCATGTGCATCAAATGTATATGAGGCAATACGGATTTTTTTTAGTAATTTATCCTCTTTTTTAATCAGGCTGTTAATGATATAAATTAATACAAGAAGGGATAAAATAGATAAAATCCATAAAATGATGGTTAATATAAATACCTTTTTTATCTCTTTTTGTGTTTGTATGGCATCGGTTACAATTGTATTAAGAATTTGATTTGAGACTTTATATAATTGTGTAATATATTGGGAGGTTGTATGAAACCATACTTTTGCATCTTCTTTTGTAAAAAGTTTTTTTAGAATAAACATTTTTCTTAAATGATTTGTCTTTTGAACAGTCTCTTTTTGAATTATCTGATTAAATAATACTTTTGTTTTTTCTGAGGCACAAACGAAAAAAACATCTTTTAATTTTTTTTCTTTTTCTTGTAATAATTGAATAGAGTGTATGTATTGTTGATTTTTGTATTTAGATAATATTTGATTATAGGTATAGGCTCTTTCTTGCCCTAAATTTTCTTTTAATTTTTGAAGTTCTATGAGGGATTTTCCGTTATAAGCTTTCGATTTTAGATTGTACATTAATTTACTGATACCATTTAGCAGTTCTTTGTTTAAATTATTATAATATTTTATTTCATCAGAAAAATCAATATTAGCTTCAAGCACCTTTTTTCTTATTGCCTTGATGTTTTTAAATTTATCTATAAATTTTCTGTGTTCATTTGAGAATTTCATTATATCTTTGTATGAATTGTCCGTTAATCTGTATTGTTTTTCTAAATTATGTTTAATGGATGCATCTTTGGAGACTATGTACCCTGAACTCATTCCTCTTTCAAGTTGTATGTTATGAATTAATTTACTGAGAACATAGGTATGTTTGGCAGAAGAGGCATAAGAGACACTTTTTTGATATTTTATATAGTTGGAATGAACCAAAGAGTAGGAAAAGTATATTAAGGCAAGAGCCGGAAGAGAAAAAATAAGAATAATTTTCATTTGTAAAGATTTTAAATTCATACCTTCATAATATATAAGTATGAATTAAATTGTCTTTTTAACGTGAAATTAATTTTGTCAAATGAAAATCATGTTTCATAACGAAACATGATTTAATAATTAATAGCAACTTTGTATGTCGGATCATCTTCTTCATACGTACAATGTGGTCCGGCTTTTTTCATAATTTTTTTGCAATCTTTGCTTAAATGACGTAACAGAATATTTTTTCCTGCATCTTCGTACTTTTTTACAAGCGAATCTATAGCTTCAACGCCGGAAAAATCCAAAACTCTTGCATTTTTAAAGTCTATCACAACTTTTGGCGGATCATTGGGAATGTCAAAATTGTCTGAAAATGTTGTAGCACTTGCAAAGAAGAGGGGGCCTTCTAGCTCATACACTTTTGTTCCGTCTGCTTCGGTATATGTTTTTGCCCAAATACGCGCATGTTTCCATGCAAATACAAGTGCGGAAATGATAACACCGACTATAACAGCAACAGCCAAATCTTCAACAACCGTTATAATTGTTACGACAACCATCACAAATACATCTGCACGAGGCATATGTTTAAGATGTGAAAAACTCGACCACTCAAATGTACCGATACTCACCATAAACATAATACCCACAAGTACACCCACGGGAATAGCATTTAAAACATCTGTCATGGAAATAACCAAAATCAAAAGTCCGACGGCTGCCGTAAATGATGAAAGCCGTCCAAGACCGCCGGATGTGTAGTTGATGATACTTTGTCCGATCATGGCACATCCCGCCATCCCGCCAAAAAATCCTGATGCAATATTTCCACAACCTAAAGCAATACACTCTTGATTACCGCTTCCTCTTGTTCCACTCATTTCATCTAAAATAGCAAGTGTCAACAGCGATTCAATAAGTCCTACAAGTGCCATGATAACGGCATAAGGAAGCACCATAACAATAGCGTCCATACTAAAAAGTGTATCTGGAATAATAAGATGCGGCAACTGCCCTTTAAATTCCGATAAATCTGCCAATGCACCGACTGTCAGTGTATTTATATCAGTAAAATAGACGACGAGTGTTAACAGCACGATTGCCACAAGTCCTGATGGAATAGCCTTTGTATATTTTGGCAAAAAGTACATAATGAACATGGTAATAGCAACAATGATATACATGCTTATGCCTTGACCGTCAAAGAACTTAAACTGCGCCATAGCAATAACGATTGCCAGACCGTTTACAAAACCGTACAGTGCAGGTTGCGGGACAAGACGAATAAATTTTCCGAGTTTTAAAACACCAAAAAGAACCTGAATAATTCCTGCAATAATAGTAGCCAACAGAACATAATGCAGCATATGAATATAGAGTTCATCTCCGCTAAATCCAAGTGCCGAGAGTTTTTGGTTTGCCACAACGACAAGACCGACAAGTACAACCGCAACACTTCCTGTTGCCCCGCTGATCATTCCCGGCTTTCCGCCGATAAGTGCCGTAATAGCTCCTAAAATAAAAGCAGTATAAAGCCCGACAATAGGGCTTACTCCTGCGATAAAACTAAAAGCGATTGCTTCGGGAACGAGTGCTACTGCGACAACGAGACCTGATAAAATATCATTTTTAATGTTTGGAGATGTATATTTTCTTATATCAAACAAACTATGCCTTTAGTGAATGAAGTTGTTCTAAAACTTTTTCATGTTTGCTTTGTGCATCGCGGAGTGCTTCACGGTTCTTTTCTAAAACATCTGCCGGAGCATTGGCAACAAAGCGTTCATTGTTGAGCATACCGCTGAGTTTAGCTATCTCTTTTTGTAGTTTTTCATCCTGTTTTGTCAATTTATTGATAATCGGTGTCAAGTCAATAGAATCTGTCGGAATAAATGTTTCACAGGTATCTGCAATGTCACTTACCGCATTTTCTATTTTTGTATCAGTAAACTCTATATCAGCCACTTTGGCAAGTTTGGCAATAAAAGGAAGCATCATAGCTTTTTCTTTTTCACTGAGATTATCAATTTTCACATAGGCTTTTTGAATTTTTTGGTTTGCCAAATCAACCAAAACTTTTGCACGACGAATGGAGACAATGGCATCCATAATAATGGCAAATGTTTTTTCTTCTTTACGCTGTTTTGTTTTATGAGGAAATTTTTTCAGCATTATAGAGTCACCGTTCTCCAAAGAAGTACCGCTGAGTTCATGGTAAAGATGCTCTGTGATAAATGGCATAAAAGGATGCAGGAGTTTCATAGCTTCTTTGAAAATTGCTCCAAGTTCTACGATTGACGCTTTGTCGGCTTTAGAGAGTTCAATTCCCCAGTCACAAAATTCATTCCATAAAAAACGGTACATTGTCAGGGCGGCATCATTGAATTTGTACTCGTCAAGGTAAGAGCGTACCTCTTTTGTAGCAAAATTTAAGCGGCTCATCATATAACGACCAAGGTCTGTATTGATACAAAAACCGGTTAAATCAGGAAATGTCTCAGCATTCATTTGTAAATATTTGCTCGCATTATAAAGTTTGTTCGTAAAATTACGGTTGAGTTCCAGTTTGTCCTGACTCATTCGTATATCACGTCCTTGTGCAGCAGAGACAGCAAGAGTAAAACGAAGGATATCCGCAGAGTATTTGTTGACCATATCGAGTGGGTCTATGACATTGCCTTTAGATTTACTCATTTTTTGACCATGTTCATCACGTACAAGTGCATGCAGGTAGATATGGTTAAAAG
>Ga0256842_1002728_pt1 | contig 12294 bp, 7 predicted proteins | sample 4559240metaG_FD_185973 | JGI IMG/M metagenome (GOLD analysis project Ga0256842, IMG submission 185973) | Hydrothermal vent microbial communities from Guaymas Basin, Mexico - 4559-240 | ecosystem: Environmental > Aquatic > Marine > Hydrothermal vents | place: Mexico: Guaymas Basin | collected...
GAATTCTGCCTAGCTGACGCCGAAAGGATAAAAGAGCTGGAACGGACCACCAACCACGATGTAAAAGCGGTGGAATATTTTATCAAGGAGCGTCTAGGGGCGACATCCATGCAGGATATATGCGAGTTTATCCACTTTGCCTGTACCTCCGAGGATATCAACAATATGTCACACGCCCTGATGCTCAAGCAGGGGTTGCAGATATTAACTCCGCTGCAGCAGCAGATTGAGGAACAAATTGCCGCCATGGCGCGTGATTACGCCAGCGTGCCCATGCTGGCACGCACCCACGGTCAGACCGCTTCCCCCACCACCATGGGTAAGGAGCTTGCAGTGTTTGCCGCCCGGCTGCGCCGTCAGCGTGAGGCGGTGACAGCGGTTACCATTCTGGGTAAATTGAACGGCGCTGTGGGCAATTTTAACGCTCATAGCAGTGCTTATCCAGATGTGGACTGGCTCGGGTTTGCCCGCACCGTGATAGAAGATAAGCTTGGCCTGCAGCAGAATATCTTTACTACCCAGATTGAGCCGCATGATTACATGGCGGAGTTGTTTGATGCTTTGAGCCGTTGGAATACGGTACTGCTTGACTTTAATCGCGACATCTGGACCTACATTTCCATGGGATATTTCGGCCAGAAAACAGTAAAAGGGGAGATCGGATCTTCCACCATGCCCCATAAAGTCAACCCGATAGATTTTGAGAATTCCGAGGGTAATTGCGGCCTTGCTAACGCGGTGTTCGGTCATTTAAGTGCTAAACTGCCTGTTTCGCGTTTGCAGCGCGATTTAACCGACTCCACCGTATTGCGCAATATGGGCGTGGGTTTTGCCTATACCACGATCGCATGTGCGTCGGTGTTGAAAGGGATGGGTAAATTAAAACTTAATGCGGATAAATTGGCTGCCGACCTGGATAACGCCTGGGAAGTGCTGGCAGAGCCGGTGCAGACGGTGATGCGCAAGGCCGGGATAGAAAATCCGTATGAAAAACTTAAAGAGCTGACCCGCGGCCAGGCTATAACCAGAGAAACCATGCGCGAGTTTATTGCCGGACTTGATTTGCCCGCAGCAGATAAGCAGCGGCTGCTGCAGTTGACACCGGCCAGTTACACTGGTGTGGCGGCGCAACTGGTGGAACGGTTATAACGTAGCGCATAAAACAACAAAGGCGGCCCTTAAAAAAGGCCGCCTTTGTTATGCGTATACGTGTGAGCGCTGTTTTAGCTGGCGCCTTGCAGCGCTTTATATTCTTCCATGCACAACTCAAAATGATGGTGGGTTGAACGGGCATTGGCCAGATACACCTGCTTGATTGCGTCGTCTTCAATCGTTTCAGCCTTGGCGCGCAGCGCCTTTTCCAGTTCTTCCTCCTGTTCAATAGCCAGCTCCATGGCCTTGCGTTCGTCAAAACTGTCCATATCAGCCTGTTGCAACGCTTTCCACCACGAAGAAGACGTATCTGGTGCGGCGCTCATGAATGCTTCAAAGTCGGGAACGTCGGTGCCGGTGTAGATGTTGTAGAACATGTGGGCGTGCTGCTTCTCTTCGGCTGCAAGAATTTCAAACGCGCGGCGTGCCTTGTCGGTGGTCATTTTTTCTGCACCGTATTTATAAAAATCCATGGCATCCTTTTCGGTTTGCATGGCTTCTTTGATGGCTTTTTGTACTTCAGCTTGATCAGACATATTATTTTGCTCCCTCCATTAGATAGTTACACTACACCTGTAAGCGAGGCGATTGTATACAATTTCGGCTGTCGATGCAACTGCAATTACAGCAAATCCTTCAGCCAGCCAAAGGCGACAAAGGTGCCGATGGCCGAGCCCAGTGATGACAGAAAAAACACCAGCAGCACCCGGGTAACCCGGTTACGCCACCAGCCGCGTACGGTGGCAATATCATCGGCAACTTTTTCCAGATCCTCAACGGTTGGCGGGGAGATAAACGCCTGTACCAGCGCTGTTACAAATCCTGCGCCGATGGTTGGGTTGAGAGATGTGATAGGAGCTGCGACAAAAGCGCTTGCGATGGTGAGAGGATGTCCCCAGGCGATCAGAGTGCCCAAGGCAGAAAGAGCGCCATTGGCGATAATCCACGCTCCGGCGGCATCCATTATCCGGGCCCGGTCGCCAAAAAAGAATCCTGCCACAAACAGACCAACCACAACGGCTGGTATCAGCCATGGCAGTATTTTTGACAGGAGTGATTTGGGGGGTATGGTGCCCATTTCCGCTATGGTATCGGCATCGGGAAGATCGTCAAGGCAACGCTTGATGCCGGGGATGTGAGCGGCACCGACCACTGCGACAATTTTATCTCCCTCAGCGCGGTTTATGTGATAAGCCATCCAGGCGTCGCGCTCATCGACGAGAATGGACTTTGCCGCTGGCAGCAGTTCTCCCATCTCCTCCAGCATGGCAGAGAGATTGTCGCTGCTGCGCAAACGAGCCAGTTCTTCCTCATCAAGATCGGTTTGTTCAAACATGCCGGCTACCAGGGTGGCAAACAAATTGATTTTTTTCCAGAAACTGGTTTTGCGCCAGGCCCGCAGCAGGGTAGTGCGTATATTGCGATCTACCAGCGCGACCCTTATGCCGTTTTCTTCTGCGGTACTGGCTGCCGCCGCAAGTTCTTCTCCCGGTTTTACGCCGGTTTGCAGCCCCATCCGTTTCTGAAACGAAGCCAGTGCCAGGTTGGCCATCAAAAACGGTACCTGCCCGGCTTTGATAATCTGGACAATATTCAGTTTTTTCCAGCGATGCTGATCTTTGAGGGCCTCGTAGCGCTGCTGATCAAGTTCTACACAAACGCAGTCCGGTTGTTCTGCGAGGATGGCCCGGGTGACAGTGTCCACCGATTCGCGTGAAATGTGCGCGGTTCCGATCAGGACAATTTCACCGTTGTCTCTATGTATACGGTGGACATCTGATGATTCTGTTACCGGTTGTCCATCGCCGTCGATGGAGGAAGTGGCTGGTGCTGAAGTCATTATTCTTGCCGTTGGTTAATAGTTGCAACATAAAAAAGGCATCGGAATGGATTCATCCAGATGCCTTTTTAGAGCTCTCCACACCAACCGTGCTCCTGGGCCTCACAGCGAAAGCCATAAGGTGGGGTTCAAGTGTTACGCTTCAGGCGTCCCCCTGCGCGGGGGGCTGGCACACCACATAACAGGCGCGATCCCCGGTCGAAAAATATTCCGCGTGGACGTTTGGATATCACCTGTCGGGCAGAGAGCTGACAATTGAGCTGGTGGTTCGAGTATAGGAAAAAGGGGCGCTGGTAGCAAGGCTAAAGTGGCTGTTGCCGGTGAGAGAAGAACAAAAAAGGGCTGCTCTCCGCAGGGAGAGCAGCCCATGACATCAATCAATCACTTTTTGCAGATCAGTGCTTGAAAGCACCCCACAAAGCGTTCATCAGGTCGCTGCTGCCACCAGCACCAGGTGCCACGGCAACAAACTCGCCCGGATGTTCAACTTTGACCAGGATGTAACCGCCCTGATGCCCGACAACTTCAGCTTGGGTATCCTTGGTGTAGGCAGTTGCTCCTTCGGTCTTGGTCCAGATTTCAGCTTCCGCACCAGTGAAGGGCAGGGTGATGATAGAAGCCTCTGCGGCGCCTTCCTCTTTGTATTCGTACTTGAAGGTGTAGGCTTTAGCCAGGCCGCGGCCCTGCAGGTAGACATTCTCTTCGCCGGGGATGAAACCGCAGGCTTCAAGCTCGGGACGAAGTGCTGCCGGTACGTAGACATAGTGCTTGTCAGACCACGGACCGTTGATTACCTGGCGCTTGTAACTGGTTGCCAGCTCCTCAGGAGTGAGTGCGCCAGCTTCAACGCCGGGAATATCAGCGCCGGTCACAGTACCTTCGGTGGCCAGTTGGAACAGCTCCTCTGCGTGGTGATGGCTGAGTTCAAGCATCTCTTTGGCGGTGGCACCGACAAAGCGCAGACCGTTAGCCTGCATCGGTCGCAGGTAGGCAACTTCGCCGTCAACCAGGAACAGACCATTGGGGTTGGTTAACTCCATGTTGCCGGTTTCCTTGTTGTAGCGCATGAAGCGATTCTCGTCTTTGAACCAGGGCGGACACCAAGGGATAAAGACGATGTTGCGGTCGGTGATGCGGTGTGCGCCAGCTGTTGCGTTGGCACCGGTAGACTCGCCGTGGCAGTCGTTACAGCTCTTGGAACCAAGAGCTTTTTCCGCCGGTTTGATGGCGTGACTGTCGGAGAAGAAGTGCCCGGCGATGAACAGTACCGGATGGGGATCGGTTTCCCCTTCGGCTTTCAATACATCAACCAGAGCTGCCTGTACCGCTTTTACGTCTTCATCCCACCAGATGTCGGGGAACATATCGCCGGTGTGGTCGTAGAGCACATAACCATCGGGATACGCAGCGCTAGCTTTGATCACTACACGACCGACATAAGGATTGTGGGCGTATTCTGCCGAGTTGGCCGGAATCATCGCCATGGTCATGGGATCTATCATCCCTAGTTGCGCAGGACGTTTGAATGCCTTAATGACCGCGTTCAACTCACGAATATAGAGAATTTTTGCCCCGCCATAAGGCAGTTTTGACATATCCGCATCGGGCTGCGGATTAACATCAACCCAGGTCATGATGGTGACGGGATTGCCGGCAACAATCTGCGGATAACCGTTGATACCGTTGCCGTAATACAGCGGCAAATAGTTTTCATTTGGCGCTTGCGGATCAAACTGAATGGGTATTCCCATCTGCTGATATTGCCGGTAAGACAACTGCAGGAAATAATTCCAGAAGTCAAATTTGAAGTTGGTCGGCATACCGTTGACCAACAGGCCAGGATCTGCTTCGCCGTCCATGTTGAAATAGTTCACCATTTGCGAGACGAAATCCATGGACTGTGTACCAGCACCATCAGCATCTATGTGTTGGCAAACCATATTGAAGTGGGGAATGCCGTAGCCAGGAGATGTTCCATATACCGGTTGCAGGGCATAGGCCGGATCTGGGAACGCCATCGCTTTGTTATCGCCCATCGTGCCAGATGCCTTGTCGTACAGCGTATTGTAGCCCATCAGGTTGTCAAAATTGGTATAGTACCCAAGGGTGTCATCAAAGGTACGGAAACGCCATGTTTTACGATACGGTTGATGACAGCTCTGGCAGGAAATTTCCGCCATGTGACGACCGGTATTCTCACCGAATATCTCTTCGTGCTTTTTGGCCGGATTGGGGGCGTTACTACCCTCATTGCCAAGGTGACAGCCCTCACAGCTCTTGGGCCTGGAGTTAGAATCCAGGTCGTTGCGAACCATGTGTGCGGTGTCGACGCCTTTGAGGAAGTTGTGCTTATCCTCTTTTGTGCCGCTGGTACGCAGGTGGCAGCTGCCACAACTGAGCTTGCCGGTGGACATGTGGACGTCGAAACCGATAGCTTCTTTGTCGTCAGTCATGTTGAGGTAGTTACCGTTCTTTACCCAGTCAGCTGGCATGCCAAGCATGTAGGTACGACCACGGGTCCAGTTGCTGTTGCCGTGATCCTTGGTCATAACGTGGCACTGACCGCAAATCTTGTTCCATGCCGGGCTGTTGATATCTTCAGGGCCGCCGAACATCTCGTCCATGGGCAGTGCGCCATTGGCATCGAGATCTGCTACGTTGTAGTAGGCTTTGGCTATCCAATCGTTTTGGGTGTTGTCTTCACCGGTACGGATAATTTTGACATAGCTCACCGGCACTTTGTCGCCGTTGAAGTCCAGACCCATCAGATCTGCCGTGGGCATCATGTTAAAGAAGCTGGGCAAAATCTGGTGCAACAGCGGTTTGACATGCGCCATGGCACCTTTTTTTTCTTGCAGATCACTAAGTACTTTAACCATATCCGGTTGGCCAGTTGCCGGATCGATATAGGTTGGATCACCTTGCATGGCCATACCCATGGCCATTTGGCTTGCGTAATATACTGCACCAACCTGGCCGGAGTAAGGCAGGCCTTCACCCATGGCCATGGAGCCGTCAGCTTTGTAGGTTGCCGGGGCATTTTCGATAACACCGGCACGGACAAAGTCACGTACCGAAGCATCACAGCTATCCCAGTTGGAGTAGAAATTGCCCGGCTCGTAAGCGCGCAGGCCAAACGGTACCGGTAGCAGCATATCGCTGCCAGGCATGCGGAATTTGATCTGATAGGCATAGATGAAGTCGTTGAACATGATCTTCATCAGGTCGTTCATTGTTGCCTCAGCAGGCAGTATCCCTTTATCTTTGAAATACTGCAAAAAACCCATGAAGAACTGGCCGAGGAACTGTTGGGATGAACCAAGGCGCTGCATTTCGTCCATAACACCGTTGGGGTTGACGCAGTACTCAGGCTTGAGCATGCCAGTGTTCGGGTCCCAGATTTTAGCTACGTTCTGGCCGTACAGAGCGTAGGGCAGTTTTCCGCCACCAGCTTCGTACTGTTTTAATCCGTTTACCCACATCTGCATCATATTGCCAACGATCTCCTTGGGCAGTTGCGCCAGAGACATTTTGGCGGTAGGACGGTTCATGCGTTGGGCACCGTCGGTGTAGAACATAGCGGTGTCGTTCAATAGGCCGGTTTGTGTGGGCATGCCCAGAGAGATCTCTTGTACCTTGCCGTTGGCGTCACGCTTGGCAAAGATCATCATGCGTGGCCGGAATGGCTGTACTTTAAGGCCATCGGCAGCCGTATACGTGTATTTGCTATCCGGCTTGATGTGACACAATAAACAGTCCGCTTCCATAACACCGGATTTGCTCCAGTCATGAGGACGCGGCTCGCCGATCTGGCTGATAACTTCCTCAATACTGCTGGTGCTGTTGCCGTCATCGCCGTACAGCGCCTTAACCAGGTCGTCGTTATCGTAATCGTAGAAATCACGATCGTAGCTGTGAGTTGGTGTCAGGCTCAGATCGGTGAACTGAGTAACCTTGTTGTTTTGATCGACAATACCTTCAACGGGGCCGCCGCCGGGATGGCAGGAGTTACAGGTTGCCATGTGGTTCGGGGTGCCAACGTCGAAGAAATAGCGCTTGCCTTCTGAAGTAAATTCGTTGCCCTTTTGACCTCTAACACTTTTAGCCGCCAACTGGCGGTAGGAGGGAGGTCACCAGGCACCGTATTGCCCCGGACTGAGCAGGTGTCCGTAGGCGTTGGTGAGGTACTTTTGCAGCTCAGTTGTTTCACGAATCTCACTTACCCAGGTATCACTAACGCCCAAGGGGGCGTTGCCTTCGTGGTCTCGTTGGCTGACATCTGGTGTAGAGCCTTCGCGGAAGTGATAGGCCTTGGTGATGGAATCGTAGTCGTGGCACTTGCCGCAGGTCTGTTTGGGGCTATATGCCGGACCCTGTTTGTACACCGTACCGTTGGCTGCAGTGACGGTATCACTGTCACTGAGCTGATCAATAATTCTCTGCCCGTTGGCGTCGTACAACGTCACCGCCGGGTGGGCGAATACTGTCGCTGGTGCTACCAGCAACAGGGAGATGCCCATGATGGTTAACAGTATTCTTTTCATAAATACTCCTCCTGCTTCCTTTCTGTTAACGGGTTATGGAAACGCATTAATCTTTGCGCAAGATAATGGTGTTGTGACATTGCATACACTGGCCGGTTTCATGGCATACGTTGCAGCTGCGGAAATTGCGCATGGCGGCTTCGCCGTGGCCGTTTTCGCTGCTGTAGCTCATCCAGTTGGCCGCATTGTGTGAAATCGGTTTTTCACTGCGGTGACAATCGACACAGTAACCGGCATCGTGACAGTTGGCACACAGACGGCGGTTGTGACCGGCTTCCATGCCGTGGCCGCCAACTTTCCAGCCAAACACGTGATCACGCGGTTTCTGGGTGCGGTGGCACTTTTCACAGAACGCCTGGCGATCGGTGTGGCAGTAAACGCAACTGGTGTCGAGACGGCTGGCCTGGCCGTGACGGCTTTCCCAGTCCTGTTCGTGACTTTCAGGTGCTTTTTCCGCGGTTATCTCCTTGTGACATTCGGAGCATTCCTGCGGGCCGTCTTCTTTTTTGTGGCAGTCGAGGCACAGGGTCATCTTGGGTCCGTCGCCCAGATCGCCATCTTCGGCAATCCCTTTGTGGCAGGTGGCGCACTCGTAATCGCTGTGAACCTCATGATCAAAGATCAGATCTTTGTTGCCTTTGGGCTTGGCCTGCCGTTTCACTTCGTAGTCGTTTTTAGCCCCCTCAACGGTATGGCACATCAGACATTCCTCGGAAGGATTATCCTCGTCAATTTCATGACATTCCTTGCAGTTGTCCATGGAGGGAGCCACATAATTGCCATCATCGCAGGCAACGTGGCAGTCGTTGCAGCCAACTTCCTGCTCAACGACATGGAATTTATGGCTGAACTTGAGTCCGCTTTCCACTTTACATCCGGACAGTGCCAGTGTGAGGGCGAAAAGCAGGAATATTCCAGCTGTATACAGTACTTTTTTTCGCATAAGTTTCACCAGCCTCCCCGTTAAAATTCCTGATGTAAGGTCAGGGTCAGCGCACTGACATAGTCTACCCCGAGTTCATCCTCGAAGTAATCATCCTGATCATACTGATAGAGCACTTCAACCCATGAGTTGTCCATGTAATGGTACTTCAGGGCTGCTTCGTAGCGGGTTGCCGCCTCGTCCTCTATCCGACTGTTGACATCCTCACTCTTGTGATAGAAACCGGCGCGGATTTCAAATTTGTTTAATTCTTGACGCAGATCAGCGTAGTAGGAAGTAGATTCGCCCTCGTAGAACATGGAGCGATCTTCCTGCCAGAAGCTGTAGCCGGTATCGAGATGGAAACCCTTGAGACCCATGAACTCGTCGAGATTGATACCGGCGCTGTAACGATCGAAATCGGTGTTGTAGAGATCTTCTTCGTTGTCGTTGTTCAGTACCCGCTTGGTGTAGCGGCCATAAACAGTAAGACCTTTCAGTTGGGGAACAGGCTGGCTGATCTTGAGATCGTAATCGGTATATGCCTGTTCCTGCAGCAGGTACAAACTGGTCAGCCTGGTGCTGAGCGCGTTTTTGAAAGTGTAGGAATAATCGAACAGATAGTCACTATCGAGATCGACATCGTAGCGGTGGTAGATGCCGATATTGATGACGGTGCCGGTCTGTGGCAGCAGTGCCTGGGTGCCGATATCGAGAAAGCGCTCGCTGTCATCTATAAAGGCCAGGCGTGCGTAGGACTGAATATAATCGGTAATCTGCCAGTATAAGCCGCCCTCAGTGGAATTGTTGTCGGATAATACCCCGTCAAGAGTCAACGCCAGATTGCTGGTCGGGTGCAGCGCCAAGTTGTATCCGCCCACTTCATCACGGGTAAGGTCGGTGTAGTGGTGTACCAGATTGCCGCCAAAGGCACTGATTTCAAAACCGGCCCAGTCGGGACGACTGTAGCTGATGTGCAGGCCGTCAAAGTGAACGGTCTCGGCGCCGTAGGAGTACTGGCGACCGGCACGTACATTCAGACCGTCTACAAACAGATCGCGTTTTTCCAGATAAGCGTAGTAGGCTTCGAAATCCTGGCGATGATCGCCGCGACTGTCAGTGTAGTTCTGAAAAATGGAACCATCAGCGGTTCCATCAAGGTCTTTTACGTAACGACCCATGGCCGAGAAGGTGATGCCGTATTCTTCCCAGTTCATGTCGAGACCCAGGTGCTGACTGAAATCCTGGTCATCATCGTCGTCATTGAGAAAACCTTTGGGTGAATCATCTGACCATGCGTAGCGATACTCGGTTGTACTGCGCAGTGTCAAATCAACGTCTCCGAACTGCACCCCCCAGCTGGTGGTGGCCACCAGCAGACAGATGCACAGCAACGGCCAGGTCAGCTTTGCTGGCCGCCAGCTTCGGATTGCTAGTCCCTGCCTCTTCATTTCTGTCATTAAACCCCCCATCGATAACGTACAGGTGTTGGCGATTCTGCAGCGCAGACACCAAAACCCAGATCGCACCGTTCGAGCGCATACACTGTCAAACATGGTGTACAACCTGCCCTGACGGTGACTTCCTGTTTGCCTGTTGCAACTGTGTGCATTGGCACAGTTGCATTCTTCATATAGAAAAGCGCGTCGGGTGGAACCGACAACTTGCCAGTATAATAATAACTGTTCAGGTATTATTATTGACCCATCCAAGCGCAAACGCACGCATAGTACACCGCGACTTTGCACAAGTCAAACACCTATTTTATGTATTGAATTGTATAATTATTGACATATATTGGTAAGGATATGCATGTTTGTACTTACATTTGCCTCCTATGCCTGACGATGCAGAAGATATGCATATCCGTGTATGTTTTAGCCCTGCAACTTGGCCGTTACCATACTCAGCAGGTCAACAATCCTGGATGAATACCCCCATTCGTTGTCGTACCACAGCAGTACCTTGAGCAGGGTGTTATCCAATACAGTGGTGGAGGGAGCATCGAAAATGACTGAGGCCGGATTGCCGTTATAGTCGCTGGAAACCAGCGGCTCCTCGGCAAATTCCATGACGCCGGCCAAGGTGGTGTTGGCCGCTGTGCGCATCATGTTGTTTATCTCTTCTACACTGGTTTCGTGCTCGGTTTCTACCACCAGGTCTATAAGTGATACGTTTGGTGTTGGTACCCGCACGGAAAGACCGGTCAGTTTCCCCTTGAGTTGCGGCAATACAATACCGACAGCTTTGGTGGCGCCGGTGGTGGTGGGAATCATGGACAATCCGGCGGCACGGGTGCGACGCAAATCCTTATGGGGCAGATCGAGGATACGCTGATCGTTGGTGTAGGAATGGATAGTTGTCATGCTGCCGTGGACGATGCCAACGCTATCCAGCAGCAGCTTTGCTACCGGAGCCAGGCAGTTGGTGGTGCATGACGCATTTGATATTATGTGGTGCTGCGCCGCATCGTAGGTGTCAAAGTTGACTCCTTTGACCAGGGTAGCGTCAGCATCTTTGCCTGGCGCACTGATAATGACTTTTTTTGCCCCTGCCTTAAGGTGTTGCGCCGCCTGTTCGCGCTGACGAAACAAACCAGTGGATTCCAGTACCAGGTCGATGTTCATCTGCCGCCATGGCAGCTCGGCCGGATTGCGTTGCGACAGTACCTGTATTTTTTTTCCGTTGACCACCAGGCAGTCGCCGTCAGCAGAAATATTGGCGGCACAAATGCCGTGAACCGAGTCGTATTTAAGCAGGTGTGCCAGAGTGGCGGCATCGGTTAAATCATTGATGGCGACAATTTCAAAGGCGTCAACCTCGAGTGCCGCTCTGAATACGTTACGACCTATACGACCAAAACCGTTAATGGCAACTCTGGCTGACATGGCGTGTCCCTCCTTGTGTTGTTGTTGATTAAAACCAAGCGAAATCATACTGGAAGTACGGCTTTGACGTCAAGCAATCTAAGAATGTTTTCGCCCCTTATTAATTTAGTGTTCCGCTGTCGCGTTCCATGTTGTTATCGTGGCGCATAGCAGGCGGTGTGCCGCGGTTATTTTACTTGCTGAGCCGAGATATTTCGGGTATACAGCGGGGGGCACGGCAGCGGGTTGCCGCCGATTTCATGGAAGATCTGACACACTCCTAACAGAAGGTGATTATTTGCGCGTTTGTCAGTTGGCCAGCGGCAGCAAGGGAAATTCCATTTACATCGAAAGTGCAGCTGCGCGCATTCTGATTGATGCCGGTTTGTCGGCACGGCAGATAGATGCACGCCTGGCCGCCATCGGTGTTGATGGCGCAACTCTGGATGCGCTGTTTGTTACCCACGAGCACGGTGATCACTGCCGTGGCGTGGGGCCGCTGGCGCGGCGTTACAATCTGCCGGTGTATATTCATCCTGCCACCATGGAGCAGTTGCCGGGGCTTGGCGCTGTGCAGGCGCGTTTTTTTGCTGTTGGTGATGAAATCGTTTGCGGCGATATTCGTGTGTGTCCGTTTTCGGTAACCCACGATGCCGCCGCGCCGGTGGCCTTTGTGGTTGAGACCGATGAAGGGCGGGTCGGGGTGGTTACCGACCTGGGTGTTGCCACACGGCTGGTGGAGGAACGTCTGCGCTCGTGTCGGGTGCTGGTTATCGAAACCAATCACGACGAGGTGATGTTGCGCGACGGGCCGTATCCGTGGCAGTTGAAGCAGCGGATTCGTGGCAGGCACGGTCATCTGTCCAATGCGGCCGGGGCGGAACTGCTTGGCCGGTTGGCGTGGCACGGGTTGGAGGCGGTGTTTCTGGCTCATTTGAGCGAGACCAATAATCGTGCCGAGATCGCCCG
>Ga0256842_1002729_pt1 | contig 12293 bp, 13 predicted proteins | sample 4559240metaG_FD_185973 | JGI IMG/M metagenome (GOLD analysis project Ga0256842, IMG submission 185973) | Hydrothermal vent microbial communities from Guaymas Basin, Mexico - 4559-240 | ecosystem: Environmental > Aquatic > Marine > Hydrothermal vents | place: Mexico: Guaymas Basin | collected...
GTATTTTGCGATAAATTTCGTCTTTTTCATTTTGGGTTCCTCCTTTTTGAAGTTGTAATTTTATAAGGGGGAACCCTCTTTTATTCCAGCCTTTTATCCTATGTCCTAACTCACGTCCGAACATCAGGGAACATAAGTTTAAAAAACAATAAACCCTCCTTTATTATCTATCTTTTACAACGTTACTTTTTAAAAGCATTTTGCAACTGGAAATTTTACATCTATATTTCATCTATTTTAGGGAGTTTTTGCTGTTGGCATTTTCTTAAGTGAGGCACTTCCCCAAAAAAATGTTCTTTATTTAAAGTCATCTGTATCAAAAATCCCTCTATCCACCCTCTGGCATAACTCATGCTCACGGCAAAAATTCATCTTAAGCACCCGTAGCACCCGCTATGAGATTTTTCAACTCCTCAAAAACACCTTCTTGGTTCCCCTGTCTTATCCATAGATATCCCGTCGGTATACCTATCCCACATATCTCCCAACCTTTTCGAGGTATGCTTCTTGACAGCTGTCATAGCTGTCCTCCTGCTTCTATGGGGTGAGCGTCCCGCCCGACATCTCAGCTTTTGCACATCAGCCCCATACATTTGCAGCCACAGGTTGCATTTTTTTACAATAATGGCCTATGGAACGGGATGAAACCTTTGAAGAACTTAGCCCTGTTAAGCTTGAGAGGGCATATTTAGAGAAGGTCAGGGAAAAGTTTGAGGAGCTTGACATCGGTTCAGGCACCAGAGTCAGCCTCGAAAACGTCTTTGTGACCTTCAACTCCCACAAAGAGACCATCGTTGAAAAGACTCGCCAGGATGAGAAGTCGGAAAAAGAAGGAACCCAACCCTCCAAATTCGGGGGCATGGCCTCTCCCCGCAAAAAACCTTACGGAAAGGACAGAGAGCCCGCCAGAGAGCAGGTGGAAGTCTGCACCGAGAGAAGCAAGCCGATGCCGATCCTCGAGATGCTGAACAGGATGGACAGGGTCATCCTTGTCGGGCTTCCGGGTCATGATAAGCTCCTGATACTGCATTTACTGTCGCTTTTTACCTCGAAGATTCAATTTGAATGTGGACGGAGATCGAGCATTTATCCGCTTTAGACCAACGGGTTAACAATTTCAAACCCATTCAAAATTGCAATAATTTCCATGAGTTAATTCATGCACTATAATCTGGCCGAAGCCAGAAGCAGGAGGTAAAAAGTGAAGAAGATGACAGAAAAGGCCCTGCATGACTCGTTTGCAGGGGAATCTATGGCGCACATGAAATATCTGGCCTTCAGCGAAATAGCTGAGAGGGAAGGGTTCCCTAACGTTGCAAGGCTTTTCAAAGCCATAGCCTACGCTGAACAGGTGCATGCCACAAACCACGCACGGAATTTAGGGATAATCAAGAAAACCGCCGAAAACCTGCAGGAGGCAATTGACGGCGAAACTTTCGAGGTCGAGGAGATGTATCCTGCCTACAAGGCCATAGCGGAACTTCAAGAGGAGAAAGGCGCCCAACGTTCGATGCATTTCGCGCTTGAGGCCGAAAAGATACACGCAGAGCTTTACAAACAGGCTAAAGAAAGCGTCACTCAGGGCAAGGACATCGAAATGGAGGAAATCTACATCTGTCCGGTCTGCGGATACACTCACGTCGGCAAGCTGCCGGAAAAATGCCCGGTATGTGGTGTCCCTTCCAGCAAATTCAAGAAATTCTGAGGGAAACAGGGCGGGAAAAATGCCCGCCCTTTGACTTTCATTTGAAGTAAATCACTTTTTGTGAGATGACCACATGGCCGTTTAAGGTAACTTTCACGAAGTAGATGCCAGATCGAGGCAGCTCTATTTCAACCTCACGGGTCCCATCTGCCCGGACCGTTTTCCTGAGGACAGTGCGCCCGGCGACATCAAAGGCGCCTACCTCAGCTTCACCTTCCGTAAACTGTGAGAACTTCATGAGAAGCCTGTTTCCATCATACACAAGGGCAACAACATCTCTATTCTCAGGCGAAATATTTTCCTCGATATCAACAAGGTAGTTGTAACGATAAGGCGTGTAATGGGAAACATAGTTAGCGCGGTTCCGAAGGTCGCGGGCTGTGGTGGACGGATTGGGCCGCCGATCCGTAGCCTGATAGATGAACATGTAAACGTGGTCTGTATCCGCCCACGAGTCGAAGATCACCACGTGATGGCGCGGCCAATCGATAATATCTCCCGGAAGTAATGCGTCCCAATCGATAGGATGGGATATGTCCGGTAACATGCCGGTGCTGTGTTTGTAAGGCAACTGCCACGCCCTTGAGACGAGGCCGGAGCAATCTTGACCCGTTGCCCACGAAGGGTCTCCTCTGCCCACGAGACAATCGTTATCCGAATGTGAACCAGCACGAAGTCCGTTATCGAGATTTGCCAGGAACTGGCCGACTCTGTCCCAGCCGCCATATTCGTAGGCCATCCCCCTATAAGTGTGCCCTGCTTGATAATCCGGATACCAATCGGGGCATTCTGGCACAGGAGCTACATTGGCGGAATCGCAATACCATTCCACCTCGGCGAAGGGACGGGTTGAATCCATAATCTCGGCACGCGTCAAATATCTGAATTGGGTTACCAGAACAATGGCAAGAATTGCGTTCAATGGGGTTCCTCCGTTTGGGCTCTATTTTACGGGCTTATGTGAAGCATCAGGACTCAATTTCCTGACCCTGACCTTCACGACGCGCTGCGGCGTGGCTTCAACGACTTCAAATTCAAAACCGGCATAGCGGATTTTATCCCTTACTGAAGGGAACTTTTCCAGTTTGGACATGACAAAACCGCCGAGGGTATGCACATCCTCGGTATCAAATTCGATGCCCAATATTTTCTCGACCTCATCGAGTTCAATCCTTGCATTAAATTCATACTCAAGGCCTTTCTTGATAACTCTGTAAAGCGATTCCTCTTTGTCGAACTCCTCCCAGATTTCGCCAACGATTTCTTCGAGTATATCCTCGAGGGTGACGAGACCTATAACACTTCCGAATTCATCCACTACCATCGCAATTGAAAGGTGCTTTTTCTGGAAGAAGTTGAGGGTGTCCAGCACTTTTTTGGATTCGGGAATAAAATGGGCTTTCTCCATGAATTCTTTGACAGTGTGCTTCTCCATTTCTTTCTCGAGTTTGTCCAGATTTTTGATAAGTTGCTTGATATAGAGTATCCCAATCACCCGGTCATTGCGATCGGAAATGACAGGCATCTTGGAGTAGCCATGTTGCTTGTAAATCTGGATCACCTCTTTTATGGATTGATTCTCCTGCACAGCGACCATATCCACTCTGGGAACGATGATTTCCCCTACCTCTTTTGTGGAAGCTTTTATAACCTGCCTTATCATTTCAGCTACAAAGTTATCTATGATCTTTTTGTTCGCCGCAATATCGAGAATCTTTTTCAAATCATCTATTGATTTCAGCCTGCATGCGAATAAACTACCTATCATAGTTCTCTCTCCGTTGATTCAATTGCATCAAGTGATTCCAGTTTCTGAACAATGTCTTTTACTTCCTGTTCAGAGAACACAATTCCACCTGACACTATGATTTTTAGAGCAGATTCAGGTTTTATGTCAAGGAATTTAACTTTTTCAGCGGGCATTATCAGATACCAGCCAGATGTGGGGTTGGGAGTGGTTGGAACAAATACATTGTAAAATTTTTCTCCAAGAGTGCCACCAAAATCCGAGGTGATAAAAGCAAGGGCATAACTACCTTTGGATGGGAACTCGACAAGAACGACCTTTCCAAGAGAAACCTTTTTGCGAGTGAATACTGTTTGAGTTAACTCTTTAGCCGGCAGGTAAATCGCTTTGACAAGAGGCAACTTGAGGAAGAGGTTTTCTATCTGCTCGATTACCTCCTGTCCGGCCCAATGGCTGGTCATCGCACCTATTATGTAAGTTGCCAGCACAGCGATCGTCAGCGAAATAAGAGTGAGGATAAACTTCGGAAGCTTGTTCAAGACTGGAATTACCATCAACATATTTGCCAGCGTTCCGCCGATGGACTCGATGACAACGTAAAAAATGTAAAGGGTTATAAGCAATGGGACGATAGCCGCCAATCCCGTTATAAAATTCTTTTTAAAGTCTTTGAAATAGAATATTTCCTTAACAACACCTGAAGCGGACTTTGTCAATTTCCATTCAAATTTAAACCTTGAAAAAACACCTGAGAAAGTCAATTTAATTCTGTTCCACCTACTACCAAAAGCGTTATCTTTCTTCCCCCCTGTTTTTCCCATATCATTCCCTTCCCGCCTTCTCAATCACAGCATTGGTCAGCTCCGGCATGACTTCGCCGAATTTACCTCTAAGCACGTAGTCAGCGATTGAAGTGATGGGGGTATCCGAAAGATTTATCTCAATAAGTAAAGCGCCGGCATCTCGGGCAATGTAAGGCAGAGATGCCGCAGGATACACGACAGCTGATGTTCCTATGACCATGAACACATCCGCCTGCTGGGCATAGCGAACAGCGGCATCGAGCGCTTTTTCAGGCAGAGGTTCACCGAACATCACAACATCCGGCCTTATCAGTCCGCCACAATCGCAATATGGTGGCAACGGACCGTTAACAACCTCTTCCATGTCATAAATTTTTCCGCACGCCGAACATCTGGCACGATAAAGGCTTCCATGTATCTCGATCACGTTTTCAGAACCCGCTCGCTGGTGGAGGCCATCGATGTTCTGTGTGATCACGGCAAAATCTTTGCCATTTCCTCGCAAAAACAACTCAAGCTTTGCCAATGCCCGGTGTCCTGGGTTGGGTTCTGCAGCCTTAACCTCGTTATACCTGTCCCGATACCATTCCCACACCTCCTTAGGCCTCGTGAAAATGGCTTCAACTGTGGCATATTGCTCAAGGTTATACTGGCTCCACAAACCGTCACTATCCCGGAAAGTGGGAATGCCACTCTCCTTCGAGACACCGGCTCCGGTCAAAGCAGCTATTACTCTGGCATTCAGTATTCTGTCCGCTATTTCTCTGAGTTCCTCGACCATTCTATCCTCAGGAATTTGTGTCCGTCGGAGAAAGAGAACTCAAGATCGCCATGAAATGTCTTCTGAACGGCTTTGGCAATCTTTTTGGCAAGAGTCTCCGTTGTGGTTTCAACCACATAATACCCATCCTGCTCGTATTCTTTGATTATACGGGCAAGAGGGTTCCTCTTAATCTCGTATTCCGCCTCATTGGCGATGCGCCTTTTCAAATTTTCAAATTCGTCAGGCCTGAGGCCATCTTTGTCAAAATAAACCACACCAAGGGGATAATGATCGCTAATTTTCCTGCATGCGGGGCACTCTTTGAAATTAACCTCACTTTTTTTGCTCATAAGTTCGTCATAAAGTTTTTCATCCCAGAACCACCTTTTATTGTGGTAAATCAATTTACATGTGGGACATATTGTAGGATCCTTATAGATGTTTCTATCCATATATGGGTCTTTCAGTTTCATATCATACATTTCATCCATTCTTCTTTTCATTTTGTCTCCTCCTGATGTGTAACAAAAAATTGGCATTGAGCCAGTTGCAGGTGAGCCATTACCGAACTGTTTGCCTCGCAATGCGTTTTCATGAGAAAATTATGCACAATAGAGGGGATTTTTTCAAGCTCCCGGCGTGAGAGCGTTAGAAAAATGAAAGCTTATCAATTTAAGGGGAAAGCTTTATCCACACAGCACACCTCGATAACATGCCGCAAAGCACTCCACTCTCAGCCTGCCCCCTGAAGGCCGTTCGGATCACCACAGCAACACCAGACTCTGGCAGGTCGGGCGTTCCATCAGCCAAAAGGACTTCCCGGCTCCATGAAACCGCCCAACGTTGAATTCAGGCAGTGAATGGGTTATAACCCTCACCTGATAGGAGGTGAGATTATGTTCAAATGGACATTAAGAGCGTTAATTTCGCTTTTGTTTGTGGGAAACCTGTTCGGTGATGGAGTGATAATCCCTGACCCGGTTCCCAGACCAACCCCGTCACCGCGGCCAGCCTACCTGAATATGCCACGCCATTTTGCCAGTATCCGCATCAAAAACAACGTGGCACGTGTCAAAGTCAATGAAAAATTTGAGAACCCTTACAGTTACAGCGTTGAAGGCGACTACATTTTTCCGATCCCCCATGACGCCGCCATCCATAATTTTTCGATAGTTGTAGATGGCAAAGAACTTGTCGGTAAGGTCATGGACAGGGACAGCGCACGGCAGATTTACATGGACTACATCAGGCGAAAACTTGACCCGGCCCTGCTGGAGTATTTCGACGATAACCTTTTCAGGGCGAGGGTGTTCCCGATACGACCTCACAAAACCGTGGACGTCAACATAGGGTATCAGCATATCCTGCCGCTGTCGAACGGGCTTTATAAGCTGGAGTATCCCCTGAAAATCGATGCCCTCATCAACGAGCCGATAGATAAAATTACCATCAGCGTGACTATAGAGGCGGACGACCCCATCAAAACGGTGTTTTCTCCCACCCATAAAATCGAAACCAGATGGATAACATCGAAGAAAGTTAAAGTTAAATTCGAGACCACGGAATACAAGCCCGACAACGATTTCGTCCTATATTACTCGGTTTCAAGGAAGCCTTTTGAAATTTCAGTGTTGACCTATAAGAAGCCGAAAAACGACGGTTTCTTCATGCTGACCATATCGCCGGGGAAACAGCCCAGGGATATCAAGCCCGTGCCAAAGGACATCGTGTTCGTGATAGATGTTTCAGGGAGCATGTCAGGCGAGAAGATCGAACAGGCCAAGGAAGGCCTCCGATTCATGCTCAACCACCTGAACGAGAACGATAAGTTCAACATCGTGGCTTTCAGCGATGAAATCGAGGTCTTCAGGAGCCGGCTTGTCCCTGCCTCTCAGAGCAACCTTGAAGGTGCTATGGACTTCGTGGAAGACCTTGAGGCTGAGGGTTCAACCGACATAAATGAGGCCCTCCTGACGGCTCTGAGGATGCTGTCGGGCGCCGACAGATCCAGGGCAAACTACATCCTATTCCTTACCGACGGCCAGCCGACTGCCGGCGTGGTCGAACCGCCTGAGATCGTCAAAAACGTCAGAAAAAAATTGGGCCGGACGAGGATTTTCGTGTTCGGCGTTGGCTACGACGTGAACACAAAGCTCCTCGATCGTCTGGCCGAGATATCGAACGGGCAGGTCGAGTATATTGAGCCGGACGAGAGCATCGAGAGGGCTATCACTTCGCTCTATCGGATGATAAAGGCCCCGGCCCTCATTGACGTGGCATTAACCATAAGCGACATCAAGACTTACCATGTTTACCCGAGGAAGATGCCGGACATCTATTACGGCACTCAGGTGGTGGTTGTCGGCAGGTATTCTGGTTCCGGGAACAGCGTTCGCGTCACCCTGAAGGGCAAAAACCCGGAGGGCAAAACCGTCGTTTACCGGAAAACCGCACGATTCCCGGCGGAGGATACCCGTTATCCGTTCGTTGCAAGGTTCTGGGCACGCAGGAGGATAGGCGACCTCCTGACTTACATCGACGAACACGGCGAAAACGATGAAGTTGTTGAGGAAATCAAAAAATTGGGTGAGAAATACGGGATCGTAACGCCCTACACATCGTTCCTCGTGACGGAAGAAGTTGAACCCTATTATGTGCACAGGCATCGTTCAAAGGGCATACACTCTTCCAGTGGCAGCTCAGGCGCTCACTATCCTATGCCATTGAGCGCTCCAGCGGCAGGAGGCGCTCCTGCCGGAAAGAGGGCGTTTGCTGCTTCAAAGATGAAGGCCCAATACAAATACAGCCAGCAGGTGGCTGCGGAGAAATCGGCGGAAGCAGGAGTTGAATTCAGGACGGTAGGAGACAAGACTTTCAGGTATGACCCCGACAAGGGCCTGTGGGTGGATACCGAATACGATAGCACCAAATATCGTAAAATCAACAAGTTATCTTACGGGTCAAATGAGTTTATGGACTTGCTCCAGAAACACCCTGAACTTGCAATTTATCTATCTGTGAGTAAAAATCTTATTATCGTGATCGATGGGAAGTGCTACATGATAAAGGAGTGATGGAAATGGGCTACAAACTTCTGGATCACACAGCCGACGTTGCAATTGAGGTTTGGGCTGATTCGCTCGAAGAGTTGTTCGTTGAGGCCGCAAAAGCGATGTTCTCCGAGATAGTCGGTAATCTTTCCACAGTTCAGGAAAAGACGGAAGTCGATATCCAGGTTTCAGGAGATACACTTGAGGACCTGCTTGTGGGATGGTTGTCCGACCTGCTTTTCTATTTCGATGTGGCAAAATTCATTTTCAGCAAATTTGAGGTCAAGGTCTCATCAGACATGAGATCCATGGAAGGGAAAGCTAAAGGCGAGACATTTGACCCTGGGCGCCATAACCTCAGAACACACATAAAAGCAGTCACTTACCACCAGATGCAGATTAAGGAACATAACGGCAAATGGCACACCCAGATCGTGTTCGACGTATGAGGTTCTTGATATCCAGAGAGTTCAAATTCGACGCAGCTCATAACCTCACGAGATACAGGGGGAAATGTGAAAAGCTGCACGGACACACTTATCGGCTCAGGGTAACCCTTGAGGGCGAACCCGATGAAGATGACATGATCATCGACTTCGGTGACCTCAAAAGGATAGTAAACGACCTTGTCATCTCGAAATTAGACCACTCCTACCTAAATGAGCTGATAGAGAACCCTACCGCCGAAAACATAGCGATGTGGATATGGCGGCAGTTAGAGGGACCACTCAACGGCCCGAATTACAGGCTTTTTTCGGTCACGGTCTGGGAGACTGAATCGAGTTTCGTGGAACTCATGCGGGGCTGACTCAATGGCGTCCATGCCCCATGTGTTCCTCGCTCTCTGAGCAGGGTTTGGCCTGCGGTTGCAGCTCTCCGGAAATGAAGGCTTTTACAACGTCGTTCACCCTGCCCGTCACACCTGTCACTACAGTTATGCCCATTTCGTTGAAAAACTCTATGGCACGCTGTCCCATTCCTCCTGTCAGCACCACATCGGCTCCATGCGATTTTATCCATGAGGGTATCTCGCCGGGGCCGTGCCCCTCGAAATTCACCTCCTCAACGGCAACGCCGATCGGTTCACCGGACTCGTCCACATCGACAAAAACGTAAACCTTTGCTCTTCCGAAGTGTTCCTCCACCTCGGCGAAAAGTCCATCGGCTGTTTTAGCTGGAAATGCCAACCTCATCTTCCACCTCCATTGATTTTATGCAAATATGGTGCTTCATTTTAACACATCGGACGGCGCTTTTGAAGTTGTCGTTGGAGTTTTTTAGCTTTGTGGATATTTCAAACTAACGTTTTTGACAATTTGACGGCCGTCCCACCTGATGTTGGAGCTTTTCCCATTTCCCTGATCAGCATATCATCGGGAGATCAGAGACAGGTGGGCTAACATCTCCTTATTGCCTCAGGGACAAAACTATGTCGAAGTGTTAAAATAACCCACATGATGAAGGTCAGATTCGATTCAGGGCCGATTCAGGAAGTGTCATGGGGCAGGTTCGTTATAAACGGGCAGGAACATGCCAAGTTGCCCGATGGCACCATCATCGGGGCGGGCAAGGACATCCGTTTGATCGGCGATGAGGTTACGCCGTGGAAGGAGCGCAGGGGACATCGGTTGACCGCTTCCATGATAACCGGCGTTTTCGGTCGGGATATCGAGGTGCTCATCATAGGCAACGGTTTTTACGGTGCGCTTGAAGTACCTGAGTCCGTTATCGAATTCATCAAAAAGAACGGCATAGAGGAGGTTGTGGTTCTGAAGACCCCGGACGCATGTCGCAGATATAATGAGCTTTACGGTCAGGGCGTTCGGGTGGCGCTGCTTGCCCATGGCACGTGCTGAGGCCACACTCCTGCCCGGAAACCGATTTCTGTCATCGCCTCCCATGGGTGTCCGTTTTTTGAGAGACATTCCTTGGAAATTTTTTGCGTTTTTCCGGTCGGCAGGATGATTCTGCTTTGAAAATGCTGGAAAACTGGTTCCACCGTTGAAACTTTTTGAAGGTCATCCGGGGTCAATTTTCCAGTGGTGTCGCGGCGACCCCGGACAAATCCCCCTGCACATTGGTTTTGTGTCCTGAGACGGCCCGAACATTGAATTTTTGAAAGTTGTGGAGTAGCCTTTTCCTTCAATCTTGTAAACATGTTCCTGAGTTGTAAAAATACCATCCGAAAACGGAGGCAGGAGATGAAAACGGATGGCAGGATGAAGATCAAACTGAAAAGATTTTATTTCATGGCCATCGTTGACGGCAAAAAGGTCAATTTTGGCGGAGTATCGACCCTGCGTGAGGGTAAACATCACAAGGACGGCTATGTCATCGATGTTTGGTTCGACGAAGACGGGGATCCGAGGTTCAGGTTTTACAGGGAAGACGGTCGGGAGATGGACATTGAGCGGGTTATTTACACCTTTAGCCTTCCGCTTTTGAATTTCGGGCGTGTGATCGTGCCGGATTCCGGCCGGTTTTACATGAGCCATTTCCTTCCCCGTCAGGTGTGGTCAAGGAAATTCACGCTTACGGGCCGTGCGTTTGGCAACCCGTTCCTTGCCCTGCTTGACCTGCACGACAGGCCGCTCTTTGCCCTCGGCCTGTTGGGCGACCTGAAGGATACGGAGTTCCATTTCTTTTCGCCGGGCGCCAACCGCAAGAATTCGCTGACCGTTCAGGGTGGGCGCCTCAAGTTTAAGGTTACCAAGCCCATAGGCGAGGGGATTACCCTTGGCAGGATGAAGGTTTTTGAGGATGGATTTTATGTTGGCGGCTCCGAAAAAACGTGGTGGCATGAACTCAGGAAATACGGCCGCAAGTATCAGGCGATGCGCGGCCTGAAGTTTTACAAGACCGAACGTGCGTTTTATCCGGCCATGTGCACATGGCGTGTGATTAATTCCGACCACATGACCCACGAGTGGGTGGTCAAAGCCGCTGAAGCGGCGGCCGACCTCGGCCTCAAGGCCTTCATCTTCGACGACGGCTGGTATGGGCACGGTCTGGATTCGGTTTCCATGATCATCGATGTAGGCGACTGGCCCATAACCGTGCCGGGCAAGTTCGACGACATCAGGGAGACCATCAAGGAACTCAAAAAGATAGGCGTCAACCCGATTCTGTGGTATTGCCCGATCTGCGTCGGGCCGCATTCCCGAAGCCTTGAGCGCTACAGGCCTTATCTCACCCACGTGAAGGGCAAACTATATAAATGCCCGGCCGGGTTTCATACCCTCTGCGTGAGGAACCCCGAAGCGCGCAGGATCATGGTTGAAAACCTGTTGAAGCTGATAGACTACGGTGCAGGCGGCGTTAAGATCGACCTGTTCGATTACATGCCTGAGGAGCCGTGCGACGCCGACCACGAGCATGACGTCCCGACGACGTCCGATGGCATAAGGTTGATTTATCGGGAGCTGTTCGAGGCGGCGCGCAAAAAAGACCCCGATTTCATGTATAGCATCAAAAACAACTACGGCAACGTGGAGCTCAGCGTCTATGCCAGCGTCGTTCGCGGCGGGGATTCGCCCTTCGACCCCAACATCATGATGCTCAGGTCGATGTATCCTTCTGCCTACGTGCCGGTTGTCCATAACGATTACGGCATCTGGACTGAATACGAACAGCCTCAGCATCTCGCCCTGATCCTCATACGGCAGGTCTCCATGGGAGTGCCCAATTTCACCATCAACCCTCTGAAAATGCCTGAGAAGCAGAAGAAAATCATGCGTGCATGGCTCGGCCTGTTCAATTCCCTGATGCCGCTCTATCGGGACGGCGATTTTGAGCCGCTCGACCCCGCACTTCAGGTCTGGAAACGGGATGACGGTAAAACGGCCATGATAACGGTCATCCATCCGGCCCGTGAGATACCCTTCATTCCGCACCGGGACAGGGTGCTCATCCTCAACGCCACATCGCACGAGGAACTCTTTGTCGCGGAACTGGAATCCGACGATGCCGTCGAGTATCGGGCTTTTGATTTCGCCCATAACCTGATAGAAAAGGGCTACAGGCAGATTCGGGACAGGATAAAGGTGCCGGTCGCCGGATATGTGGAGCTGAGAAAATTGGGCTGACAGGTGCTGATTCACTCACGGAAACGCTGGCACTGTGGGACTTTGGCCCTCAACATCAGGTTTTCGTTGAGTGAAAGAGAAATCGCTGAACAAAAATCAAGTAATTGTTGGAAAAACCAAAAAAGCTAATATGTGGCTTC
>Ga0256842_1002731_pt1 | contig 12287 bp, 15 predicted proteins | sample 4559240metaG_FD_185973 | JGI IMG/M metagenome (GOLD analysis project Ga0256842, IMG submission 185973) | Hydrothermal vent microbial communities from Guaymas Basin, Mexico - 4559-240 | ecosystem: Environmental > Aquatic > Marine > Hydrothermal vents | place: Mexico: Guaymas Basin | collected...
TTTTCAATGATCTCAAACAATCTTTACCCGAAGGTTGTGAGCTTAAACTTTAAGTCTCTTTGTTTGTGGATGGGAATTATAGACAAATCAGTTTAGTATGTCAAGAGTTTATGTAAGGAATTTGAAAAGTTTTTATTTAGTGTTGCTTTTTATTAACTCTTTACATATAAAATACTTATATACAATAATAAGTAGCTATACAATGCTATACATATACAAAGGATAAATATGGGATTATATGATCGTGATTACGCAAGAGGAAACTCGGAATTTACTGGTGGTTATGCAAAGAGTGACTCACAAATCATCTCTTTTGTAAAAGAAACTTACAAACTATTTGCAGCATCTATGATGGCTGGTGCAGTTGGAGCATATGTTGGTGTACCAATGGCAGGAACTATTGCTGCTAATTTCTTTCCACTCTTTATATTAGAAATTGGACTTTTAATTGGTTTACAATTTGTTAAAGCTAAACCAGGTATCAACCTAGTTGTAATGTTTGGCTTTGTTTTTATGACTGGGCTAATGTTAGCACCATTGCTTTCTCGTACACTTGGGATGAGTGGCGGTGGAACTATAATAGGTAATGCATTTGCCATGACATCAGTTGTTTTTGGTGCTATGAGTTTTTACGCTATTAAAACGACAAAGGATTTTACTTCTTATGGTAAACCTCTTATGATAGCTTTGATAGTTGTAATTGTATTTTCAGTTATCAATATGTTTATGGGAAGCCCAATGTTAGCTGTAGGAATATCTGGTGCAATTGTATTTTTATTTTCTATCTTAGTTATCTTTGATACTCAAAATATTATGCGTGGTGCTTACCAAACTCCTATTGATGGAGCTATTGCACTTTACTTAGACTTTTTAAATATCTTTACTGCATTACTACAACTATTTGGTATATTTGGTAATGATGACTAATAATCTAACACCCGATTTATTTCGGGTTGTTGATGCAAATCTTAACCGCCTAAAAGAAGGTATAAGAGTTGTTGAGGATATACTTCGTTATCGTGACAATAACAAAGAACTATCTTCAAAACTAAAAGAGCTTCGTCATCTTTGTCAAGTTAAAGAAACTAAAGAACTACTAAAATATCGAGATACTAATAATGATGTATTGCGTTCATCTATTAAGAGTGAGTTAAATCGCTCAGGTGTTGAAAATATAATAATAGCTAACTTCAAGCGTGCACAAGAGTCTTCACGCGTCTTAGAAGAGCTTTATAAACTTAACAATATTGAGTATAGTGAAAACTTTAAGTATATTCGTTATGAATTATATAATTTAGAGAAGAAAGTGTTGCTAGATTAAGATATAAGAGGAGAGGAAGAGAACAAAATAACTCTCTACATGTAGAGAGTTATTTTAGGTATATTTGATTAGAAGCTATATTCTGGTGCTTCTGGATCATCAGCCATTTCTAGTTCAGTATAAGCTGCAGATACATTGTTAGAGTTTAACATATCATACATTGCTGCTTTTTTGAATTCTGGAAGTGTTACAACTTCATTAATCTCTGTTGCTTCAACATCATCATCAAGAGCTTTTAAAATTCTCTCTTTAAGAAGTTTAAAATAAAGAGTTGACTCATCAGTAGCTGTTTTATCTGTTATGAAACCATGACCTGGCACACAAACATCCCAATTAAGATTTTTCACAGCTTTAATAGCTTTAATTTGACCTAATACAGAACCATCTCTGTTAGATGTAATTCTACCATTCATAATAACATCAGCAGCTAATACAACATTTTTACTTGGTAAATATAGAAGATAGTCATCTTCAGAGTGAGCTTTACCAAGAGATACATATTTCATCTCTAATCCACCGATATTGTAAGTAGTTGTTTTGCCTTCCTGTGCAGTTTCATCAACAGTAATGATTTTTGTACCTTCTACTGTTTCTGGAGTTAAAATTCTGTACATTCTAGTTTCAGCTTCGTGACCTGGTTTAAAGTCTCTAGCAATTAGTTTACTACCAATAACTTTAGCACCAAAATTCTTTTGATAATAACCAGCACCTAACCAATGGTCATCATGTTCATGAGAAATAAGAACTGTACTTACAGGCATATCTTTAATTTTTTTCATTGCAGCATAAGCTTGCTCTGCAAATTTATAAGTTGCACCAGTATCCCAAAGAACCCAGCTATCTTTTGTTTGAATATAACATGAGTTAGACATAAAACCGCCATTCTCTTTAGTTGGACCATCTAGTACACCAAACATACACCATATACCATCAGCTACTTTTTTTGGTTGCACATTATAGTCATGTCCTATTTTACTTACTGCAACTTCTTTTTTTACAGGTTCTGATGATTTTTTAGCTTCTGTTTCTTTTTTAGAATCAGATGAACAAGCACTCATAAGTGGTAACAAAGCAATAGATGCTAGTACTAATGGATTAACAATCTTTTTTAACATAGATTTCCCTTTTTTTTTAATGTTTAATTCTCGAAAGAATATATACGAAATATCTTTAGATATCTCAAATATAGTCTTTAAAAAGCTCTTCCTGAGAAAACTCAGGATAAGAAGCTTTTAAGATAAAAGAAAATCTATTTGATTTTCTTTCCACCTTTTTTAGTTTTACCATTGTTGTCAACCCAGTTAACTTCAACTTTGTCGCCTTTTTTAGCGCCAGCTGCTGCTGCATTAAATACAAATTGCATATATGGATTTTTAGATAGGAATGGCCCTGTTGACGCTTCCCATACTACTGCACCATTTACAGTTGCTGTCATGTGAGTAATAAACTCTACATCAATTTTTTTCTTTGCAGCTTCTTCTTTACCAGCCATTGGGCTTTTTGCAAGAACTTTAACTGAAACGTTACCTTTTTTTAACTTTGCTTTTACTTTCATAATTATCCTTTAATTAATTTCTATTTTATTTTATTTACTAATGAATGGTGAGGGTTGAATCAACCTCCACAACCACCAATAGAAACTTCTACTTTTTGTACGTGAGAATAAAATTTACCATCTGTACCTTTAGCGATAACAGTTACATTAGCAGTTTTTCTCATTTTGATTTTAGTTTTAAGGTCAAATACTCCACCTTTTCCTAATTCAAATACTACAACAGCAGAACGAGGATTTGCATCTTGAAATAAAGCAACAGTAGTAACTTCTACTTTTGACTTCATACCGATAGGAACAGCCCCACCATTTTCAGCAAGCTTAGGAGCTTTCATCTTAATCTTACCTTCGATTGGCTTGATATCTCCAAATAATGCTTTAATAGCATCAGCTGAACCTTCAGCCTCCCATGCAGCAGGCTTCTCTTTTCTAAAGTCAGTTGCACTAACAGTTGACGGTAATATAGTTGCTGCAGCAGCTACTGCACCTAAACTTAAAAATTTTCTTCTTTCCATTTTCTTTCCTTTATATTTGGTTTGGTAAAACAAGTAAGTTTTTACTTACTTGATTCTACCATAAATTTAATAATATCAATCACTTGCTCATCAGTTAAGTCAGCACCACCTTTTGGAGGCATACCACCGAAACCATTGATTGCGTGTTTGTTAACAGTATCCATACCTTGTTCTACTACTGTAGCCCATGCATCTTTATCTCCAACAGCTGGAGCACCCATTGCATCAGTTTTATGACATAATGAACAAGCTTTATCGTACATTTTTTCAGCAGCTGATTTAGAACCAGCACCCTCTACTTCTTTTGGTAAATCACGAACAGTTGAGTAAGATGGAACTACATTTGTAATCTCCATACCAATTCTCATTACAGGCTCTTTTTTACAATTTTTCATACAGCGAGTACCAACAGCACCATAATTTTTACGATCTTTAAAGAAAGCTCTTACATTCTCAATACCATCTGGTCCATCGATATTTGGAACAAATCCATTACGGTTAGGTAGTTTTACTTTCATGATGTTTTCTTTATTTAAAACAAACTCATCGTCCAGCTCTTGACCATCTATTGTAATATCATTAGCAGATAATAAATATGCTGTTACTGCATATAACTCATCGTCTGTGAATGATTTTGGATGTGCGTATGGCATTGCATCACGAATATACCAGATTAGAGTTGAAACTTGTGGCCAATATGAACCAATAGTTCTTTTTGGAGCATCCATACCTGGACAAGTTCTTTGATTTTTAAGTGAATCAACAGAACCACCAGCTAAAGTTGGATAACCCTTACCACCAGCACCAAATTCACCATGACAAGATGCACATTGTGCTTCATATAACTCATCACCCTCTTCAACAGAACCTTGACCATCTGGTAAACCAGTACCATCAGGCATAATATCTGTATCCCAAGCTTTTAGCTCGTTTGCAGTTGGTACACGACCATAGTTAAGTTTTTTCATTGGTTGAGTGTTATAAACATATGCAGTTTCAACACCATTTTCTCTAGGATAAGTAACACCACCATCAATTGCATCTCTAGTTGCGTTATATGGTCCGTTACCTTTTACTTCAGCTTTTGTAGTTGCTGAAGTATCAGTATCTGCACCACCACAACCTGTCATGAAAAGTGCTGATGCAAGAGTTAAAGCAACGCTAGTAGTGATCAGTTTTTTATTTAATTTAAACATATTTTGCCTCCCTTACTATGCTGGACAATTGTCTGTTCTAACTTGAACATTATGAACTGAGTTGTCTGCTTTAACTTCCCAAGTAACAATAGAGTTTCTGTGATAAACTCCCTCAACACCAATAATATCTTTTTCTTGTGATACAGTTGGTTGAACATTACCACTATCGTCCATAGAACGAGATTGTAATAATAATGGTTTACCATCATATTTGTGCATATATGAGAATCTAGTCCAAGATTTAGGTAATACTAAACCTTTTAACTGAGCTTCAACATAATTAACACCACCATCAAATGAGATATCTACATTAGTAATAGTCCCTTGACCTGACCATGCAATACCTTCGATCTCTATCATTTCACCAATCTCTAAATCTTTCCATGGTTTTTCAGGACATGGAGATGTAATAATAGAGTTAGTTTCTAGTGCATAGAAATGTTGGATAGCTTTACCAGATTTAGTAAGAACTGTATATTTAGAAGTTTCCTCTTTACAGTACCAAGGCTCTGTTCCGAATTCTAAACGTTTAAGATATTTGATACATAAGTTAGCTTCCCAACCTGGTAACATAAGACGAACAGGATAACCTTGTTCTGGTCTTAGTGCTTCACCATTTTGAGCCCAAACAATCATAGCATCATCAAGTACTTTTTCAACTGGAATAGTACGAGACATTTCTGATCCATCAGAACCTTCAGCTAACATCCATTTTGCAGTTGGCTTAAGACCTAAATCATCAAGGATTACTGATAAACGAACACCAGTCCATTGAGAGTTACTCATCATACCTTTTACAAATTGTAAAGAGTTGAATTGTGGACCTTTCCATTCAGCAGCACCATTCGCAGGACACTCTAAGAAAAGAGTTCTTGACTCAGATGGGTATTTTTTAAGCTGATCTAGTGTTAAAACAATAGGCTTCTCAACTAAACCATGAATCATTAGTCTATATTTGTTAGGATCTACATGTGCAACACCATTGTGTGTACGTGTAAAGTGTAAACCATTTGGTGTAATGATACCCTCTAACTCATGTAGTGGACTCATTGAAACAGCAGCATGCATATCTCCAGCTGATGACATAAGAGAAGAAGTTCTTCTTACAACATTATGCTCATACTTAGATGGGATACCGTATGGATGCTTGTTTAGCTCGTCCCCTAAAGTTGTTCCCCATTCTACATGGTGAACTATATTATGATCATCTTCAGCTAAAAGCTTTGCAGGTGCTAAAATGCTAGCCGCAGCTATTGCGCTAACAGAAGCAGCAGTCTTTCTAAAGAAATCTCTTCTACTATTAGTAGTTTCTAAATTATTTTCAGAAATTTTACTCATTAATATCTACCTCCTTATTATTATCTTGTAGATTTTATAGTATGCATAGTACAGTATAAAATATATGCATAGTACAAAATGCAAGATAACGATTATATAGCAAGTTTTTATAAATTGTCAATAGATACTCAAGAAATATAATAATTTTCTCACATTTTGACATTATTACACACTTGCATTATATTTTTCTTTCTCTAAAGTAAGAAAAAATATGCTAAAATTTCACTATATATAATAGTAAGGTAATTTTATGTCAGCTAATAAAGTTGGTAAAGTCTTAAGGCTTTTCACATCTAAATCTGGAACCTCTGAACGTTTTTTAGAGCAAAAGCTTCTCCTTGACACCAATGGTGTTCTTGATGATAAATTTTATAGTAAAAATATTGAGCGATCTGTACTGATAGCTTCAACAGCGAGTTATGATTTGGTAAGTACGTATGGAATTGAGATGCCTTTTGGATACTTAGGTGAAAATATCTTGCTAGACTATAACCCTTATGCTTTAGAAGTTGGAACAAAATTAAAAATAGGTAGTGCTATTTTAGAGATTAGCCAACATTGTACTATTTGTAATCATCTAACAACTATAGATGTAAAGATTCCAACCTTACTGAAAAACGATAGAGGTGTATTTGCTAAAGTTGTACAAGATGGTAAAATCAATAATGAAGATAAAGTTTATTTAGTATAAACAAACGCAACTTCAAACTCTAAATAACTCAAAGGATACTCTTTTAAAAGTTTTTTGCTTTGTTTATAAGAAAGAACTTTTCTTGCCCCTGATACCCCACTTTTTTTTATGTATTTAAACATATCCCTTGTTGATTCAAACTCTAATTTATAATTTACTACTTCAAAATTTACATCAAAATATTTTTCTTGTAATTTTTTCACCTCATCTGAAGTTCTTAAAAGTGATTTTACAGAGGCTGTTTTATTTAAAACTTTAAAAGTATTTGATGTAAAAATAGCTAGTGCAATTGGTGCATTAAATTTTTTGATATTTGCAAAAACTTTGTCTAAATCATCAGCCCATTGTAAAGCTGAGGCTGAAAAAATAAAATCATAATCATAAGTAGATAAATTTTCAAATAAAGTATTATCATTAAAGTTACCATATATACACTCAATCTTTTGGGACTTTGGATGCAATTCTAACATGCCCGAGGCAAAATCTACACCCGTAAAGTGTTTGTACTTCCAATCAATTTTTTTACATAAACTTCCATTTCCACAACCTAAATCTAAAATATTTTGAGGTTTATTCTCTACATGTAGAAGAAGTTTATCTATAACTTTGTTTTGAATAACATTGTAAGTATCGTAACTTAGTGCATGTTTTGAAAACTCTGAGCTTATCTTCATTTTTTATTATAAATCAATGAAACAATAAAGATGAAGAGTACACAAAGTACAATTGTTGCACCAGATGGAAGTGAAAAGAAGTAAGATAAAGTTATTCCAAAGATGACAGATATAAGTGCAAAAAACAAAGAGATAAGTCCAGTTTTGAAAAAGCCTACACGAAACTGAAGTGCTGCTACCGTAGGGATAACCATTAGTGCACCAATAAGTAAAGAGCCAACTACACGGATAGATAAAGCGATAATAATGGCAACAACACTAACTAGCAAGAAGTTTAATAGTTTCACTTTTATACCACTAGTTTTTGCTACCTCTTCATCGTAGGCTATAAAGTATAGTTGTCTTGAGAACACTAAAAGTGAGACAAGGGCTATAGTTCCAAAGATAGCGATAGTTATCACATCTTGCGTACTAACTGATAAAATCGATCCAAAAAGATATGAAAAAAGTGAGTTGTTAAATGCACCACCAAGTGATACTATAATAACAGCAAGCGCTAATGAACCTGAAAGCAAAATAGCTAAAACTGCATCTGAATAAAGTGCAAATTCACTTCTAAGATATTCAATAAGCCAAGCAGAAAGTATAGCTACAACAACTGCCATCCATAAGGGATTAAATCCTGCTACTAAACCAACTGCTACACCAACTAAAGCTGAGTGTGCTAATGTTTCACTTATCATGGAGTAACGACGAAGCACTACAAAAGTTCCAGAAACTGAAGCTAAAATAGCTATGATTATCCCAGATAAAAAAGCTCTTTGCATAAAGTCGTAAGAAAGCATCTCTATCATATTAATGCTCATGCTTATGATTGTGAATTAGGTGTGCATCTATACCGTAGAGTTCACTCATCTCTTCACATGAGAGAATTTTTTTTGGATTATTACAGATTGTAGCCTTTTGATTTATAGTAAAAAGTCTTGCAATATCATCAGCTATTACACCAATATCGTGAGTTATAAATACTATGGTAATTTCATCTTCTTTATTTAATTTTTTTAACAAGGCATAAAAACTTTTTTGTGAAACCATATCTACGCCAGTGTTTGGCTCATCTAAAATCAGAATCTCTGGTTTAGAAGCCAAAGCCCTTGCTATCATAACTCTTTGTCTTTGTCCACCTGAAAGTGTACCAACCATTTTATCTGCTAAGTCTAAGATATCCATTTTAGCCATAGCATCATAAACCAAATCAGTGTCTTCTTGGCTAAATGATGAAAATAAACCTAACTGTGAAGTTCGTCCCATTTTGACGATATCTAAAACCGTAGCAGGAAAAGCACTATCTACATGAGATGCTCGTTGAGGGACATAACCAATTTTATGCCATTTTTTAAACTCATTTAATTTTTGTCCAAAGATTCTAACTTCGCCAGACGTTGGTTTGTCAAGTCCTAAAAGCATACGAATAAGTGTAGTTTTTCCACCACCATTTGGACCTATTATTGCGATATATTCTGCTGAAAAAATCTCTAAAGATATATTTGATAAAATCGACTGACCTTTTACAGAAAAAGAGAGGTTCTTAATATCAAAAATAGGTACTTTAAAGTTTAATGGCACTCTAAAGCCTTAGATAGTTTTTCTAAATTTGTTTTCATAATATCTTCATAAGATAAGTTTTGTTTTGCTTCATCTGCTGTAATATTTCCAAGTGGTTGAAGTACATCTACTTTTACTTTTGCCTCTTGTGCTATACTTTTTATGGCTTTATCGCTTACAAAACTCTCAAAAAATATAGTTTTTAATTTATACTCTTTTACATGTTCAATCAGTCCTGCCATATTTTTAGCACTTGGTTGTGCCTCAGGTGACAAACCGCTCAAAGCTTCAACTTTAAAACCATAGTTACTTGCAAGATATGAAAAAGCATTATGATTTACTACTATAGTATCTAGTCTACATGTAAAGAGATTTTTTGCATATTCTTTATCTAGATTTTTTAACATAGTTATATATTTATCTCTATTTATCTCATAAAGAGTTTTATTTTCTGGAAACAGTAATATAAGCTCTTTAGTTATAAGTTTTGTTGCTTTTATCATATTTGAAAAATCTAACCAATAATGTGGATCAGTTGAGCTTTCATTATTGTGAGCATGATGATGGTGATCTCCCTTTAGCTTTTTTAGCTCTACATGTAGAGACATATCTATAGCTTTATTTTTAAAAGAAAACCCATCTATCCATGGCTCTAGTCCAGCTCCTGAGTAAACAACCAATGCACTTTTATAAATCTTTACAACTTGCGTAGGGTTCGGCTCGTAAGAGTGAGCATCAACTCCAAACGGAAGTATCATAAAAGGATTTGCAGTATCTCCAACTATATTTTTTGTTATATCATATAGTGAAAAAGTAGATAGTGCAATAGTTGGTTTAGTTTGAGCAGTATTTTGCTTTGAATCTTCTTGTTTCATAATAAGCACAGATATAAATGCCACAATAACTAAAGTAAAAATTATATTTTTAAAATTCATGACACTCCAAATATTTTTTTGAAATTATATCTAAAATTGTATTATAAAAATTATTTAGGTATAATTCGCAACTTTTTATATTTAGGATATATATATGACAATTAGTTTTTTACTTATTGTACAAATCATTTTAGTAGTAATACTTGTGATAGCTGTACTACTACAAAAAAGCTCAAGCATTGGTCTTGGTGCATACAGTGGCTCAAATGAGTCTGTTTTTGGAGCAAAAGGTCCAAATGCTTTTCTTTCTAAAGCTACTTTTACAATAGGTTTCTTATTTGTTGCAAATACAATCGCTTTAGGTTACATGTATTCAGCAACTGCTCAAGACTCAGTAGTTGATAATATGGTAGAGACTACAAATGTAGTAGCTCCAACTGCACCAACTACTGCACCAGTTGCTCCTGCAACTACGCCAGAAGCTCCAGCTACAAAGTAACACTCTCACTTCCAAGCTTTAGCTTGGAAATAAGTTAAATCTTCACTACACCTTTTTTTAATCATATATATTGTATAATCTAAAAATTATTTTTTAAAATGTTAAGGAAATCAGAATGCTAAACGAAATATTTAACGCATGTGAAACAAAAATGAAAGCAAGCATAGAACATATGCAAAGAGACTTCAAAACACTTAGAACTGGTAAGGTTACTACTGCTGTTTTAGATAATGTAAAGATTGATTACTACGGAACACCAACTGCACTTGACCAAGTTGGTTCAGTTATCGCTCAAGATGCAACAACAATCGTTGTAAATCCATGGGAGAAAAACCTTTTAGCTGACATTGAGTCTGCTATATCTGCTGCAAATGTTGGAGCTACACCAAATAACGATGGTGATTTAATCAAACTATTTTTTCCAGCTATGACAGTTGATCAAAGAAAAGAATCAGCAAAACAGATGAGAGGTATGGGTGAGAAGGCTAAAGTTTCTCTAAGAAATGATAGAAAAAACTCAAATGACAACATCAAAAAACTTGAAAAAGATAAAGAGATCACTGCTGATGAATCTAAATCTGCTCAAGATAAAATTCAAAAAATAACTGATAAATTTTCTGCTGAAATTGATACTATTTTAAAAGCTAAAGAAGCTGAAATCTTAAAAGTTTAATCATGGATATTAAAAAAGTATATATGGACGCAGATGCTCTTTTAGAGGGGCATTTTAAACTTAGTAGTGGAAATCATTCACAATTTTACCTTCAATCTGCAAAAGTTTTAGAAGATCCTAAGACTGCTAAAGTTTTGGCTGAAGCTCTAGCAAAACAAATCAAAGAGAGTGGACTTGAGATAGACACAGTTTGTGCGCCAGCTCTTGGTGGACTTATAGCTGGGTTTGCTCTTGCAACTGCTCTTGATGTTCGTTTTATCTTTGCTGAGCGTGTAGATGGTGTTATGAACATTCGCCGTGGCTTTGAAGTAAGCAAGGGTGAGAAAGTTCTTATGTGTGAAGATATCATTACAACTGGTGGCTCTGCTATGGAAGCGGCTGCTGTTGTAACTGAGCTTGGTGGTGATATAGTTGGTGCAGCTGCACTAGCAAACCGTGGTTTTTGCAGTCGTGAGGGCAGTGACTTAGAGACAAAACCAAACTGTAAACTTCCTCAAGATATCCCATTTTTTGCTCTTGCTGATTTTACATTTGAGATGTATGCACCTGATGCTTGTCCTCTTTGTAAAGATGGAAGTGAAGCCATAAAACCTGGTTCTAGAGGTAATTAAACCACTTTAAAATGAAAAAACTTCTTTTAACACTTCTACTTATTGCACTTGGCTTATCTAATCTAAGTGCAGATAAACTCCCAAATGATGATAAACTAAAAAAGATGATTGGGCATATGCTCATTGTTGGATTTCCTGATGAGACTATAGACAAAAACTCTGAAATAGTAAAACAAATAAACAAGTATCAACTTAGTGGTGTTATACTGTTTGACCGTTTTTATGATGATAGAGCTAAAGTTAAAAATATACGAAATCCTAAGCAACTACAACTACTTACAAAAAATCTAAAAGCATTTTCAAATCATCCACTTATAATCTCTGTTGATCAAGAGGGTGGTAAAGTTGCAAGACTAAAACCAAAGTATGGTTTTGAAGCAACTGGTTCTGCAAAAGTTATCTCTGAACTTGATGCTTATATGACTGGGCGAACTTATGAAAACCTAGCTCAAGTTTTAGTTGAAAATGGAATAAACTGTGATTTTGCACCTGTTGTTGATTTGGCTGTTAATCCTGAAAACAAAGTTATTTACCAACTAAAACGCTCTTATGGTGCAGACCCTAAAGATGTAGTTATGCATGCTGGTGTTTTTATGGATAGACTAGAAAAAAGAGATATACTTTCTGTTTTAAAGCACTTTCCAGGGCATGGATCATCTCTTGGGGATTCACATAAGGGTTTTGTGGATATTACAAATACTTGGAGCGAGATAGAACTTGAGCCATATAAAGAGCTTATAAAAACTGGAAAAGTTAAGATGATAATGACTGCCCATGTTTTTAACAAAAATCTTGAT
>Ga0256842_1002732_pt1 | contig 12287 bp, 10 predicted proteins | sample 4559240metaG_FD_185973 | JGI IMG/M metagenome (GOLD analysis project Ga0256842, IMG submission 185973) | Hydrothermal vent microbial communities from Guaymas Basin, Mexico - 4559-240 | ecosystem: Environmental > Aquatic > Marine > Hydrothermal vents | place: Mexico: Guaymas Basin | collected...
CGTTCTTGGTGGTAGTTTCTTATCTATCATAGGGGTTATCGTTGGTCACTATATAGCTGATTTGGTAACTACTGAGACATTTTTCTTAACAGCTACATCACTGATAGGGTTTATCGCTCTTATGGGGATTAGTTCAAGAAACTCTCTTTTACTTATAGATTTTGCAAAATCACTTATAAATGATAAAGGTATTGAAAAAAGAAGAGCTATTGCTATAGCTAGTGCTACTAGAGCTAAACCTATTATGTTAACAGCTATTGCTATTATACTTGGTTCTGCCCTACTTGCATCTGATCCTGTATTTGGTGGGCTTGGTGTTGCTCTTATATCTGGAACTGTAGCAGCTGTTATCGTTTCACTTATATTTATACCAATTCTTATGAATAAAACTAAAGCTATATAGTTAGCTTTAGTTCTTTGCTAGTTTGATGATAAAACCTTTTTTATCTTCATCTAGTAAAGCGACACTCCCACCATGTGCTTGGGCTATCTGTTGAGATAGAACCAATCCTAAACCATTTCCTTTTACTTTTGTACTCTTAAAAGCTTGAAAAAGTTCATCTTTGTTTTCTATCTCTATACCAGAATCATAAATCTTAAATATATGGTAATTATCATCATTATCTTCATATATAATCTCAACTATACCCTCTTCCTCATCATCTAATTCTATAGCATCTATAGCATTTATAACAAAGTTAGAAAATAGCATCTCTAAAAGATCTTTATCTCCATTTATATAAAAATCATCATTTGGAAATACAAAACTTATCTCTTTTGAATAACCATAATACCCAGTAGCCATACATAAAGATTCTCTTATTTTTAACCAACTTACATTTGATTTTTTAGCTTTTATCCCTTTTGAAAACATTAATGTTGCTTTTATAATCCTATCTATCTTATAAACAGACTTTTGTATCTCTTCTACTATGGGGATATTTTCAGGTTTTACCCTTTTTTTAAGTGTCGAACTAAGTAAAGATATAGACCCTATAGGATTTCTTATCTCATGTGAAAGATGTGCTGCCATCTGACCCATAGTAGCTAGATTTTCTTTCCTTTTTTGTTCTGTTATATCTGTGCAAGAGAGCATCTTTTTATCTTTATATAACGAACTTTTTATAAGATAGGATGATGAATTAAAATTTATCTCATAATCATCATTTTCAAACTCTAAAAGTTCAAATAGCTCTTTTAAATCTTTAGCTTTTGAATTTTGTAAAAAAACATTATTATTTGCATCTAGTATCCAAATAGCATTTGGTAAAAACTCTACAACCTTTTCAACTGTATCTTGAAGATGCTTATAAGAGTTTTTTAACTCTGTAAACTCTTTTTCAACTTTATATGTTTGTTCTATAAGGAGATTTAACTCTTCTGGACTTATAATATCAGACATTACTCACAAAAACCTAAAATTATCTTGTATAAAGAGTGTGCATCATCACTTCCACAAAGTTCTCTGATAGAGTGCATCGCATAAGTTGGTAAACCAACATCTAAAGTCTCAATACCTAATCTTGTAGCAGTTATAGGACCTATAGTTGAACCACAGCCCATATCTGAACGAGTTACAAACTGTTGATAAGGTTCATTTACCTTTGAAGCTACATCCATAAACTTAGAGATTGTTATAGAGTTAGATGCATATCTTTGATTTGCATTTACTTTAATAACTGTACCTTTATTTATATATGGAGAGTGTTCTTTGTCATGTTTTGATGAAAAATTTGGATGTATGGCATGAGCATTATCTGCACTTATAAGAATTGAAGTTCTTATCATAGCCATATAATCATCATAATCTTTATAAACTCTTCTTAGTACATTTTCTAAGAAACTACCCCCTGCTCCACTTGTACTTTCACTTCCAACCTCTTCATGGTCACTTGCTACTAAAAGCATAGGTGTATCTGCTTCAACACTACAAATACTCAATAATCCCACATAGCAAGACAAAAGATTATCAAGTCTAGCAGAAGCTATAAAATCATCTCTTAAGCCTACAAAAGATGCTTTTTGAGTATCATAAAAACTAAGTTCAGATGCATATATCTCTTTTGCATCTCTTATATCGTTTTTCTCTAATTGCCACGATATAAACTCTTTAAAATCAAAATCTTCATTTGTTGTAAGTATAGGAGATATATCTGTTTGTTTATTTATAGTTCTATCTTTATTTGCTTTATCATCTAAATGTATAGCTAAAGATGGTACTATCGCTATAGGTTTTTTTACATCAATAAGTGTAGTTTGTAACTTATTTTGTGAATCAAGATAACTAACCCTACCTGCTAAAGATAAATCTCTATCAAACCATGGATTTAGCAAAAGACCTCCATAACTCTCAACTCCAAACTTAACAACTCCATACTCTTTTATAACTGCATTTGGTTTTAGCTTTAGATTTGGTGAATCTGTATGACACCCTACCATAGTATAGTTTTTGTTTTTAGAGTATGTAAAAGCTATAACAGAAGAATCATTACGGGTTACAAAATACTTTTTACCATGTATCAATTCCCATTTTTGTTCCTCATAAAGTCTTTCAAATCCTGCATTTTCTAACATCATTGTCATATTTTTAGTAGCATGAAATGGTGTTGGAGATGCATCTAAAAAACCTAATAAACCCTCATTAAAATCTTGTTTTTTCATATATTTGTCCTATGTTGAAATTCTGGTACTATATCTTTTAGTTTTGCAAGTTTATCTTCACAAACTAAAAGCTCTTTTATATCTTTATTTAATCTATCTATATCGTAAAATGTTGGTTTAGCTATAGTTATGGAGTTATATTTTGTATATTTATCTGTATCTGAGATAAGCAACTCTTCATAGAGTTTTTCACCACTTTTTAAACCAACTATATCTATATCTATATCTTTTTTACCACTTAACTTTATCATCTTTTTTGCTAAATCATATATTTTTATAGGTTCACCCATATCGAGTATAAATATTTCAGCTCCTCTACCCAAACTTCCAGCTTGTAAAACAAGTTCACAAGCTTCAGATATAAGCATAAAGTATCTTGTTATATCTTTATGAGTAACTGTTAGATTTTTACCTTTTTTTATTTGTGATTTAAATTTTGGTATAACACTTCCACTACTTCCTAAAACATTTCCAAATCTTACAGAAACTATCTCTGTAGAGTTTGTTAGATTTGCCAAAGAGATATTTTGAGCATAAAGTTCACAAACTCTTTTTGTAGCACCCATAACATTTGTAGGCCTTACAGCTTTATCTGTTGATGTTAAAATAACTTTTTTTACATCAAACTTACAAGATGTATCTATAATATTTTTTGTACCTATTATATTGTTTTTTATAGCCTCATCTATATTTAACTCACAAAGTGTTACATGTTTATATGCTGATGTATGTATCACTATATCTGGATTGTATTTTTTAAAAGTTTTCTCTAAAGCTTCTGTATCTAAAACTGTCTGCATAACAGGAACACATACCTTAGCATCTGCCATCTCTTGGTCTATCTTATAAAGATTAAATTCACTGTTATCTAACATAACAACAAAAGAAGCTTTATATCTAACACATTGCCTTACACATTCACTACCTATACTTCCACCTGCTCCTGTTACAAGTATAACTCTATCTTTTATAAAAGCCTCTATCGCTTTTTTATCCAAATCTTGAGGTCTTCTTGCAAGTAAATCTTCTACAGATATATCTTTTAAATAATTTTTTACACCATTTTTTATAAATCTCTCTTCTAAAGATGGTAGAATTTTAATAGTCTTAAAAACTTTGTTATATTTTTCAAAAATCTCATTTATTCTACTTTGATTTGAAGTAGGAATGGTGATAGCTAACATATCAAAATTGTATTTTTGTTTATCTATATATTTATCTAAAGTTTGTGGAGAGATTATCTGTATAGAGTCTATACTTCTGTTTTGTTTTACTTTGTCATCATCTACAAAATATATAACTTTATATTCACTATTTTTAAACTCATTTTCCAATCTTAAAGCAGAATTGCCAGAACCATATATAACAACATCTTTACTTTTTTTTATCTTGCTTTTATTCATAAAGTAGTTATAACTATACATCATAAAATTTATAGCAAAAAGATATAAAAAAAGTTCACTTGTTAAAAATGATAACCAAAATTCACCATAATAATAAATAGCATAAAAGAAAAAAGGGATTATATAAACTATACTCTTCATAAGAAAAGTTTGTGTAGTTGATTTTGACCAACTCAAATTATAATCACTAAAAATACTATAAGATGCTAACATTCTTAGTGATATAACACTCAAAACCAGAGATAAATCAAACTCATAATGAAAGATTAAAAAAGTCCACCAAAAAGTTATAAAAGATAAAACAATTATAACTAAAAAATTAAGTATCTTCTTATTCACTTTTATTCAAAATAACTCATAGTTTTATATCCACCCTCTTTAAGGTAAACATCTTGTGTCATAAGTTTTAAATCATGTTTCATCATATCATTTACTAACTCTTCTAGTTTATACTCTCTACTCCAACCTAATTTTGTTTCCGCTTTTGTTGGATCACCTAAAAGTAAGTCAACCTCAGTTGGTCTAAAATATCTTTCATCAACAGATACTACTTCTAAGCCTATTTCAAGTTGGTATTTTGGATTTGAACAAGATTTTATATAACCTTTTTCATCTACACCCTCACCTTTAAACTCTAACTCTATACCACAATAAGAAAAAGCCATTTTTACAAAATCTCTTACTTTTGTAGTTTTACCAGTAGCAATTACCCAGTCTTCTGCTTCTTCAGCTTGCAATATAAGCCACATCATTCTTACATAATCTTTTGCATGACCCCAATCTCTTTGTGCATCTAGATTACCCAAATAAAGTTTATCTTGAAGTCCTAATGCTATCTTAGATGCTGCACGAGTGATTTTTCTTGTTACAAAAGTCTCACCCCTTACAGGGCTTTCATGATTAAATAATATTCCATTACAGGCAAACATACCATAAGCTTCACGGTAATTTACAGTTATCCAATATGCATACATCTTTGCCACTGCATAAGGACTTCTAGGATAAAATGGTGTCGTTTCACTTTGAGGTGTTTCTTGAACTTTTCCATAAAGCTCTGAAGTTGATGCTTGATAAATTTTTGTTTTTTTAGTTAGACCTAAAAGTTTTACAGCTTCAAGTATCCTAAGAGTTCCTGTACCATCTGCATTTGCAACATACTCAGGTGTTTCAAAACTTACTGCAACATGACTCATAGCAGCAAGATTATATATCTCATCAGGTTGAACATCTTGAATAATACGAGTTAAATTCATACTATCTGTCATATCACCATAATGAAGTATAAGATTCCTATTTTCTACATGTGGATCCTGGTATAAATGGTCTATTCTATCTGTATTAAATAAAGAAGCTCTTCTTTTTATACCATGAACAATATAACCTTTTTTTAGTAAAAATTCTGCTAGATAACTACCATCCTGCCCTGTTATACCCGTAATTAATGCTATTTTTTTATTATCTGTCATCTATTAACTATCACTTTTAAATATATCTCTAGTATAAACTTTGTCAGCTACATCAGATATATCATCTTCTAATCTATTTGCAACAATTATATCTGAGATAGATTTGAACTCATCTAAGTCTCTAATAACTCTAGATCTAAAAAATTCATCCTCTTTTAGACAAGGTTCATATATAACAACCTCCACACCTTTAGCTTTAATCCGTTTCATAATACCCTGAATAGCTGAGCTTCTAAAGTTATCTGAGCCAGATTTCATAGTAAGTCTATATATACCTACAATAGAAGGGTTTTTAGCTAGAATGCTATTTGCTACAAAATCCTTTCTTGTAGAGTTTGCTTTTACTATAGCTTCTATAAGGTTTGATGGTACATTTTTATAGTTAGCTAAAAGCTGTTTAGTGTCTTTTGGTAAACAATACCCACCATAACCAAATGATGGGTTATTGTAATGATTACCTATTCTAGGGTCTAATCCTACACCCTCTATAATCTGTTTTGTATCAAGGTTAAGACTCTGTGCATAACTATCTAGTTCATTAAAGTAAGCTACTCTCATAGCTAAGTAAGTGTTTGAAAAAAGTTTTATAGCTTCTGCTTCTGTTGAATCTGTAAACAATATATCTATATTTTCTTTTTTTGCACCTTGAGCTAGTAAATTTGCAAATATTTCTGCTCTTTTTGATTTTTCACCAACTATAATTCTACTTGGATAAAGGTTGTCATAAAGAGCTTTTCCCTCTCTTAAAAACTCTGGTGAAAATATAATATTTGAAGTGTTAAATCTTTCACTTAACTCTTTTGTATAACCAACTGGTACAGTTGATTTTATTACCATAGTTGTATCTGGATTTATCTCTAAAACATCAGCAACAACATATTCGATAGATTTAGTATTAAAATAATTTGTTTCAGGGTCATAATCTGTTGGTGTTGAGATGATAACAAAATCAGCATCTTTATAAGCTTCCTCTTTATCTAAAGTAGCTCTAAAATTTATATCATCTCTTTGAAGATACTCCTGTATCTCTTTATCTTCTATAGGAGATATCTTTTTGTTTAACATTTCAACTTTTTCTGGTATGATATCCAATGCTACAACTTCATTATGTTGAGCTAACAACACTCCGTTTGAAAGTCCAACATATCCTGTTCCTGCTATCGCTATTTTCATTTTAGTACCACCTATCATTAAAATTGTTTTATTTTAACTAAACATTTCTTCATTTATATTTAAGAATTATCATCATTTAATTCCATATAACCTTTAAGCTTATTCTTTTTAGATAATAATTCAACATTTTTTGACATCTCATTTGTTGTAAGATGATAGTGTTCATAAAGTTTTTCTAGTGATTCATTTATCTTATCATTTAAACTTATGCCTATTTTATCTATCTGTTCTTTTAATTCTAACATATGCTTATCATCTGAAAATTTTAATTGTTGCGTTATATCTATAAGTTGCTGTTGTGTGTTTAAATAATCTGACTTTACTAATTCTATATTATTTATCATCTCTTTCATAATTAAATATGTATCATAAACTTTACTACTTTGAATTTCTAATGTCTCCATCTTACTTGATGATAAAACCATATCTTTAATAATTCTTTCACTTTGATTTTTTATATCTTCAATCTTATTTTCACTTTCATTTAAAGAAGTTGTCATCCCTTCTGTATGTGTTTTTAATGTTATTATCTGTTTCTCAAATGCATTTGTAATGCCAGATAGTTGAGATAATGTTTCATCCTTGATAGATTTTGATATACTTGAAGATATACTTTTTATATAATTCATTTGTTCTTTTACTTCAAGCACATCCTCTTTCAAATCACATCTATGTTCTAAAGCTTTTTCTAAAATTACTCTAATATTATTAAAATATTCTTTTTCACTAATTTTAATAACTTCTATATGTTTATGTACAATATCATTCAATGCAGGTAAACGAACATCCGTAAAATCATCTAATCTATTTGTTATATCTTTATACCGATTATTCATCTCATCAAATTTTTCTAAAAATTTCATCTGATTGACTTGTATAATTTCAAGTGCTTTTATATCTTGGTGAAACTTCTCTCTTAATTCTTGCTGAGCCTTTATCTCATCTTCTTGTTTTGCCAGCATCTCTTTTTCTAATTCAAAACTAAAAGTTTTTAATTCTGAGATTTGGTATATCAAATCATGTGTTGATTCTAGTTGTAATTTTGATTGTTCAACTATCTGTGTTTGATGAAGTATATTCATAACTATATATAAAAATAACGAAACAACCAACGGAAATAAAGATTCGCGTATAAGTAGTATTAAATCTTTATTTTCAGGATAAGTTATAAAATGTATAATTGAACTTATAAGCCCTATTGTCATAACAAGAGGTGCATAATTAATTTTATTTACCTCTTTATATATCAATATATGTCTTACAAAAAGTAACCCCATAAATAAAAAAGCTAACAGTATATATCCACTAAACATAAAAAAATCCTATTTTATTAAATCTACTTCAATTCTACAATTAAGTAATAAATCTTTTTCAGATGTTCCAAATGATACAGGTTCTTCATCACCCATACCTTTATAAGATAATCTTGATTTATCTATACCTAACTGAATTAAACTAAGCACTACCTCTTTTGCCCTCATTTGTGAAAGCCACTTATTATTTCCATCGCTACATACATCATCTGTATAGGATAAAATATCCACTTTGTACTGGGGATTTTTTCTTAAAAATTCTGCAAATTTATGTATCTCACCTCTATATTTATCTAAAATAATATAACTATTTTTATCGAAATTTATATCTAAATTATATGTAGTTAAATCTTTCTTTTTATCTTCTTTTTTAGAACTATATACTGTTTTATTGATATTAGAAGATCCACTAACATCTACTAAAATTGTTTCAACACGACGATTAAGTTCTATATCTTTTGGTTCATTTCCAAACGCTATCGGTTCACTATCTCCCATACCTTCAGAAGATAATCTTATATCATCTATACCATGTTTAACTATTTCTGAAAATACACTTTTTGCACGCTTCTGTGACAACTCTTGCATCTCATCAAAAGTACCCTCTTTAGAAGCATGTCCTGAGATTATAACATCATAGTTTTTATTCTTTTTCAAAAACTTGGAAAATCTTTTTATCTTTTGTTTTGCTTTTGAAGACAACTTATAACTATTTTTCTTATAAAAAACAGTTAGTGAATTTTGACTTTCTTGCATTTTTGCTTCATCTTGAGTAAATACATACTCAGACATATCTATTTGTTTATCAAATAATTTTATAAAACAACCATTTATAGAAACTTTTTTACCCTTTGGTGTATTTGGACAATCATCTTGTGAGTCAACTACACCATCCCCATCACTATCGTATTCACAACCATCACTAGAAACTTTTACACCTTGATTTGTAAGTGGACATTTATCTATAGCATCTATAATTCCATCATTATCACTATCCAATACTACTCTCTTACAACCAGAGTTTAAAACCTTAGAACCTTTTTCAGAATTATCACATAAATCAAAATCATCTATAATTTTATCTTCATCTATATCATTATCTACAGGTATCTTATCCACTATATTTTTTATCTCTTTACCAGCAACCAAATTAACCTTTGATGTATATTTATCAAAATTTCCTGTTATAGTTTCGATTAGGATTCCCATGGCATCTAGTATTCTGTATTTTGCAAAAAGTTTGTCATATTTTGTTTTTATAATTTGTTCTCTTGAGTTTATAACATCATTTTGAGCAGTTAAAAGGTCAAGTAAAGTTCTTCTACCTAGATTATATTCCTCTTTATATAAAACCATTGTTTCTTCTGCATATTCTCCATACTCTTTCAAATCTTTTAATTGAGCAACTGTCATTTCATAAAATTTCCAAGCAACATCCAAATCTTCAACTACTTGCCTTTTCACATCCCTTTTTAACTCAACTTCTTGATTTATTTTTGAAATATTTTTTTGTATCTGTGCTTTATCTAAACCACCTTTAAAAAGGTTATAAGTTAAAATAAGTCTAGCTTTAAAACGGTCATCAGTCGTTGTAAAACCATTATCAGTAGGAAAAGCATCATTATATGTTTGCGAAATTTCCAAATCTATCTTTGGATAATAACCTTTATAATTTTGTTTATATAAAGCCTCTGCACTTTTTATATTATAAAGACTTACTAAAAGAGATGGATTATGCTCTATCGCAAATAAAGCTGCTTCATCTACAGATGATGGCATCACTATATCAAATTTTGGCTCTTGCATAGTTTTTAAATCTGGCATACGACCTAAAATTCTTCTATAGTTATATTTTGCTTCCAATGCATTATTTTTAGCAACTGTTAATTTTGACCTAGCTAAAGAGAGTGAACTGTGGATTTTTTTAACCTCAGAGTTTGTTGTTAGACCTGAATCAGATAGTTCTTTAACTTTAGAGTATATAGACTCATTTATCTGAATATTTTGTCTTGCTGTTTGAAGTAAGTCTTGTGTTTTTAAAACTTTTATATAAGCTTCTGACATTCTAAAAGCCATCTCATTTGCTTTTTCTATATATTTATATGCTGATACTAATGATTTTGACTTTTGATAATCTATCTGGTGTAATGTAGAAAAACCATTGAAAAGATTTTGTGTAAAAGTTAAAGAGCTTTCATAACTTTCATACTCAGAATCTTCAACATTGTTATAAAGTATGGTCTGATTGTCATTTCCAGCTTTATTATAAGATGCTACCATCCTTAAATCTAAAGTTGGATAATATTCAGAATTGGCTATTTTTACATCTTGTTGAGAAGCTCGAAAATTTTTTAATCTCTCTTGAACGATAGGATTTGTTTCTAACACCTCTTCTATATCTTTATAGAGTGTATTTGAATAGATTATAGATGAAAAAAAGTAGTTTAATGTTAAAAAAACAACAAAACCCCTCTTCCCCATCTACAAATCCCTTTTTTTACTTGTATTATATCAAATAAATATTAGATTTTACTCAGTTGCACCTTGGGCTTCTTTTATATCTGCTATCATCTCCTTACATTCATCCTCATCTATCTCACCAGTTTGAATATCTTCAAGAACATCTTTTAAATCATCTTTAAACTCTCTAAGCTCCTCTATCTCCTCTTTTTGTTCATCATTTGCATCTTTTTCACTTGCAATTTGTTCAAAAATTTCATCTAATCTATCCTCTATATCAGGGATAACCTCTTTTATAAGTAACTCTTCTAACTCTAATGAATACGACATATACTACCTTTCTTTTATATTTAACAATATTTTATCTGCATTGATTTTATAATCAATAGCACCTTTTGAATGTTCTTCATTTAACATTTTTACACCTTTTTTAAAAATAGTAGTCAACTTAGTATCTTTTCGGATGGGTTGTAAAACTTTATCTTTACCTATAACTTTTGTTAACTCATCTAATGTTTCATTATGCTCTTTTATAGACTTGTTATACAATGTTGGCAATACCCCTAAAAGGGTAAAATCAGTTTTCAATTTTGATGCAATATTATAAAATATTTTTATAAATTGCATAGTTCCTATAAGTCCAAGATACTCTGTTTTCATCGGAACTATAACATATTTTGAAGCATAAATAGCCATTTCTAAAACTGTATCACTCATAGGAGCAGTATCTATAAGACATATATCATAATTATTTTCTAATTTTCTAAGTCTATTTTTTAAAGATTTTTTCTTTTGAAGTAAAGATAAATTATAATTTATATCAGCAGGTATAAAATCTATATTTTTTATATTGCTTTTTTGTACGACTAGACTTATATCAATATTTTTATCTACTAACAAACTATGGATACCATACTCAAAACTTTTTTTTATATTTAAGCCATACTGCATATGACCTTGAGTATCCAAATCTACTATAAGAATTTTATAACCCCTATTTGCAAATTCATTCGCTAAATTTAATGTTGTAGTAGTTTTACCAACACCACCTTTTCTATTTGTTATAAGTATCTTAGTCATTATATCTTTTTATAACTTACATTTTCAAAAACTTTAGATAGTGAGACATAACCTAAAAGTTGTGTCCCAAAAGTTTTCTCTTATTCCCTCAGAATGTTTACCAACTTTTATCCAAACCTTTTTATTATTTTTATCTTTAAATGTAATATAATAACTTTTATCGCCATTTAGAAGTTCTGAATAATAGACACCATCATATTTTTTTGGCCTAATTTTCTTCATAAAAAAGTTACCCTATGGCTACCCATACATTGTAAAAGATAGCATTTATTTGTATAGTATAGTAATACAAATATTTGTAGTAACATCTTAAAATAGTGTCTTTCAGATAGTTTTATATTCTATTGTAAAGTATAGTAATATTAGTTAAAAGGAAATCTACTCCTGTTACTGTTGAAGTAGCTCAGTAGTTTAAAGCCCTATTTTATGGGCTTTAGTATATCATAATTATTTTATCTCTAAAAAATGGTTTGCATTTTTTATGTATGTAATAGTTGAAACTTCTATAAAAAACTTTTTTGCTTCGTCTGCATCTACTATCTTATCTTCACCACCTAGATATACTTCTATCTTTACACCTTGGTTTTGTAACTCTTTTAATCCAACTAAATCCCACTTATAGTTTAAAAGTTCATCTAACTCATCTATAGTTGTATCGTTATTTAACTCAACTTTTTTAACCTCATAAGGGGAAAAACAAGAGTTTATAAACTGTCTTAAGTAAACATCTT
>Ga0256842_1002734_pt1 | contig 12285 bp, 21 predicted proteins | sample 4559240metaG_FD_185973 | JGI IMG/M metagenome (GOLD analysis project Ga0256842, IMG submission 185973) | Hydrothermal vent microbial communities from Guaymas Basin, Mexico - 4559-240 | ecosystem: Environmental > Aquatic > Marine > Hydrothermal vents | place: Mexico: Guaymas Basin | collected...
CCCGTAGCGGCCACCAAGTAGTTTCATTGCATGTCGTAGATGATAGGTCGCGCCGGTGACGATTACCGCGTCGCGTTGGACACTTACGCGTATTGAACGACCATCGAATTCGTTCAATTCATACGCGGGGTATATCGATACGAGCACACCATCGATATAGTAGTACCAGCGCCTGCCTTCGCGAACGCGGCAATAATTGATTGTGGGTGTGTTTCGCGCGTGCATTTTCCCCACCCGCGGCCGAGTAGAATCGCTTCGACGCGGGGTGAAAAATCACCCGCGGCAGAACTTCAGAATAATCGCGTACCATTCGCCCGGCCAACCCACGATGATTGCCGCGCGGCTACCGACCATGCCAATCGTCGTCAACAACTTATGGCCGCCGCGATATCCCACCGCGAACGTCTCGACGCGCTCGAACAGGCCAGTGTCGAACATGATGCCGACTAGCTCGACTAGCGCCGGTTCGTTCGAAATCACGTAGTTCTCGACGCAATATTTCATGAGTTCGAACAAGACGCGGTTCGCGATGACGCGCACGGATTCATTGATGTTGTTGAGGACTGCGCGTTTAGTAACGCGCACAACCTCCTCGAACCGCATAGTCTTCGACCCCAGTTATAGCATCCATTAGTCGCGGTTATTTAGCCTTTACCCGCGTTAACGCACCAATCCATACGCGTTATATGCATATGTATTTCCGACACACGCGTCACTCATTATGATATAATATACTGCGTATCTTCTCCAGCAGTTCGTCCACATTCACGTCGCGCCCGGTGAGCTGCTTTATCGCGCCGCGGAGCGCCTCCCTGTCGACGTCCCCCACCTCGCAGCAGTTTGTCAACGCGGCTAGCAACGCGGCGCCGCCGCGGAGGACGTAGGACGAGGGCCTCACCAAGCCAATCATCTCGGTCAATGCGCTGTGGCGCAGCAGCTTCACCGTCACGGAGGTGGCGGACGCCTGCGTCCGCGGCTTTTTATACTCCTCGACTTCTTCGCACGCGTCGACCGCGCCGTGCTCACCGCGCTTGATTATCTCCTCGATGACGTCGCGGTATCTGCGGTACCGCTGGTTCGACCGCGCGAGGAGGTAGGCGAGCGCGATGTGCGGCTTGTCGCCCATACCCGCGCGCCTAGTGACGTGAATCTGTAGCGACAACGGCGTCTGGAAGCGCACGCAGCACACGGGGCACATGGTCTCGTCGCGGTGGACGTCCTGGACATGCCGCCTCAACGCGCGTAGCGTCGGGTAGTCCTCGCCGCACCACGGGCACACGTACACGTCGTACTCGTCGACCTCGTCGGTATCTATCCTCGACGCGGCCTCCAGCACCGCGTAGATGGTCTTGACCCGCTCGCGCTCCTCGCCGTGCGCGTACTTCCCCATGCTATTCGCGATGTACAATGCTGCGTGGCACGCGTCCTTCTCCGCGCTCTTCGCGACGTGTGTCTTGAACGCGTTCCAACGCGTGAATTCGCGCCCGCAGCATGGACATTTCCCGTTGAAGTTGCGGTGCGCGTTACGCAGGTGCATGACGAGGGTCGAGAAGGTGCCGAAGACGCGGTTGCAGAGGAGGCAGCGGTACCTCCGCGCCACGCCCGCGCCACCGCGCACCCAGATACGTGGACACGCGGTTATGCTCGAAGCGCGTCGCCGCGGGGTAAAAAACGCGGTGTGAGGGGGCTACTCGAACGCGTTCTTACGCGCACATATCGACTTGAACGGGTACGTCTGGTCGAAGACGACGTTCCCCGCGCGGTCGTAGATGCGGACGCGTGGCGTGTAGCAGCCGCCCAGCACGCGCCACACCATGCACGTCCGGTGGACGAGCGTCGCCTCGCGCTCGATATCATCGATGTGGAAGTCCATGTAGTAGTAGACCTCCGCGTCGTCCCCCGCGATGACGTCCCGCGGGTCGTCTATGCGCACCGTCCGCGTCAACAGCACCGCGTCGCGCGTCCGCACGGTCACCGTGGCGGTGAGCGGGACTGTCTCGGTGCCCCGGTAGACCCACGGGACGCCGATGTATGCGCATGGGCCGCGGTCGCCGCACCCGGGCCACGTCGACTCCGGGTTGATGACGCGGATTGTGTTGCACACGCGCCCCGCGTACATCGCGGTGCCGCATATCTGGAGCGACGCGGACTCGGGCGGCGGCGGCGCGAGCCACACGTCGTCGCACGGCGCGACGTAGTACCCGCGGCAACGCTTGCCACGCGGACACTCGAACGCGAAGCGCTTGCACACGCCCGTCTCCTCCGCGCAGACCTCGACGACCGCGATATCGGCGACCGTCGACCCCGCGGTTATCTCGACGATGCATGTCGCATGGTCAACCTGGTATATACGAACATCAAGATTGTACGACATTTCGCGTCACCGCGAACTTGATTGCTATGCGTCGCGTATGTACACGCTCGTGCCGCGTATGCGCACGTAGAACGCGTACGACTCGTCGCCGACGACGATGAACGCGACCGGGGGCAGCGCCCTAGGCTTCTCCACGCAGCAACTGTCCTTGATGAACCCGCATTGCGTTGAGCGCATTAACCGCGAGCCGGTCCAACAGGCGCGCCACACGTCGCGGAACGCGTCGGTCACCCAATCACCCCCTCTGGGCGCGTTCCATCGCGTTGACCTTGCCGCGGACGTAGTACACGTCGCGCATCATATTCTCTACTCGCGCCTCCATCCGCGCCACGCGCCGGTCGATATCCCTCACCTTCACGTACATCGCGACGAGTATCGTGATGATGACGGCGTCGAACGGGAGCCGCGAGAGCAGCTCGGCTATCACGGCGCCTCACCCCGCGCTACTAGCCTCGGGTACTCTGCGGTGACGCGGACGCGGCCCGCGGTTCCTGCGGACGCGATTATCACCGCGTACGTCGCCCACGGTACGACGATGTACGGTAACCTACGCACCAGCACCATCCACTCCATCGTCGACGGCACGGTGGAGCCAGGGTCCGGCGTGTACATCGCGGTGCCGACGCGGACGCGGTCGACGGTCACCGGGTCGACACGCACGTACCAACGCGATATGACGACGCCCCGGGCGACCGGCGGCTCGACGACCGCCGCGATGGTCATGTCCTCCGCGGGCACCTCGACCTCGAACGATACCCGCTCCATCTCCACGCGCGGCTCGAACAGCAGGCGCGGCCCGGCGCCCGCCGTGTCGACGAGCGTCGCGTCCAGGTGGACGACGATGTGGCCCGACGCGCCCGCGGTGCTCGTGACGCGGATGCCGTCGAACGGGTAGTAGGGCGCGAGCAGTTGAGTGTACAACCTGTGCGCGTACGGCGGTTTACAGCCGAACCCCGCGACGACCGCCCCGTGGAGCGTCGCGTAGACGCATATGGACGCGTTCGACCGTGAGTATAGCGCGACGGCGAGGTACCCGCGGAGCACGCGGCCGAAGCCGCGCTCCCACGGCGTGTTCATCGACACTATGAAGTCCTCGTCGACGAGCTTCACGGGCCTGACCTCGATTCTAGCTCCCGCGTCCCGCACGGCCACGGGCACCACCCCGCGGGGAAAATCACGGGGCGATTGGCAGCGCGAGGCCCGTTGCGACGCTAGCCGCGGCCGCGGCTACGGCGCTAGGTGCCCCCCGACCGCGTCACCGTCACGTCGAAGTAAATCATGGGGGTCGGCGCCCACTCGACGTCCTCGAAGCCCGCGGTGTAGGTGATGCTGTAGCCCTCCGCGGCTAGTCTGGCCAGGAGCGCGCCGAACCTGTTCGCGAAGTCGCGTAGATACTGCGCTGCGACGTCGTTGAGCCCCGCGGTGAGCAGGTAGCGCGCGATGACGCCCGCCTGCACCTGCGCCGCGATGATGAGCGGCCTCACGTACTCCTTGAACTCGGGCGCGATGTAGTCACCGAACTGGCCCTGCACCACCGCGTGGGGCGGGCGGTAGTCCCTGGGGACGCGCATGTTGGTCAGCGCCGCGGCGATGAACGGCGCGGGGCCGTACGGCGTGTGCGGCGGGTCGCCCACGAACCTAATCGTCACCATCCGCTCCGCCCACTTGTCGACGCTCTTCGTCACGCGGTCGACGAAGTACGTGGTCATCGCCTCGCTGAGCCGCGCGCCGTAGAACGGCGCGGCCGCGGAGAGCTTCGCGTACATCTTGATGCTCGCGTTGTACGCCTTCGTTCCGGGTGCTACGCCGAAGAAGTCGCGCCACCCTGCCACCGCAGGCTCAGCCAGCTTCTCGACGAACCTCTCGCGCGGTATGTTGGCTATCGCGGCGCAGGGGTCCTGGCCCTCCGCGACCTCAACTCCGAACGCCTGCGCGATACCCTGGCATATCTTAGTCTTCGCCTCGGTCAGCGACTTCTGCCAGTCGCTCTTCGCCGCGTCGCTCACCGTGTACAGCTCTTCATACGCGCGTACGTGCAGCACGGTCTGCTCTGCCATGGCCGCACCCTCCGCGTATATACGCGTGCGCGCGGAGGTATAGACGATTGTTTAAAACCCCCGCGTACGCAGCCGCGCCCGTATATACGCGCGTATAGGCGCGCTTGGGTCGCGCGGGTAAGTCGTATGTACGGTACTGATTCCAAGTGGGGGCGTGGGGGCGCGGATGAGCGCCCAGCAGGCCGGGTGGCTCAAACGGCTGACGTCGGTGACGCGACGCTTCTGGAAGGACCATAGGGACACGATAACGGAGGTTGGGCTCGCGTTCGCGCTCACCGCGATACCGTTCGTTAACCGCGCGATGCTCAACGCGATACGCGCCGCGTGGCTCAAGACGAAGGGAGCGGAGAGCGCGTCGGGGCTCCGCCAGTTCGACGCGGAGGGGATAATCGCGGACACGATACGCGCGACGAGCGTACTACAGGATATCATGAAAATCGACGCGGAGTTCATCGCGGAGACGCTGGAGGAGGCGTTCAGCGAGGCCGCGATGGTGGGCCTAGGCGGCGCGATGTACCTGGAGGCGGCGCTGGCCGCGGGCATGGCCCCGTACCAGCAGCCGCACCAGCCGGTGGAGGGAGAGTTCGACGCCCAGGCCGACGTCTTCACCGGCATATACTGGGTGAACGCGCTGCACTACCGAATCGAGCAGTACGCGAACGAAATCAAGGCGGCGGCGGCGCGTTACGACGACCTAGTCGCGCTGGTCGAGCTTGCCGCGGCGCCGCTCTCCGTGCTCCTCCGCGCGGGTGGCATCGCGAGCGCCGCGGCACAAGTGTACCAGCACGTCGCGGACGCAGTCAACGCGCTCCTCGTCCGCGTCACGGAGATGTACAGCGCGTACCTGGCCGTGAAGACCGCGGTTGAGAAGGGTGTTGAGGCTACCGAGGCGCTGGAGACGCAGCGCGCTAGGCTGCTTGCGACGCTGCAGGCGGTCTACGAGAACCTGCGGGCGCTGGAGGACGCGCTGGACGCGATAGGCGACGTGATGGACTACGCGGTAGACGCGGACGCGGCCGACGCGATTATGGACGCGGTGGACGCGATACTCGGCCGGATGGTCGACCGGTCGATGCTCGACATGGCCGCGTGGCTGAGGCGCCTGTTCAACGAGCGCGTGATACGCCCCGACGCGGGCGTCGAGGCAGTCTACTACACTGCGGACGGGCGCGTCCGGCTCCGCGCGTATCCAACGGGCTACGAGCGGGTCGTCGAGTCCGCGTGACGCGGGGTGGTGCGCGTGGTGCGCCGCGTCTCGGACTACATACGCTACCGCTGCTTCAACGGCTTCGAGACGTCGTTCGACGCGTTCGAGAACAACGTGAGCATCGACGATATGGTTCGGTGTGTGCGCGCCGCGCTGCTCGCCGCGCAGGTGCTTCTCCCCGCGCGCCTCGGCTACAACGTCGTCACGAAGCTCAAGGAGCTTAAGGTGGGCCTCGGCAACGTGTACGGCGTGCCCGCGATGGGCGTCGACATGGACGCGTTCGTCGCGCGCTACGTCGACCGCGACGGGAACGTCATCACCGCGTGGGACAGGTACGACACGCCGTACATCGCGCTACCCGAGGACGTGGACGCGGCGCGCGAGATACACGGCATGCTCGTCGTCCGCGACCACGGCGTCCTAACCGTCGACGGCAACGACGTCGTCGTCACGTTGAGCTGCGTGGACGTGGAGCGTCCGACGCGTATCAACATCCCCGAGGACATGGTCGTCGAGCAGCTGGAGGTCCCGCCAGACGCGGGCACCATCGAGCGCGCGTTCGTGTTCCGCGGCATGATGTGCGCGGGCAGCTACCGCGACGACGTCGGCCCCGTGGGCGTCGGCTACTGGGTCGGCGAGTTCACGCTGCTGGGGGAGCCGGGCGTCCACGGCGCGGGCATATGGCTGTACGTGAACGACGTGCGCGGCGGCGCGTCGCGTTGGTGCGTCCGCGGCGCCTGCGTCACCAAAGACCCGGATACCAAGGCGTACGTGTGGAGCATAAACGCGGACGACTGGAGCATGTACGCGTACCTGCTGCAACAATAGCGCGTATATGCGGGGTGGTTCGCGTGGCGCGGGGCGCGGCGCCCCACAGGACGCGGCCGCGCGAGAGGCGACGACGACTGTACGAACGCGTACATAGGATTGCCGAGCACGTATGGAGGCGCATAGACGCGGAGCTGTGCGCGAACAGACGCGTGCATGTGTCGCGTCACTATGCATACAGGCGCGCGGAGACCCACGCGGTCGAGAACGTCTTCACTGTCTTCGCGCCCGCGGACGCGCCGTTGACATGGACGCGCTGCGAGACGAGCAAGGTCCGGCTCCGCGTCTTCAACGCGACGCTCGCCCGCGGCCGACCGGTCTACGTCGCCGTGCGCGAGGCGCGCTCCATCCTCGTCCGTATAACGCGGTACATACGGTATGGGTTGGAGCAGGTGCGCGCCGTAGTCGTGCGCGGTAGGCGCGCCGCCGCGGTCATACGCGACTATATGAACATGACGATGGAGGCCGTCGAGCACTATAACGACGTGGAGGACAGGAAGCCGTTGAACGCGACCGTCGAGGCGATATTCAAGCTGGTCGACGCGTTCGCATCGTTGTCGCAGACGACGCGGTGGGGCGCGACCGTCGCAGAGGCCGCGGTGGACGACAACACGGTGATGCGCGGAGTGTACGCGGAGCGCGGGTGCGTAGAACGCGTCCACTACGCGACGGACAGGTGCACAGCGGTGTACCTGGCGCGCTGGTCGGGGTCGTTCGCGGAGCCCTTCGCCTACTGGGCGCGCAAGATAACCGACCGCGTGATGCGCGAGGAGCTGAGGCGCGTCGACGACCCCGTCCTGCGGCAATTGTACGCCCAGTGGCTGAAGGACGCGCTCATGGCCTGCGACGCGGAGACGCGCGACGCGTGGGGCCATTGCGTAACGTACGCGCTGCGGATGGCGCGGCGCAAATTCTCGGAGACGGGGTACGGGCGCGCCTACGCGCGTATGCGCGGCTCCTAGCCCCGAACGGGTTCGAATATATCGCGTTGCGACGCGTACATACGCGCGGGTGGCTCTACGCGTTGAAACGCGCCGGGTACAAGACGATACTAATCGCGCTCGCGCGGCTGAAACGTGAGTATATACGCGGCCGTGCAAGCATGGATGCGTACGAGCTTGCGCGGATGCTCCTCGACGATATCGGGGCGCCGCGGGAGTCGCACGCCGTCGTGGACGCTATACGCGGCTGCAGCGACGACCGGTGCATAGCGTCGATTATCAACGCGCTTGAGTCGGCCGCGAGGCGCAGGAAGCGCATCCGCGTAGAGACGCGCGTCCGGGTCGTTGGGTGACGTGTGGTGCGTAGGGCGCGGGTCTACCCGTGCTTCATCTTCGACGACGCGTACTCCGTCCTGCACGCGGTTCTCGGCGCCGCGGTGCGCGTAGCCGCGCATATGGGCCTGCACGTAACCGCGCTGCTCACGATACTCGCGTTCATCGTCTACGAGGTCGTCGAGGATAGGGTGACCGGTGGATACGGCCGCGCGAAGTGCGACGTACTTGAGTTCATCGTCGGCTTCCTCGCGGCCGACGCGCTCCTCGCGTAAATACGCGAAAAGTTTCGATTATATCGCGTGACGCGGTGTATAGACGCGGTGGTGGCGTGGCCCGCGGCTGGTACGTGTGGCTAACCGACCGCGACGACGACGTCGCCGCGGCACGCGTAATCGCGATTATGCCGATACACGAGTTCAAGACGTTCAGGCACGTCATAGACGCCGCGACGTACCCGTACGTCGCGGACGCGTCACACTGCGAGGACGGGTACTGCGAGTGGGTGGGCGTGGCGTACGCGGAGCCCTGGCTCGACGGCCAGGTGTACGACCTCGAATAGACGCGTATGGGTCGGCGTATAGACGCGTCCGTTCTTCCTCGACCCCGAAGGTCATCGCGTACATACGCGTACGGGGTGTATGTATATGGTCAACGCGCGGTACGCGCGGGGCGCGTCGTTTGAACGCGACCTGTGCGCCGCGGCGTGGCAACATGGATACGCGTGCATACGCGGCGCGGCTAGCGGCGGGGCGCGGAGGCGCTGGTCGCAGCCCGACGTCGTTATCATCCACGACGGTGTCTGCTGGGCCATAGAGTGCAAGGCGACGCGCAGCGACTCGTACCGCGTCGTCATATCGCGGCTGGGGAAGCTGCTGGAGTGGTCGCGGCGCTCCAGCTGCGCGCCTATAGTCGCGGTGAGGTTCGCGGGCCGCGGCTACGACGCGGCACGCGTAGACGCCTACGCGGATACGGTTGAAGTCTTTGCGTTGAAGCCGCGGTTCAGAACAATCCAGCAGCTGTTACAGCATATTATTATATTATAACGATAGACGCGCGCGACGGAAACCCATACGCGGGTATGGACGCGTATATACGCGGCTGGGCGCGGGGGTTCGGCACGCGTTTTTAACCGCGGCGCGGCTAGAATAGACGCGGTGGGGTTTTATGCCGGCTGGGGAGGGTAGGCGCGAAGCGACTTGCGTCGGGCCGAAGCGGTTCCTGGTTCACGCGCTACTCTACCTGACCAACGTGAAGCGCTCCGATGACGTCGTAGACTTCGTCGCGTGGATGCTGGAGCATCATTACGGTCAACCGGAACTGGCGCGGTTCATACGCGAGTTGAGGGTGTTCGACAACGCGGTGATAGTGCACGTAGCGTCTTACATTGATAGACGCGCGCGGTACCGCAAGCCGATTACCGCGGACGAGCTCCGCCAGATAGTCGCGATGTACTACAACCCGCGGGGTACCGCGGCTAGGGCGCGCGGATAGACTTTTATACCCCCGGGCGCGCTGGTTAGAAACGGACGGTGCGCGGGGTGGACGCGATGAGCGCGGAGCCGAGGCTCATAACGAGCATTAAGGAGCAGGGCGGGAAGGTCGAGCTGGTCGAAGAGTTCGCGGGCGCCGACGGTCTGATATACGCGGTGTATGCTGTCATAGATGGACGCGGCCGCGCGAAGATATTGGTGCTGAAGAATACGCCGAATGGGTTCACCAAGAAAGCGATGCAAGTGCTTCCAGCCGACGTCGAGAAGCTGGTAGAGGCGCTGAGGGCCGCGAAGGGGAAGCTACGCGAGATGATTTAACGCGCTTAGCCGCGTATATACGCGCCCGACCCGTTTTTTACGCGCGTCCCCGCGTATGGATTCTCGCGTTCTCACGCACTTCCTTTATATCCCCCCTGCGCGTCTCTTCTCCTCGGGGACGCGGTATGGTCGCGTGGACGCGGGTCTACTCCCGCGACAACCCGACGTCCACGAACAAGGTGCGCGTCTGCTTCGATGCTTCTTGGATTGCAGGTCTAGAAATCGATGATGTTGCTATCGCCGCGGACGGTCTTATGCGCGTCTTGAAGCAGCGCGACCCTATACTCGCGGTTGCGGTTGCGCGCGTCGCGCTCCAACTAACCTGGAGAATCGCGACCGACCGGTACACGCACGACGGCCGAAACGTCTGTTTCGTCGTTGAGCTGGACTACGATGAGTACGACGCGCTAACAAAACACGCGAATGGTTTATTCTCGGTCATCGACGCGCGGATACAGTACTACCGCGATTTGCTTAGTAGTGGGCACGTTAGGAACGAGGCCGCGGTGAGGAGGAAAATCGACGCGATGATATTAATCCGCGAAATCCTAGCATCGTTGGTGGAATACCACGCGAAACGAAAGAAGCACGCGAACAGTAAATAACGCATTTCGACCACATGTTTTTAACGCGGGACGCGTATGTACGGCCTGTCTGGTTTAAACCTCGACTTCTACCTCCTCGTCCTCATGCTCATCGCGTTGGTTACTATCGTCGCGGTCGTCGCGGTGTTTACGCGGGACTGTGGCGCGGAGTGACGCGACACGTTTTTATACCCGCGGCGACGCGTATAGACTCGGACGCGGCGCGGGGTGGTCGGGATGGGTTACGTATCGCTCGTGAAGCCCCCGGAGGACGCGAGGGTCGTGGCCGTGCCCGTCGCGAGCAGTTGGTTCATCGCGTCGGAGAGGAGTGACGCGTTTATCGCGGTAGTGAAGAAGCAACGTCGGTACTACATTGGCAGCGTTGGCTGCGGGGCGCGCCGACAGACCAGCATATACCTGGACGTCGCGATGAGGGGTGGTATCGCGGTGCCGAAGCTGAAGGAGCCGCGCGGGACGGGGACCGGCTCGGTGATAGTCGCTAAGCGTCGTTTACCATTCACGAAGATACAGGTGTACCGCGATGATGTAACCGGCATGCATGTCTACGCGACCGGGTACCTGGTCATTGAGAGAACTGGGAGCGGCGAGTGGAGGCCTAGCAAGCGCGAACCCGAGTACTTCCTCGCGGTGGTGGTGAACGGGTTCTCGTCCAGGACGGGCTGCGCCGAAATCGACGTGGAACCGGTGCGCGGCAAGGTTGTTGTCGTAGACGTTGTTGGTCACTGCTGCGCGACGTATACAGAAGCCGCGGCGATTATGTGGGTCAAGTACCCATCCGCGGTTGTGAAGAAGCGGTACAACAGTTGCGCGTACCGCGGAGATTGTGTTGACAATGAGAAGTTGGTTGAACTGAGGCTAGTGCGTGATGAAGAACGTGGCGGGCGCGTAGAGGAGCGCGACTACGTTGAGGTCAGCGACGAGGATATCGTGTAACCGCGCGGCGGGTTTTTAACCCCCGTGCGCGCCTGGTAGAGCCAGTCGCGGTGCGGGGTGGTCGGGGTGAACGCGGAACCGCCCATAAAATACGCGGTCAAGCGCGTCGCAGATGACACGGTCGTTTTAGAGTTCCGGCTGACGCGACCGATACGCCCAGAAGAGTTGCCGACGCTAGTCGAAAGCGCGCCGGACGTCAGCGGCGCGGTGCTCCTCGTCATCTCTGGACGCGGGCCCATCTGGCTCTACGGCGCGCTGCTGCACCGGTATCTCCACTCAGTCGCGGCTATCGCGACGTTCGACCCGAAAGTCGGTGGCGCGGTGGTCGTGGCGTCGCATGACCTACGCTGGTACGTCGGGCAGGTCGTGAGGCTCGCGTAGCACGCATGCACTCCGCGTTTTTCCGCGCTTGAATCCTCACCCTCGCGTCCTCAAACCCGCGTTTCCTCGCGTCGCGTTTTTATCCCCGCGCCGCGCGTTTTACCGCGGTGGCTTGCATGCCGCGTATTGTCTATCGCGTCTCTGACGGCGAACTAGGCGGGGCTGAAATCATATGGTTTTATAACGAATGGTGTAGACGCGTGCCGGGCGCGTGGCGCGAGTCGATTGGATGCAAACGATGCGGCCCCGCGGACGCGCTTTTCAAACGCCACCCCGAAATCCGCGAGAGGCTGGAGCGCGATTTAATCGCACTGTTCTGCAAATGGGACGGTATATACTGGTACGTGCGGTACTACCCCGACCGCGGCGTGGTATGTTTGACGCCGTGGCCGAAGAAGCTCTACCGCGGCCTGTTCTGACGCGCATATACGCGTATGGAACGACGTAACCGCGCGACTATGTTTTTTAACCCCCGGGCGCGTAGGTTAGGCGCGGTGGACGCGGGTTGGTCGAAGTACCGCGTAAGGTGGTTTCCGCGCTCCTCGGGGTAAGCGTATGCGTGGAGAACGACCGCGAGGAGGAGGTATGCCTCTACGCGAACGCGGGTGGAGACGGCCGCGTCTACATCAAAGTCACCGTGGATGGTGAGAAGGTGGCGTACGCGCGGTTCGACCCGAACGACATATTCGCGCTGCTCGCGCCCGCAGTGCTTGCTAAAACAGTACGTGGACGCGACATAAAGAAGCTGTGGAACGCGTTGAAAGAGCGCGAAGAAGAGGATGAGGAGGGAGAGGAGGAGCGCGGGGAGGGGGGAG
>Ga0256842_1002735_pt1 | contig 12284 bp, 10 predicted proteins | sample 4559240metaG_FD_185973 | JGI IMG/M metagenome (GOLD analysis project Ga0256842, IMG submission 185973) | Hydrothermal vent microbial communities from Guaymas Basin, Mexico - 4559-240 | ecosystem: Environmental > Aquatic > Marine > Hydrothermal vents | place: Mexico: Guaymas Basin | collected...
TCACGTGAGAAATTCCTGCAATCACACAGTCTTCTTTAACAAGAATATACCCTGTGAATATCTCATTAAAATCGTCCAGTAAAGTTGAAATATCACCAAAAAATTGATCTTCAAATAAAAACTCCTCATACTTTTTCCTTAGAAAAATATTCATTACCTTTATTCCTCCCAAAAAACTTTAATAACCTCCCCCATATCCTTTTTAAGGTCAAGATGCATATTTCCACATTCTCCTTTAGTTGGAAAATCGCTTCTAAAATGACCTCCCCTACTACACCTTCTATTTAAGGCAGCAAGGGTTATTAAATAAGCAGTGCCAAAAATCATTTCATAGACCCTACAACTTACACTTTTGCTTTTCTGTAATAAATCTAACTTTTCCCTGATAAATGAAAGGGCACTTTTCAACCCTTCTTCATCTCTTATTATCCCAACCTGGTACCACATCCTTTTTTTCAATTCAAGAAAGATTTCATCCCCGAAAGGACATTCATCCTCCTTAAAATAACCATTACCTATAAAGTTATCTTTAATTCCAGAATTTATATCCATTTCTAACAAATATCCTCCAAGTCTCTTACCAAAAACAAGCCCTTCAAGCAGTGAATTACTTGCAAGTCTATTTGCCCCATGAACTCCAGTACAGGCACATTCCCCACAGGCAAACAAATTTTTTACAGTTGTTCTCCCAAAGGTATCAGTTTTTATACCTCCCATGATATAGTGGGCAGCAGGGGCAACGGGAATGTAATCCTTTGAAATGTCTATCCCATATTCCAGACACTTTTTAAATAAAGTGGGAAATCTGTTTTCAAGAAAACTCCTTTTAAAATGGGTCATATCAAGGTAAACACATTGGGCCCCACTCTCCTTCATTTCAGTAAAGATAGCTCTGCTTACAATATCCCTGGGAGCCAGCTCCCCAAGGGGATGGTACCTATAGACAAATCTTTCACCTTTATTATTTCTCAAGATCCCACCTTCTCCCCTCATTGCCTCAGTTAACAAAAAGGTAGGTGCACCCTCCTTAGCAAAAGCCGTGGGATGAAACTGAACAAATTCCATATCCTCAAGAATGGCCCCTGCATCAAATCCAAGAAAATGTCCATCCCCTGTTGAAAAAAGGCTATTCGTGGTCCTCATATAAAGTTGCCCTGCACCACCAGTGGCAAGGATTAATACTCTTGAATTTATCTTTAATATTTTTTTCTCATTATTATCAAAGCAAATGGCTCCCCAGCAAACATTATTTTTAACCTCTACTTTTAAACATATTGTATTCTCAAGAAAATATACATTTTTAAATTCCCTAACCTTAATTAAAAGCGTTTTTTCAATTTCATGTCCCGTGGCATCACCGTGGGCGTGTAAAATCCTCCTTATGGTGTGGGCTCCCTCCTTTGCAAAATCAAGATTTTCCCCTTCTCTATCAAAATTTGCACCCCAATCTATAAGTTCCTTAACACATACTGGACCTTCTTCGACAAGGACTTTTAAGGCATCCTCTCTACACAAATAATCACCTGCACTCATTGTATCCTGAAAATGGGTAAAAGGGGAATCCTCTTCTCCAAGGGCCACCGCAATTCCCCCCTGAGCAATGTCAGTATTACAGTCGTATAGTTTCCCCTTTGTAACAAGCAAAACATCATACTTCCTGGCAAGCCTCACAGCAGCACTGAGCCCTGCTATACCGGAACCAATAATCAAAACATCCCATACTTTATCATCCATCTAAATTTCTCCTTCAAATGCAAATCCAGCAAAAAACATTTTACAACCACCTCAAAAAATATTCATCTATAAATTCCATTAAATTTTTAGATATCACACTTTTCATGCCAGTGTAAAAATAATTGTGTCAAAAAAAGGCTTCCTTTTAGGTGAAAGGGGTTAAAACTAACCCTGAAGAAAAATTCCCGAAAGGAGGTCATAAGACATACCCGGAATTTCGTGTCTGGAAAAAATGATAGAGAAAATATTTATTCACCAACTTTTTCTTTAAATTTTGCAGCAAAAATTAGAAAAGGTGTCAGGAAAAATCAAAATTCAAAGTATCAGGAAATTTCCACCACCCAATCCCCACCATGGGCTTATAGAAAGAAAAATTGAAAACTAAAAATTTAGTATCAGGCAAAAAATCTGGTGTAAGAATTGGAATTGGTGTCAAGCAAGACCTAAATAAAAAGAAAAATCTCAGGCAAAAATTCAAGGGGAATTTAGGTGGCCTTCCATGGAAGGCAAATAATAAGAAAGAAATTGAAAATTTTCAGAAATAAAATCCTCTGGTAAAAGCCAAACAACTAAGATTACTCTCTTTCCTTCTATTAACCGTTTCCCTTCTCTCCTGAAAGGAGATGTTAAAAAGCCTTACACAATTAAGTTGACATTACCCTTTTTATCCAACTTCTGATAGAATATTTGATCAAATTTTAAATTTCTGAGTAAAAATGAGAAAAGCCATATTCTTAATGCTTCTTGCACAATTTTCTTTTTCAATAATGGATTTAATGGTAAAAATCGTGGTGAAGAAAATTGGCATTCTGGAAACGGTCTTTTTCCGTGGACTTTTTACAATGGCAATTATCCTTTTATTCATGTACTTTAAAAACATTTCCATATATGGCAAAAATAGGAAGTTATTAGTTCTAAGGGGAATTCTGGGCTTATTGGGGCTTTTATGTTATGTCTTTGGCATCAATTATTTAAAACTTGCAAATGCAGTTTTATTAAATAGGAGCAGTCCCATATTTGTGGTAATCTTTTCAGGTATCCTTCTCAAAGAAAAGATAACTAAAAAACAATTAGTTGCACTTATCATGGCTTTTATAGGAGTAATAAATATTATAAAGCCGGAATTAAAAATAGATTTAATTGCCGGATTCGTTGGACTTTTATCTGCACTATTTTCTGGAATAGCATATATACTCGTAAAAAAACTCAGTTATTACAACTCTCCCTTCACAATAGTTTTTTATTTTACCCTTGTCACAACAACCATAACGGGACCTCTTTTGCCAATTAATTTCGTATCCCCAACAATAAACGTGGTACTGCTACTGTTTATAGTTGGAATAAGTTCCGCCCTGGCTCAAATTTTAATGACCTATTCCTACAAAGAAGGGGACGCTGGCAAGGTTTCCATAGTTTCCTATACGAGTGTCTTGTTTTCCGCCCTATGGGGCTATTTATTTTTTAAAGAGATACAGGACATTAGGTCAATAATAGGTGGAATATTAATCATTATAAGTTGTATAATATTATCTTCAAAAAATAAAGAAAAGGAGGGTAAAAACATTGAAACTGGGAATAATTTCAGACACCCATGATAATCTGGATGCGGTTAGAGATTTTGTAGAAATTTTTAAAAAAGAAGAAATTGATTTTCTCGTCCATGCAGGAGACATAGTTTCTCCCTTTGTAATTGATATATTTTCCCAATTAAGAATCCCTCAAAAATATGTCTTTGGCAACAACGATGGAGAAAAATTATTTTTAAAGGAAAAGATTTCAAAAATTGGAGATATAAAGAAGGGTCCAATACTCTTTGAAATAACAGGAAAAAAAATTATCCTCATGCATGAACCCTTTGAAATTGATGCCCTCGCAAAAAGTGGAAAGTATAATTTGATAATTTATGGCCACACACATCAATTTAGAAGTGAAAAGATAGACAATACATTTATTTTAAACCCCGGTGAAGGGTGTGGTTACTTAACAGGTAAAAAAAGTGCAATAATATTTAATATGAAAGAGGAAACCGTTGAGAAAATTACTCTCTAAGGAGAGTCTTTAAAAAAAGATAAAAAATAGCAATAAAAAAAGCAAGCAAAATTGAAACCATAATCATTAAAAAACGAGGAGGAAAACTTTTTTCAAAGGAAGGGCTACCCCACAAAGCAACACTTATATCAGAAAAATTTCCCATCTGAATTTTACGGGCAACCAAATATTTATCCTTTAATTCCTCCAAGCTATCTTTAACAAGTCCTATCTTAATGTCTATTGAATCAATTTTTCCACTCATTTCACTCTTTAAACCACTTATTATCTTATTCTTTTCAGTCCTCATATTATTGAGCAAAAATTCCTTTTCTGCTATTAACTTCCTCTTTAAAGATATCTTCTCCTTAAGATCCACAATCTTTTTTTCCAAAAAGGATTTTTCATTTTTAAATCCCTTTAATTTAACCATATCTTCAGAAATCTTCACAAGCAAAGTTGTATATGCTGGATTTAACTTTTCAACTTTTAAATTCAACTTTTTTATTCCATCCAACAGTTCCTTTTTACTCCTAACACTTCCAAGAAGTGTCCACAGACCATTTTCATCAATACTTTTTTTCAGTTTAAAAAATTTCTCCACATCCTTTATTCTCTTTTTACCTTCGCCTATCCTTCCATCGAGGGTGGAAATTTCCCTTTTCACATCTACCAGTCTATCTTCAAATTTAATTAACTTATCTTTCATGGAAGTCATTTCATCTTTCCATAACTCAATGGGATTTTGTGCCACAAATAAATTAATCTTTCTATCCCAAAGAGACCTTTCCTTACCAATTTTTTCTGTATAATACTCAACAATTTTTGATTTCTCATTCTGATATTCACTCAACTTCTTTTCTTCATCTTCATAACTTTTTACCGTATATTCAATATCTCCAAAGACATTTTTGCTAAATTTTAAACTGGAATTTTTAATAACCAAACTACCCCAAATGTTTACAATCTTTGCTGCCACTTCAGGCTCACCGTAGGTGACTGTAAGTTTAAGTGCCTCAACCTTTTCCTTCCCAGAGATGGGTTTATAAAAAAGTTCTGCAGAAAAAACTCTTTTAATAACGAGATCATCCTTTAAAATATTTTCCTCCTTTACCCTTTCTATTACCTGATTTAAAATATTATCACTCATTGCAAAATTTTTATAGTACTCCATGGGTTTATAAACATCTACTTTTTCAGGAAAATACAATAAATAGGACCTTGTAAGAATTACACTTGATTCATATTGATCAGGTATTAGAAATACAACAACCGATGCTATAACGGTAAAAGAAAAAGTAAAAATCAGTATCTTCTTTAAATTCCTTTTAAATTCAATAAAAAATGAATTAAAACTAAAAGTTATATATTCATCCATAAGAAACCTCGGAGTTTAAAATTATAAAACAAAAAATGAAAAATGGAAATGATTAAAAACTAACTTGAGAGACTTTTTATAAAAAGATAGGGGGTTAAAAATTTTGTGTTTAACAAATAAGATCTATTAAAATAAACTAAAAAAGGTCAATTTTTCTGACACCTTTTCATTTCCTCTTAATTTCTCACCTGACACTTTTTTCAATCCATTTTTCAAATCCAGGTCTGTCCCCATTCACTGTTTCTTCTTTATAACTTAAAGGAGGAAAAGGGATTTTACTTTAATCATCTGCTTCTACCTGAAGAATTTATCGTTGCCAGATTTTAATTTCTTTTCTCCTACTTGCCTACCCTAAAAGCATTCAGAAGGTTTATAAAAAAAATAAAAGTTTACTTTATTAACTCTTCCTAAAATTTAATTTTTCGCCTGACACCATTCTTAAATCCAGTTTAGGTCTGTACCCACTTTTAAAACTTTTAAAATTTCTGATATAATTATTTTTTATAAATTCAGTTAGGTTATATGTAGTGAATAAAAAAATAAAAAGTAAAAAAGCAATCCGAAGAATCCTTATTCTCTTAGTTGAAGCATATGTTATTTGGTGTGCACTTCTTTTTCTTTTACAAGATCATATAATATTTCCCGCACCAAAAAATAATAACTCTCAGAAAAAACTTCTAAAAATTTTAAACGGCAAAGAAATATTTATCACCACAGAAGAAGGATATAAAGTAGAGGCATGGTTTTTCCCCGGGTATGGCAAAAAAAAGAAAAAACCTGTTGTCATTTTCTTTCATGGCAATGGAGAGTTAATTGACTACTGGCCCTGGAAATTAGAAGAATATCGAAAAATGGGAATTTCTGTACTCTTACCTGAATACAGGGGATATGGAAGGTCAGAAGGAAAGCCTGGAGAGGAAGAACTTTTTGAAGACTCTAAAAAGTTTTACGACCTGATAACTAAAAGAGAAGATGTAGATAGGTCAAAAATAATATACCACGGAAGATCACTTGGAGGTGGAGTGGCATGTAAATTGGCATCAAAATTTCCTCCAAAGGCCCTCATTTTACAATCTACATTTATAAGTGTTCCCAGATTGGCTCTTAAGTATTTGGTCCCACCTTTTCTTGTGAGAAACCCTTTTTACAACGATAGAATAATTCCAAAACTCCAGATCCCCATTTTAATCATCCACGGTAAAAAGGATAAAGTAATCCCCGTATGGCATGGCCGATATCTTTCTAAACTTGCTAAAAATTGTGTTTATTACGAGGTAGACTCAGGCCACAACGATATGCCAATGGATGAAAAATTCTGGGAAAAAATACGCAAATTCTTAGAGGAAAATAATATTATCAATTAAACAAAATTAAAGGTGGGGTCAGACCTGTATTTTTAAACTGATACCGCTACAATTTTTCATAAGATCTTTCTCTATCTCTTCTTCTTTTTAACTCACTTGAATATTTTATTCCCAATCTGTCTTTATTTTCACGTGCCCATTCTGTAAGTTTTGTCTTTCCAGCCGGTTGAGAATTGGTATAGAGTAAGTTTGACTTTAAACCAGCTATTTCTTCCCTTGTAATTACCACATCTCCAAGAATTTTCCCCACAACTAAACCAGTGTAGTATCCCAACCAATCTGGAATGGAGATAATGGGCCTTTCTTTACCGATAATTTCCCCAATTCTCTTTACCAGATCCTTAAATGTAAAGGTTTCAGGTCCTATGGCATCTATAATTACATTTTCTCTCCTCTTCCCCTCTCTCACAGCTATTTCAGCAAAGTCATCCACATAAATTGGTTGCAGGCGATAACTTCCATCCCCAAAAACACCAAATACCGGAAATTTCCTTAACATCCAGGCAATATTGTTTATAAGTATATCTTCCCTTCCAAATAACACGGCAGGTCTTAAAATTGCATAGGAGATTCCAGAATCAATTAATGCCCCCTCAAGTAAAGCCTTTCCCCTAAAATATGGAAGGGGTGAATCTTCCGATGGATTTGTAATACTTGTGTGAACTATTCTCTTTATCCCGGCAATTTTTGCAGCCTCAAATAACCTCAAAGTATTTTCCACTGCTTCATCATGGTTGAAACTAACCCTTTTACCACTGTAGTTAAACCTTACCCAGTAGGTATTGTACAGAACCGTCCCCCCTTCCATTGATTTTGCAAGAGATTGGATATTCTCAAAGTTTAAAGGGTAAACTTTAATTTTTTCCCCAAATGGATTCTCTCGGTTTAAGGAATTTGTAAGGGTCCTTACCTCAACACCCTCATCAAGCAGTCTCTTTGTAATGTACTTTCCTGAATACCCAAAAGCACCGGTTACGATGTGAATTTCCCGAGACATATAATAACTCCATTAAAATATTTTTTTATGGAGTTATTATAATAGAAAAATAAGGTTGCATAAAATTTTTTATTTTTAATAAAACAAAGCTAAATGAAAATCCACATTGTTTTCATTAGCAACAACATATATTTTGCACTCGAATCATCCACCAGAGAAACACATTAAACACACATGACAAACATCAATTAACTTTTTAACTTATATACATATTTTCCTTCAAACAGAAAATAACTACAATTTCAACTTCAACTTTTTCTTCCATCACAATTAATTAACTTTTAGAAAATGCAGTTCAAAATTACACAAAGTAACTTAGACTAGAAAAAATGTTAAATCACTATAGGTTGTGTAGAAATTAACGAGACAAATCGCATTTTTCCCATACATTAGTTTTATTTTTATTGCAATATCGCTTTTAATTCATCTTTTAAAAATTTTTTCCTTTTTTCATAAAATACTTCGAAATTTTTAAATTCAAGAATATCATCATTGGGAATGTAGTTAGTTTTCATAAACTTCTCCCGATCATTACCATTTGGGTATGCATTATCTAACCATTGTTTAAAAGGAGTCTTATTCTTACTTTCGTTTTCATTTCCTTCCATAAGTTGCAAATTAGGTAATCTATCTTTCATTTCCTGCCATTTTTCCCAGTTATCTTGTGGAATATCATATTCTTTAAGCTTTGATTCTGTAAATAGAGAGGCTGGATGTATATGATCTTGATGAAATTTAACTTGTCCTAATTTTAAATTAGGGTAAAGCAAGGATAAAACCATAAAAGTATAAGGTCCTTTTTTATATTCCAATATCTCTCCAATATCTTCATCGCTAATTTTTAAAGATTTAGCACTTGGTAATTTCACGATATTTAAAAGATTTTCAAAAGAGAAGCTATTTTGTTTTAAGCAATAATTCTTTTCACTTTTCTCATCATCACTCTTACCTTCTTTCTGTAAAGCATACCTAATACTTGCTAAAACCCTGTCTCCATGTCCACCATATATTTGTTTAAGTAACGCATGAATTAAATATTTTCTTATGTTATTTTTAGATGTTTCATCATCATTTCCTCCTTTTATGAAATAATAAGCAATAGGAATTACCGCATTTTGGGATGTTAAATTCTCACCATTGAATCCAAATTCTACTAATAAATCAACTGTTTTACTAATGGATGTTTTTATATCCTCCCATTGATTTTTTATTTTTATTATATTGTCTTTTTTAAAACTTCTTACTTTAAAAAGAACAGGACAATCTGTTAAAACAAGGCATGATCGCATAATGAAGTCATTATTAAAATTAAATCCATCTCCTTTCTTGTTTATAGTTTTCAAGAACTCTTCTATTTCTTGCCGTCCTTCTTCCCAATTAGCAACGATGGTTGAAAATAACAAATCAGATTTTGACAATATGGTACCACCACTATTGACTCTTACAAAAATATCTAATATGTTGTCTAATTCTTGCTCTTTGATTTTATAATAGTTAATTATTTTGTCTGAAACCAACCTATTATGGAGGATCCTTAAAATATGTTTGATTTGTTTCCTTTTATTTTTAATAATTTCTTTAATGTTTTCTTCTATTTCATTATTATCTAATAAGTTATCATAGTACTCATCTATTTCAGGATCTTCTCCCCACGTTAACACTTCTATAATTAAAAACCATAGATGTTCTTTATCTACACGTTTTGCTTCATTATCAGTCAAAAATTTAAATTCATAAATATACCCCTCATCCTCTTTTTCTTCTGGATCTCTAAGAAGATTTAAATAGAATTTTCTTTTTGGAAAAGCGCTATCATTATCCCATCTAGCATAAGGTTTTTTATATGCATATGTACCTTGAAGTGCAATATACATAGAACTTAATCTCTGTTGACCATCTAATACACCAATAATTTTTTCATTCAATTCAGGTTTGGGCGTGATTTCATTTAAATACCTATCTCTCTCGTGATAATTTTGTATAAATTTGTAAAATGTGTACTCATTTCTCTTTTCTCCTCTTATAATCCAAAAAAGAAAAGTCCCTATAGGATACCCTCACATTATGGAATCAAATAAATTTTCTATCTGCTCAGGTTTCCAAACAAATTTTCTTTGTATGACTGGAAGATATATTTCATTTCTTCCAATCATTTCAATAACTTCTTTTATGTTTTTACTATCATAGCTCATATGAACATCTCCTTTTATTACAAAAACTCTACATAACTCCCTCATTTACACTATAATAGTGTAACACTTACCTTTTATACTTTTTATACTATATAATAAAAATTTATAAACTTCATTAAAAAATCATTTACACATAAAGAAAACAATTATTAAAGCCAAGTCTGGAATATTTGTTGTTTATTATTTCCATTTCATCAACCAGCCTTCACCAGTCAGTCTCTTAAATTCTAAAGATTCCTATCCGATTTACTGGTTCCTATAGGATTAAACAATAGGATTTTTCTTACTACTTTTTACTCTAATTGTTTTTCCAGGTATCTCTCAATTAAATATTTTATTAACACTCCTGAAAGATTTACAGCCAATTCTGCCAAAGATTTTGGTATAGGATTTGATTCTCCTCCCCTTCCATGTCCAGCCCCTGGTTCTTCATTCCTTATTATTGCCACTGCTCTTAAAATATTTTCTTCAAAAGATTTTAAAAAACCACTGTAATAATCTGGTATTAATTTACTATCAATTAATTGTTTAAACAACTGTCCTGGTCTAGCTTTTTTAATATTTAAGACATACTTAATAGTACTCTCTACTGCTAAATTTGCATTTTGAATAGCACCTTCATAATCCCCATTTACAAGATCTTCCCGAGCTTTTTCGAACTCTTTCAATGCACCCCAAAATTCAACTTTTCCAAGTAAATGATAGGTTTTTTGCATTATCTTTTTCTCAATGTAAATTGAATCTACAGGAAAAATTTTCCCATTATCCATTCTCCAATTTAAATTATCTTCTTCCATAATCTGATTAAATTTCTTTTGGAACTCAACTTGATATTCTTGAAGAAGATAGCTAAAAAATAACTCCACTGTATCCCATACAAAAGGTGGGTAAATTCCCCTTAAAATAAACCCTCTTAAATCAGTAGGTTCAATTGAACCCTTTTTTTCTTCTGAGTACGCTAAAAGTTCTTCTAAACCATGTTCATATTTAATATCTTTAACCAGCTCATCAAATATATCTTTCCAATGAAAAAATCCTGTTTCTGTTTTTTCTCCCAATGGCAGTGCTTTATCTTTAAATTCATCAAGTAAATTCCATAGTCTCATGCGAACAACTCTGGGAATACTAACCTTCAATTTTTTCTCCTCAAGAACCTTTCTATATCTTTTTGAAAAAATCCGTGTCATTTTATTCTTTATTACTTTACAAAAAATAAACTTTTTTCAAGATCCACCTAACATTCTGATTACTACTTTAATTATTTAAAAAAGTAATTTAAAAATCAATAAATAAAAAACTTAAGAAGTATCCGGGGTCAGACCTCAATAATCCATAATTAAAAAAATAATTAAAAATTCTATTATTTGACTTTCTATTTATGACACTTCAGGTATTTCAAGCACTTTGCTTTCCTCTGCTTGATTTAATAGCTTTCGATAAACAAAAGCCATAGCAATTAACGTGGTGGGTACGGTAGCAAATAAACCAACCAACAAACAAAGGGCTCCAAATAAATTGATGAGAAAAAGTAATAAGTCAAAAGAAAACAAATTCCATTTGGTATCCTTTGTTATTGCAGAACTCCTTTTTAAAGCTTCTATTGGGCCACATTTTTTATCAACAATAAAATAATCAAAAAACTGAAATTTGATTCCCCAGATAATACCTGGAACAATCAACAGAATAATCCCGCCAAGAACAATCAATCCATATAAAATTAGACCTAATAGATAATTAAGAAATAACGGAAAGCAAGAAAAAAGATGAGATAATTTAGGTTCTTCACCATCACAAAACATTAAAGCAATTTTGATTAAGCCCATTTCTATCACCCTAAATAGACCCCAGGAAAGAATACTAATAACAGTAGATAAAATTGGAGCAACATCCTCCAATAATCCTGTTATGAGAGTAGGAATAAAATAAATCAATCCCACCAGTATCAAAAGATCAGCCAAAAAACTGATATTTTTTTTCATTGTATTCCACCCGAATTGTATTGCTTCACTTTTAGAAAATTTTTGCGTTGACATAATCACCAACCTCCTTTTATTCAATCTGGTAATCCATGTCGCTAATATTTTAATTGCTCGTAATTTTACAATATTTCACTTTTATTTTACTATTTTTTATCAATGATTCTTACTCATATTACATCTTAGTTTTGGTAATTTCAATTCAATCACATTTAATGGGGTCAGACCTGCAAACCTCACATAAATTGTAAATTAAAAACTAAGTGTAAATTAAAAATTAAGGGATTGTTAAGGAAAGGGAGTAAGGACATACCTGCATTTGATTTTTGATTATGATTGCTTTTAATTATGGTTGCTAAAAACAAAAAAGAAATACCTGGAAAAAATTAGAACTAAAATCAGAGGAAAAATTGAGGAAATGGATGGAAATAAATAATGGCTCCCCGGGCAGGACTCGAACCTGCAACCCGCCGGTTAACAGCCGGCTGCTCTACCGATTGAGCTACCGAGGAGCACTGAAAAAGAACTACTGGCAAAGCCAGCGAGGAAAAATATAGCAAAGGCAAAAAGAGTTGTCAATAAAAAAATCCAGAAAATTTACTTAAAATACTCATC
>Ga0256842_1002736_pt1 | contig 12282 bp, 10 predicted proteins | sample 4559240metaG_FD_185973 | JGI IMG/M metagenome (GOLD analysis project Ga0256842, IMG submission 185973) | Hydrothermal vent microbial communities from Guaymas Basin, Mexico - 4559-240 | ecosystem: Environmental > Aquatic > Marine > Hydrothermal vents | place: Mexico: Guaymas Basin | collected...
CCATAAACCTCTTTCCTTTAAATTTCTAACAGCATCCTTAAAAGCCCCCACACCCGGTAACACAATAGCATCAGCGCCTTTTATCTTTTTTTTGTCAGAAGTAACAACAACATCAGCTCCCACGTGTTCCAAAGCTTTACTAACACTCCTCAGATTACCCATCCCATAATCTACAACAGCTATCACTTCATACCTCCAGGAAGCGAACCCAAAAGATACCTAATATCATTATCCCCGAACATAACACCTGCTCCCAGATACACTCCTCTCCATTTATGATACAGAAGTTCATCCCCTCCACCATAGACAAACCAATTTTTGTTCAAGTTATACCTCAAGCCTATTCTCAAATGAGGAGGAATATCATCTCCATCCGAATCTTTTCTGCCACCATCCCAAAGGTCTGAACTTAACATCCATTTATCGTTAAATATGTAATCTAATCCTATACCTCCAGTGCTCTCTTTCAAACCTCCTCTGAGAATAAACTTACCTCCACTGTGGAACAGCTCATCCTCAAATACCCTCGCGTATTGAAGCGTAAGCTCAGTTCTGTAATTCGTCTCAATCTCCTCTTTCTCCTCTACCCCTGAACTATAGTTAACATAATACTTTTTTCTGTTAACCTTACCCTGAGAATCTCCAACAACCTCTAATAAGTAAAAATGGTCCTTCGCAGGAACTATCTTTAAACTTACAACCCCTCGGGTATCTCCCGTCCTTGTATTAACATCTCCTCTAAATCCTATGAACGTTTTTGTTTTCTCAAATCTATCTGCAAGGTTACCTAAAGTATCTGCCGTTTTTGCAAGACTTGTATAAAGTTTCTCATCGTTAAACAACTTTCCAACAGTTCCTTTACCCTCATTAACCTTCGCAAGTAATTCCTTTAATTCCTGCGAAGTATCCCTAATATTTTCAAGAATCTTTTCTATATTTTCCCGATTATTTTCATTTAATAACTCTTGCAAACTACTTGTCAAATTGTCCAGCTTCTCAGTTATTTCAGGCGCTTTCTGAACTGCCTTTCTCAAAGAAACCACAGTTTGCCTTATATCATCTCTATTCTCTACAGTCATCTGCGAAAGCTGAGCAGTCAAAGTATCAATATTATCCACTACTTGTGGAAGCTGCTCCTTTAGCAGAGAACTTAATTCAAGAGTATTCCTGAGTATCTTAGAAATCTTTTCTCTATTATCAGATAACATATTATTAACTTGAGAAACTGTGGCATCAACATCCTTGGTCAACTTAGCCACGTTATTCATTATAATAGCAAGCCTGTTCTTCCCATCCGGCGTTGTTAAAGATTGATTAAATTTCTCCAATAGCTCATTAATGCTGGTCATAACCTCATCCATAGAAGCTGGAACCTTCGTGCTCTCTATAACTGAACCAGGAGGAAGCATTGGCGCAGGAGGATGACCGGGGTCAAGTTCAACATACTTCTCTCCCATCAATCCCATAGTTTCAATAGAAGCTTTAGCATTTTTATAAACTTTTATCGGCTTTAAAAAAACTATTTTTACAACAGCTTTATCTCCCTTTACTTCAACGGAAGTAACCTTACCCACAGTAACACCAGCAACCCTTACAGGAGCATTTTTCTCCAGTCCAGCCACGTTGGGGAAAATAATAGAATACTTTAAATTTTGAAATTCCCTCTTGAACTTCAAAGGTTCAAGAGTAGTAGCTATAACGCCAAGCCCTGCAAAACCCAAAACGACGAATAACCCAACTTTTGCTTCAAGCGTTAACTTTTTCATCCTTCCTCTCCACTATTTCCGTTATGGGACCTTCCGGCTCTCCATTGATAAACTGCTTAACTACTGGATTATTGGAATTTCTTATTTCTTCAGGCGTGCCGACCTCTACTATAACCCCATTGTAAAGAATGGCTATCCTATCAGCTATCCTAAAAGCACTGTTAACGTCGTGACTCACCACAACGCACGTTTTTCCAAGTTCTTTTCGAAGTCTCAATATCAAATTATCAAAAACAGCCGTCATAACAGGGTCAAGACCGGAAGTCGGTTCATCAAAAAGAATGCATTTAGGGTTCATACATAAAGCCCTGGCAACAGCCACTCTCTTTCTCATACCACCGGAAAGTTCGGAAGGATAGAGGTCCTCCGTTCCAGAAAGTCCCAAAAGAGACAAATAACGAGAAGCCTCTTTTTTCGCCTCTTTTTCACTTATTCCTTTTTTCTCTATCAAATAGAAAGCAACGTTATACCAAACAGGGTAGGAGTCAAACAAAGCCCCACTTTGAAACACATAAGTAAGCGTCTCTCTAAACTCAATAACTTTTTCTTCATCTAACGACAAAATATTCATTCCATAAACTTCTATATAACCATCATCAGGCTTCATTAAACCAGCTATTTGCTTGAGTAAAACACTTTTACCTGTTCCTGAAGGACCCATAATAACGAATATTTCCCTATCGTAAACGGTAAAAGTTACATTCCTGTGAACAACCTTACTACCGAAAGATTTCCTCAAGTGTTTAACAACAATTGCTTCTTTCATAGGTTAAACAACCTCAATATATAAGTGATTAAATAATCAAAAATCAAAATGGCTATGGATGAAGTCACAACAGCTTTAGTTGTGGATTCACCAACTCCTTTAGCTCCACCTTTAGTATAGTAGCCGTAAAGACAACTTATAGTCGCAAGTAAAAATCCAAAAACAGCCGCCTTAATAAGACCGTGATAAACATCGTTCATTTCTGCAATATTTTGAGTGTATCTCCAGTAAAGCGTTTTATTCACGTGAAATAAATACACACTCACAACGTAACCACCTATGTATCCAACAATATCTGAAACAAGCGTAAGAATAGTCACAGCAACAACAGAAGTGTAAAGGCGAGGCGTTATTAAATACTTAATTGGATTGACTGCCATCATTTCAAGAGCATCTATCTGTTCTGTCACCTTCATCGTTCCTATTTCAGCTGCCATAGCAGAACCAGAACGAGCAGCAACTAATAGAGCAGATAACACAGGAGCCAACTCTTTTGCCATTGCAATAGCAACAACAGCACCTATCATATATTCCGCATTAAAACGGTGAAAGGCTGAATAAGTTTCAAGAGCAATAACTCCACCTGTAAAGAAGGAAGTAATAGCAATAACCGGCAAAGAATCTGCTCCTATAGACGCAAGGTAGTAGATATATCGTTTAAGTCTAATTGGCTTTTTAAAAGCTAAAAGGATTGCCTTTATCGAAAGAAGAAACCATCCTCCCCAAAACTCCAAAAAATTTATGACCCAAGAACCTATCAGCTCTAAAATACTTATCAATTTATCTACTCTCCCAAAAAAAAGTTTAAACACCTTAAAATTTTGATTTTTAATTCTACAAAATCCCCCCACACCCGCCCCATTTTTTCGTAAACTCTACAAGACAAAATTACAAGGAGAGACGAAATGGCAGAGGAAAAAAGCCTTGAACAAAAAATCATAGAACAGAGAAAAGAAAAGATAGAAAAACTTAAAGAAAAAGGCATACAACCTTACGCTTACAAGTTTGAAAAAACCGTTTCCGCCAAGGAACTTTTAGACAAGTTTGGAAGACACAAAGAGGGCGAAGAAAGAGAAAAAGAACAACTTCCGGAAGAAACGTTCTCTTTAGCCGGTAGAATAATGGCAATGAGAATAATGGGTAAAGCTGCCTTCTTCCACATTCAGGACGAAACGGAAAAGATACAGTGCTACATAAGGAGAGACACCGTTGGAGAAGAGTTTTACAACAAGGTATTTAAAAAGCTAATTGACATAGGAGACATCGTCGGCATTAAAGGAAAACTCTTCAGAACACGAACGGGCGAATTAACGTTAGAAGTCACAGAAATGGAACTGCTCACAAAATCCCTCCGCCCGCTACCGGAAAAGTGGCACGGTTTAAAAGATGTTGAAAAGCGATACAGACAAAGATACCTTGACCTGATAGTCAACCCGGAAGTTAGAGACATCTTCAGAACGAGAACCAAAGTCATCAAAAAAATCAGAGAATTCCTTGATAGCAGAGGTTTCATGGAAGTTGAGACTCCTATCCTGCAACCGGTAGCTTCCGGTGCCGCTGCAAAACCATTCATAACCCACTATAACGCTCTTGACACAGACGTTTACCTGAGAATCGCTCCAGAACTTTACCTAAAAAGACTTATCGTCGGCGGGTTTGAAAGGGTTTACGAATTAGGTAAAAACTTTAGAAACGAAGGCATAAGCACGCGCCACAACCCCGAATTTACAATGATTGAATGGTATATGGCTTACGCCGACTACTATGACCTTATGGACATGACCGAAGAACTCTTTGAATACCTGCTTGACGAAATCTTCGGCAAAGGCATAAGAGAAATAGAGTATCAGGGAACTAAACTTTCCTTTAAAAGACCTTTTAGAAGAGTCTCCTATCTTGAAGAACTTTCAAAGAAAACAGGACTCACGCCAGACCAGTTACTGCACGACGAAGAAGCCGTTCTCAAAAAGGCAAAAGAAATTGGCATAGAAAGGGCAGAAGAGCTTTCCCACTTTAAGAGAGTTCAGGAACTGTTTGAAGAACTCATAGAACCAGAACTTATCCAGCCTACATTTGTAATAGACTTTCCAAAAGCTATATCGCCACTTGCAAAGGAAAAGAGGGATAACCCGGAATTGGTAGAAAGGTTTGAGTTAATAATCTACGGTAGAGAAGTTGCAAACGCTTACACAGAGCTAAACAACCCGGAAGAACAGAAAAAGCGTTTCTTACAACAGCTTGAAGAGAGAAAGAAAGGTGACGATGAAGCAATGGAATACGACGAAGATTTCGTTACAGCACTTGAATACGGAATGCCGCCGACAGCAGGCGAAGGTATCGGAATAGACAGACTTGTAATGCTTTTTACCAACAAAGACTCAATCAGAGAAGTGCTCTTATTCCCGCAATTAAAACCTGAAAAATAGTAAATCAAATAAGGGGGAACGTCCGTTCCCCCCAACAACCACTACCCTTTAAAATGTAAATCCCAGAAGTTATGTGCTTGAGGATACAATCTCGGTTGGTCACTGCTGTTAAGACCGTGACATATGGTGCAGGAATTGCCCTTAAATTTAAGAGTCCTTGGAAATCCAAGTGTGCTGTCAAAGGCACCGCCTTTTGGATTATGACAGCTTAAACATTCACTCACTTCTTTAGTTACACCATTAACGTTATCAGGAATAAAGGCAGACATATCAGCAATTTTCCACTCAGCTGGAGCATCTGGTGCATATTTAGTATTAAGCAACATAACAGCAAACTTAGCCATAGTTCCTACAAGTCTTGAACACCTCTCAGCCCTTAAAATACTGGCTGGATATAAAGTTACCGTTTTACCTCCATAAGTAACTTCGTAATTGTTAGCTTCCAAGAATCTGTTAACTGAAGCGTGACAAATACAAGTATGAGGAACGGGAAAGTTTAAATAATCGCTAAAGTGAAGCATAATATCCTTAATAGCATCAGCTCCAAGCTCTTTATCTCCGGGAACTTTCAAGGACTTATCCGAAATTATCCCAGTGCTTCCGTTTTCCAAAATTTTTTCAACATCATCTTTTACTACCGAAGGTGCATTAGCCAACCAGCTAACTACTTTGTTAGCTCTCTCCTCCTCTCCAGAAGCAGCCTTTCCCGTTAAAGCAAACTGCGAAGGAGTATAAAAGTCCATTCCGGAAGTTAATTTGTTCCCAGGCATGGGATTTTCTGTATAGAAGAGAACTGCATTGTTTATCAATCCCCCTTTGTCTGCCAATTTAGCTACAAGGTTTATACCCAACGCACAACCGTTACAAGCTCCACACACAGAACCCCAACCCACTACACCTGCTTTACCATAAATAGCCATATAAGTAGGTATGGCAGCGTAATACTTAAGATTATCCGGGTCATCTTTAAAAGCATCTCTCAAACCGAATATAATGGATGCAAACGTCCCATACATACATCCAGCATCATGTCCTGCATCCAATCCTATTTTAGTAGCCAAATAAGCAACATCCCCTGCTACGTCAGGGTCAAGTCCTTTTGAAGGATAGGGCAAAGTATCCGGCTCTATTTTATCGGGAAGGGAAATTGCAGAGTAATTCTGTGGAACGTTAAACTCAACGTTCGTTGACGTAGAATTTGAAGATTCACCCCCCGAAGAAGAACCGCAAGAAGTAATGGTGTTTAAAAGAGCCAAGCTTACACCTGAGGAAATCACGCTAAAGCTTGCTCTCTTCAGAAAATCTCTCCTCCTCATGGCACCCTCCACGCTGTTTTCTTAATAGAAAAATAACCTATTATTTGATATTTGTCAAATTAATAAAACTTCAACAAACAATAATGAATACTAAAAACTTTATATTCATCCATACATATCTAACCATCTTCATCGGAACAAAGCCTCCATCCTTGCCAAACAAAGTTAAAAAAAGCAAAATTTGGTTAACAACCCGAAAAACACAGAAGGGAAGAGAATGAACCAGTTAATCAAATGGCTGACTTTAAGAAACCTGAAGCTCAGAAAAGGATATCTATCCTTTGCGTTTGCTATATCCATATTGGGAGTAACTGTTGGCGTTGCTGCTCTCATAATAGTCAACTCGGTAATGTCAGGCTTCCAAGATGCCATTAAGCAAAAACTTCTATCAAGCAACGCCGACATTATCGTAATGAAAGGTGGCAGACCTTTCGACAATTACAATTACGTTGAAAGGAAAATAACAAAACTTCCTCATGTAACCGGCACCGAACCGTTTCTTTACGTTCCGGTAATGGCAGCATCCTCAAACATATCTTCTGCCACAAGCGCTTCAATCAGGGGCTGCTATCCCGATAAAGAAAAAAAAGTTACAGATTTACCAAAAAGAATTATTTTAGGAGATTGGGAAATCTTCAAAAGAGACAAAAACGGAGTAGTTATAGGAAAACTATTAGCAGATAATTTAGGAATAACGTTAGGAGATGAAATAAAAGTAATATCACCGCTTGGGAAAAAAACTCCGTTTGGAATAATACCGAGAACCGCCACGTTCAGAGTTGACGGAATATTTGAAGTAGGAATGTATCAATTTGATTCTTCCCTCATCTTAGCTCACATAGATACGGTAAGAAAAAAATTCGGTTTTGGAAACGTAGCAACAGGCATAATGGTAAAAGTGGACAATCCAGACAACACAAAGTTGGTTAAAAAGGAAATAGAAAAAACCTTAGGAAAAGGATATTACACAGAAGACTGGATAAGCTTAAACAAAAATCTTTTCTCTGCAATGAAGTTAGAAAAATTAGCAATGTTTTTGATTTTGACACTTATCGTAATTGTAGCGTCATTTAACATTTCAAGCCTGCTGATGATGAATGTTAATGTAAGAGCTAAAGACATAGCAATTTTAAAAACTGTCGGTGCAGATAACTCTTTAATCTTAAAAATCTTTATATTTCAAGGATTTCTAATAGGTTTAATAGGAACAACAATAGGCGAAATCGTTGGAATAGGAATCTCTGTTTTAGGAGAAAAATACAAACTCATCCCCCTACCTCCCGACGTTTACTACATAGACCACCTGCCGTTTAACCTTCATATTTCTGACTGCATAGTAGCTGCCGTCGGAGCTATTACCATAAGTATAGTCGCCACCATATACCCCTCCCTCAAAGCTGCTAAAACAGAACCGGCAAAAATTCTAAGAAGTGGCGAGCAGTAATCACTCAGTTATAAACTCCAAATACTTTTCTACTTCCCATCTGCTACCAATTATTACCGGAACTCTCTGATGTAACCCCTCAGGAACAATATCAAGTATACTCTTTTCACCTGTAGTCGATAAACCACCAGCCTGTTCTATCAAAAACGCCATAGGACTTGCTTCGTAGAGCAATCTAAGTTTCCCGTTAGTATTCTTCCTATCTGCCGGATAAATAAACACGCCTCCTTTTAGTAACGTTCTATGAACGTCAGCAACCATAGAACCCACGTATCTCAGAGTATACTTTTCTCCCTTAAGAAAATCCACGTATCTCCTCAACCCCTCCTGCAGCCACTTATCTCTATTGGCTTCGTTAATAGAATAAATCTTCCCCTTCTCTTTCAGCTTTATTTCTGGATGAGAAAGTAAATAATTACCACTTTCCGGGTCTAAAGTAAATCCAACAACTCCCTTACCCAACGTTAAAACCATTATCGTTCCCGGACCATATATAACGTAACCAGCCGCAAGCTGTTCTCTTCCGGGTTTCAAAACGTCATCCTTATGGATGGAAAAAATCGTTCCAATACTAACGTTAACGTCGATGTTCGAAGAGCCATCAAGAGGGTCATAAGCAACAGCATAACCTGTATCGGACAAAATAACCCTATCTTCCATCTCCTCAGAAGCTATCTGAGAAACTTTTCCACACCTTTTAAGAGTATCAAGAATTATCTCATTGGCAAGCTCGTCAAGCTTTTGAACTTCTTCTCCCTGAACGTTCATCTTTCCAGCACTTCCTAAAACATCCAAAAGCGCTGCTTTCCTCACTTTTGCAGAAATCTCTTTTGTCGCAAATGCAATTTCGTTCAGCAGAATAATTAAATCATCAGTAAGATGTTCAATCTCTTTTTTCTTATCAAATAAGTAAGCCGTCAACGTAATAGCCATTTCTCCCTCCACCATATTAGTTAAGGAACACGTTAAGTTTCTTTCTCAAAGCATACTCCTTCATCTTCTTTTTAGCTCTCGCTTCAAGCTGTCTCACTCTCTCTCTACTTATTCCAAGCTTTTCACCAATTTCTCTTAACGTTTTCGGGTCGTTACCATCCAAACCAAACCTCATAATAATAATTCTCTTTTCTTGAGGAGTTAACTGCTCAAGCATCTCTTGAATACTCTGTTTGAGTTCCTCCTTTACTACCTTCTCCTCTACTTCAGCCGTCCCCTCACCTTTAAGAAAATCTTTGAAAGTAGTATCCTCTTCATCTCCTATCGGTGTATCAAGAGAAAGAGGAACTTGACAAACAGTCAAAAGACGCTCTATCTCCTTCGGGTCCATCCCAACGTATTCTGCAAGCTCTTCAGTAGTTGGTTCTCTACCCAATTTTTTCAAAAGTTCCCCATAAGAACGGGTTATTTTGTTAACCAAAACAGCTTGTTTAACAGGAATCTTAACAGCACCCGTTTGCTGTGCAAGCGCCTGCATTATAGACTGCCTTATCCACCAAACAGCATAAGAGATAAACTTAACACCTTTATCGGGGTCAAACCTTCTTGCTGCTTCGATAAGTCCCAAAATCCCTTCAGCAATAAGGTCGTGTAAAGGTAATCCACAACCTAAATACTTCTTAGCAACGCTTACAACAAAACGCAAGTTAGACTCTACAAGCTTCTTCAAAGCTTCCTTATCACCTTTCTTTGCCCTCTTCGCTAACTCTATCTCCTCCTCTCTCGTAAGAAGTGGAATCTTTGAAATAGACTTTAAAAATGCATCAAGTGAATCTTTATCCGGAACGAAACTCTCAATTAGCGAAGGGTCTATTTGCTGGTCAAAAAGGTTAAGCTCCCCGGAAAGTTCATCCTCCGGGGATTCAATATCGTCAAATCCCAAGTTTTCTTCATCTTCCAAGAAAAAATCTTTATCTTCAATCATCCTATTCCTCCGGTTTTAAAACGATATAGATAATTCCTCCATTTCTCAACACTTTAACCAAAACTCCAGAAGTTCCCGCTTTTTTCAAAATTTTAGCCAGTTGTTCCACAGTTTTCACTTCTTTAAGAGTTCTCGGTGTAAGCCCTGCCTTTACAATTACATCTCCTTCTCTCAAACCTGCATCGTCTGCGGGAGAGCCAGGCTTAACTTCAGTAACCAACAATCCTTCCTTAATCCACTTCGGAATAGCAAGTTTTTTCTTAAGCTCCTCATTAAGGGGCTGAACAGCAAATCCATACTTATCCAACATATCTTTAAGAACTACCTTCTCACTTCCCGGCATCTGCCCAACTTTTACGGTTAACACCTTCTCTTTTCCATCTCTCACAACAGTAATCCTTACTCTTTCTCCCGGTTTCGTGTTAATAACTTTAAGCTGTAAATCCGTAACGTTTTTAACAGGTTCCCCGTTGTAACGAACTATAACGTCACCGCTCTTCAAACCTCCTTTCTCAGCAGGGCTACCACTCATTACCTTCGTAACTAAAACGCCATGCTTAACGCCAAACTTCTGTGCAATTTCCGGAGAGATATCCTCTATGTAAACACCAAGCCAACCTCTAATCACCTTTCCATACTTGAGGAGGTCGTTCATTATCTTTTTGGCGATGTTTATGGGAACAGCAAAACCTAATCCTTGCGCATTTCTAACAATAGCTGTATTGATGCCTATTACCCTACCGTGAATATCGCAGAGCGGTCCCCCGCTGTTACCCGGATTAATTGCTGCATCTGTTTGAATGAAATCTTCTATAGGATTTAACCCCAATCCGTGTCTGCCTTTAGCAGAAATAATACCGTGTGTAACGGTCCAGTTAAGCCCGTAAGGATTTCCTATAGCTATAACAAACTCACCGACCTTAATTGAATCGGAATCACCAAGCTGAACTGTGGGAACTTTTTTATTTCCAACTTTTATCTTGATAAGAGCAACATCCGTTTTTCTATCTTTTCCTACAATCTCGGCTTTATAAACAGAACCATCACTCAATTTAACCTTTATCTTAGTAGCTTTATCAACAACGTGATTATTGGTAAGTATGTAAGCCCAGCCGTTTTCAACTTTAACGATAAAACCCGAACCTAAAGCTCTGGTTTTAAATTCTCTGGGAAAATTATCAAAGGGAAAAGGAACTCCAAATTCGTGAAAGAAATCCCTAAATTCCGGAGGAATGGGAGGATGCTTCACTTTTATCTCAGCAACCGTGCTAATATTAACAACAGCAGGCTTAACTTTTTCTGCAACCGTTTCAAACACTTTTTGAAGAGACTCAACGGTGCTGTAATCCTGAGGAGTTGCAGTAACATTTGCAAAAGAATAAGTTGTCGATACCGCCACCATTGCCAGAGCAACGGTTACTCTCTTTAGAAGCTGTCTTGTGTTCATCGCACTACCTCCTTCTTAGTTATCTTTTTGTGCGTAAAGAATTCTTCTTAACAATTTTTCACTTAAAACCCTTTTTGCTCCTATAAACCTTCTTTTAAAGTATGCACTATTTAGAGAAGAAATAGAAAGACCGTGATACATCCCAGAAAAATGGACAAATTTACCGTTACCGATATAAATACCAACATGCGAGGGAAAGCTGGCATAAGTTCTGAAAAAGACCAAATCTCCAACCTTCAGCTCATCTTTACTTACAGGAACACCAACGTTAAACTGGGCTCTTGCCGTCCTTGGCAAGTTTATACCCAATTTTCTATAAACATACATAGTAAATGACGAACAATCAAGCCCTCTTTTAGGGTTATTACCTCCAAAAACGTAAGGAGTATTTTTCAAACTTTTAAACACTTTAGCCAGAATTTCCAGTAAAGTGCTTTTATATTCCGGGCTTTCAAGAATCGACAAACTCCAATTATCGTAAGGAACGTTTAAAGGAGTAGAAAGAACATCCGCTAATTTTTCTCCCTCCTCGTAAACGACATTAGTTATAGGATAGATATTCTCACCTGTTTCCCTTATGTCCTCTCTTATCTCTGCCGCTTTCCTTTCCAAAAAAGCTATCGTTTTTTTACTGTTTACAGGCTTATAACGTTTTCCAGGAACGATAAGACGCTGACCGGGTCTCAACAAATTACTGTGCAGACCGTTAATTCTTTTAAGCTTGACAACCGTTGTATGAAATTTTCTGGCTATCTTATATAAAGAATCCCCCTTTTTTACTCTGTAAAGCTGAGCATGAACTGTTTGAGGAAATAAAAAGAGCATAGATAAACACAACAAAACCTTCCTCAACTTTGACACCCTCCTGCAGGTTACGAAAACTATTTTACCAAAAGACCAACAGATTCTTTTAGTTTCCTAAGTTCTTCTTCTGTTAAATTCCTATACTCACCTACAGGTAACTCTCCCAACTCCAAATTGCCGAACTTAATCCTTTTTAAGTAAATAACCGGATGTCCGATTTTTTCAAACATCCTCTTTACTTGGTGGTATTTGCCTTCAGTTATTTCTATTTCTACAGCAGAACGCTCCTTCCCCGCTTTAAGAATTTTGACTTTTGCCGGACGGGTAACAAAATCCCCCAAATCCACACCTTTCCTTAAAGCTTCTATTCTTTCTTCAGTTAATTCGCCTGTTAC
>Ga0256842_1002737_pt1 | contig 12279 bp, 12 predicted proteins | sample 4559240metaG_FD_185973 | JGI IMG/M metagenome (GOLD analysis project Ga0256842, IMG submission 185973) | Hydrothermal vent microbial communities from Guaymas Basin, Mexico - 4559-240 | ecosystem: Environmental > Aquatic > Marine > Hydrothermal vents | place: Mexico: Guaymas Basin | collected...
AGCTCTATCAAAATAATGAAGATTTTTTTCTAAGTTTATTTTGTTACATATCTCTTTTATTGTGATACCACCTTTTGCAGGTTGTAATTCATCACCAACTACTACTAGATTTAGATTTGATGATTTGAGTATTTTTGCGACGAGGGGAAATATATATGGATTTTTTGCTTTGCCATCAAAAGGGTAACCAAGCTCAAGTGAATTTTCAATTTTTGTTTTCTTTATATAGCTATCACAAGCATTTACTGCACCTTTAAACTCATCAGTTGTTTCAGGTTTTAGTCTCCAACCTAGTAAAAAAGCAGCTATTTGTTCGTCGTGTGCATCTTTATTGAGTATTTGTCGCATCATATCTTTTGCTTCATCAAAAGTTAAATCTCTATTGCTTTTTACACCTGTTCCAACAGCATGTATGTAGTTAAAAAAATCCATTATCTCTCTTCATATTTTAATATCGAAATTTTATCTAAATAAAATAAATTAATAGCCTTTTAAGTGCTAGATGGATATATTCTATTTTTATGAAGGAAGATAGTGGAAAATTTAAAACAGATTAATTATTTTGAGAACTTGGATGAAAAAGAACTTGATCTTCTTAGTTCATTTGCAAAGAAAAAATATTATAAAAAAGGTTCTATCCTTTTTTATGAAAAAGAACAACCAACCTCTTTGCTGTTATTGATAGAGGGTGTTTTAAAAGTTTATAAAACAGATCCTAAACACAATGAGATAATTATGAACAGGTTTCGCCCCACTACTTTAATAGCAGAGATGGTGCTTTTAGAAAATATTCCATATCCAGCTTCAGGAATTTTTGAAACTGATGGAACAGTTTTAGAGATAAACTTTGAGAGATTTAAAAAAGAGTTTTTGCATAATCCTAATGTTGCACTTATATTTTTTAAATCATTGTCAAAAAAAATAAAATACCTTGAAGATGTTATAGCTCTTAATGTTGTATTGGATTCAACTGCTCGTTTGGCTAAATTTCTTTATGATAAAAGTGATGCTCTTTCGACTCTTAAACATTATCAACTTGCAGAACATTTGCATATGACACCTGAAACTTTATCAAGAACATTTAAAAAGCTTGTTGTTTTAGATTTATTGGAAAAAGAGGCAAATGGGTACAAGATAAAAAACAGAGAGGGCTTACATGTCCTTTTTGAGTAAAAGGTAATATATAACTCCAAAAAAAGTTTTTAGTTTTTTTTGGAGTGAGGTATATTAGTTTAGTGAATCAGAGATAGCATCTTCTAATTCATCATTTTTAGGATCAGTTGAAAAAGAGTGTTTGTCAAAATAAACTGTTGTTGAGATCAATTTATCCCCATCTGTTTTATCAGCAAGCATAGCATTCTTTTTAAATTCAGTCATTCTCCAACCAGCTTTTTCACCAGCAGCTTTTATAACATGAGCAATTTTCTTTTGCGATAATTCTGTGTGAATTACATTTGGAGTAGATGGGGAAGCAGTATTACCACCACAGCCAACTAATACAAATGAACTAAGTATTGAAACTACACCAAGCGTTATTATTCTTTTCATTTTAATCCTTTAATATCTGTTCTTCTTAAACAAAAATTTGGTAATATGATATAATAAATTTTATAAAAAGATTTTTAAGTTATGCGATATTTGTAAATTCACATGCTATTTTGGCATTTTTGTTTACTATTGTATTTTTATATCATGTTTAGGAGTGGATGGTGAGGTATTTTTTATCTTTGGTTCTCATAGTTAGTGTTGTGTTTGCAGGTAGTAGTGCATTGGAAGCGTATAAGAAAAAGGATTATAACAAGGCATTTAAGCTTTATATGGTTGATGCTAAAAATGGTGACAGTGTTGCACAAAACGCACTCAGTTATCTTTATTTCAATGGTATAGGGGTTGCAAAAAATACAAAAGAGGGTATTTTTTGGTTGAAAAAATCTGCTCATAACATGGATGCTAATGCTCAATATGAGTTAGCTATGATGTATCTTGTTGGACGAAATGTTAAGAAAGATTTAAAATCAGCTAAAACTTGGTTTGACAGTTCTGCTGATTTGGGTAATGCTAATGCGCAGTATAATTTGGCATTGATGTATTATAGAGGTGATGGAGTTAAGCAAGATATTTCTAAATCTGCTAAGTTGTTAGAAAAAGCAGCAATTAAAGGGCATAAAGGTGCTATTAAGAATGTTGGTATTGTTTATATGCAACTTCTTAAATTTGACAAAGCAGTAAAATGGTTAGAAGTAAATGCTAAAAATGGCGATAAGAACAGTTATTATCTTTTAGCTGAAGCATATTGTAATTTAGAGAAATTTCCCAAAGCAAAAAAATGGACAAAAAAAGCTATGGACAGTGGTAGTAAAGAAGCATCTAATCTATGGAAAAAATATAAGTTAGCAAAATATTAGATTTTTCTTAGTATTTTGTATCCAGAACCATATTCATTTTGAATAATATCTGCTGGTAGTTTTAACCTGAGTCTTTTTATAAAAGAGGTTATTGCATATTCAGAAAACTCTTTTGTAGTTTGAGTATATAGATGTTGAAAAATATCTTTAGATGAGAAAGGATGGTTTATTTTACTGCATAAAAGTTGAACAAGTTGTGATTCTTTTTCTTTTAAAATAATTTCCTTATCATTTTCCCAAAGTGATAAAGTTTGTTTATCCCAGTAGATGTTTTCATCTATATATATTCTTTTTGTAGATTTTCTAACAACTTCTACAATTTCAAGTAACACTTTTTTTAATACATCAGTTTTTATTGGTTTAATTAGATATGTTACAAGGTTAAGTTCTATTGCACGGAGTAATTTATCTTGCTCAGAATGTGCGCTCATAATGATTATTTTTGTACTAGTATCTTTTTTTCTTATACGAGAAGTGAGATTAAGTCCATTAAGATTTGGCATATTTATATCTGTCAAGATAATATCTGGGTGTTTTTTAGTGTATGTAGAATAGGCCTCTTCACCACATTTAGCTACAAATACATTTTTGAAAAATATTTGTAAATATTCATCAAGATACTCTCTTAATTCTTCTTCATCCTCTGCTATTAAAATTGAAACATCTTCTATTTTGTTATTCATGAGTATTTTTAACCTTGATTATAAATTTGGCACCATCTTTGTAGTTTTGAGCAGTTAGCGAACCTTTCATATTGTCCTCTATAATCATTCTTGCTATGTGCAAGCCTAGTCCTGTTCCCATAGATTGGTGTTTTGTTGTAAAATACGGATCAAATATTTTAGATAATATATTTTCATCTATTCCACCTGCATTATCCATAATGGATAATACACTATATCCTTCTTCCTCTTTTAAAGTGATTTCTGTCTGTAAATTTTGTAGTGATTTTTCTATCTGTATATCATGAATATTTGATAAGATAGATACGATAACCTGTATATATTCATTCATTAAGCCATATATTTTAAGTGATTTATCGACAGATATATTGATTGCTTCATTCTTTGGTGTAAAACTTGAAATCTCTAATGCTCTATTTAATGCTTCATATATAAAAAAAACAGATTTGTCTTTATCTGGACGATAATAATTCATAAAATCTTCAATAGTTTCAGACATATAAACGATTCGTTTTTCTATTTTTTGAATTTTATCAGATATTTCTTCTTTTGATAAAACCGTGATCTCATTTTTTTCTTTTAAGATTGCCAATATTGTATTTACGATTGCTAAAGGTTGTCTCCATTGGTGTGCGATATTACCAAGCATTTCGCCAATTTCAGCTCTTTTTGATTGTTCAAAAATCAATTTATCTTTCTCTTTTAACTCTTTTATGGTGTCTATGAGTTCAGCATTGTATTTGTTTTCGATATAGAGTCCACAATCAAGATTTTTCATATCTTGTATGAGATTATGGATATATTTTTTTTCTATGATAGAACCATGTTGTGGTGCGATTAAGTTTATATCTAAACTTTCTATCTTTTTAAGTGCGTAGTTAAAAATATCCTTACTTGGCATGTACTCTTGATGAAATTGTTTTGCTTTATCAAAGTATGTTTCATCTGCATAAAACTCCCAACTCTCCTCCAAACCACCAAAAATATCTCCAGAAAATAGAGTTTTGGTTTTAGGTTCATAACTTACAAAAGCACCTGGGGAGTGACAATATGGAGTTGTGTGAAAGTCAAGTTTGAAGCCATTTAATGTCACTAGAGTATTGTTATTTTTATCAATCTCATAATAGTCTGATTTTATAAGATAATGTTTTATCAAAACCGACATCCTTGAATGTGTTACGATTAGTAAATCATCTCTGTTTATAAGTTTTTCTATCTCTGGAACAGCGGCACAAAGGTCAGGGTCTTGATGGTGTAAAATGATATATTTTATAGATTTTAAATCACAAAGAGATCTTACTTTTCGTATCGTTTCATCAAATTCTAACATAGAACCAGGGTCAATTAATATAGATTCATCCCCATTGTCTATAAAGTACGGATGGCATTGAAAAGGATCATTTTCAAGATACATCCCAACCCAATATATATTTGGTGCTATAACTACAGATTCTTTGTAATTTATCGCTTTAGGCATCGGCTCCAAACCATTTTAGTTGTTCTCTAAGCTCTACAACTTTTCCAACAACAATAAGTGCAGGAGTAGGAATCTCTTTTGCTTTGCTAACAATATCCTCTAAAGTTCCTATCACAACACTTTGATTTTTGGTTGTCCCCTTTGAGATAATGGCACATGGATAGTCTTTTGGTTTACCAATCTCCATAAGTTTCTTAGATATAAGTTCTAGGTTGTGTAACCCCATTAAAAATACAATTGTATCGTCTGTCTTGAAGTTATCCCAAGGTATCTGAGATACTTTTTTATTTGGAGATTCATGACCAGTTACCACTCTAAAACTTACAGAAACACCTCTATGTGTTACAGGTATCCCAGCGTAAGCAGGTGCAGAGATTGAAGATGTAATCCCTGGAATAATCTCAAATTTTATATCTCTTTCATAAAGGTAATTCGCTTCTTCGCCACCCCTACCAAAAACAAAAGGATCGCCACCTTTTAGTCTTACTACATTTTCATACTTCAATGCATTTTGGTATATGGTTTCATTTATCTCATCTTGAGGCATAATATGTCTTCCATCCTCTTTACCAACATAAACAAATTCGCAACCATCTTTTGCCATATCAAGTATATCTGGATTTGCCAATCTATCATAGATAACAACATCAGCTTCTTTTATGACTCTAGCAGCTTTTATAGTTAGTAGTTCAACATCACCCGGACCAGCACCCGTTAAATATACTTTACCCATTAGTTGTTTTCCTTATAAATAAAAATACCTGATGGTTTTTTGATTTGAAAAATCTCTCTTTTTAACCACCAACCTTTTGTATTTATAACAGCTACCTTATTTGAGTCATTTACAGAAATATATAATTCAGGTGCTTCTTTTCTCCATCTAACATGTAAAACTTTCCCATCAAATTCAAATCTTTTGATAATTTTTAGTGTTTTAGTATCTATAATTTGAATAACTGGAAACTTTTTACCACTAAAAGTTACTGCAAGGTATTTTTTATCTGGGGATAATGATGTAAAGACTGGTAATCCTTCTGTTGTTATATTTTTAACAAATTTAAAATCTGGTGTATAAACTAAAACTTTGTTGTCTCCAACAGCAGGGATAAATACATTTCCATCACTGATAGACCAAAAACCAAAATGTGGTACTTTTAGTACAGGTTTTCTATCTCCTAGAAGTATGTCTATCTTTTTATATTTCATAGTGTCTAAATCAACAACACCAAACCATGGACTTTGAAAAAAACCAGTTATAAAGTTATTGTCTTTTATCATTGCATCAAAAGGCATAACTCCAACATTGTTAAATTCTTTATAAATTTCAAAATCAGGAAGACCTTTTCCTTTGTTTTTATCTTTCAAAACAGTGATTTTATCGTTATCCATTTGTGAAAAAATTAGGTAGTTTTTATATATTTTTATACCAACATTTTTAGATCCAGTCACTATCTTTTTTATAGGCTTTAAATTTCTATCTAGTATATCTACACTTTTGTCATCATAATTTGCAACAGCAACATAATTTTTGCCAATCACAAATCCAATAGCACTATCGCTTGTTTTATACTCTTTTAGTATTTTTTCTTTTATTGGGTCAAATTTAACAACAAAACCATCACGAGAGATTAGATAACCGTCTTTGCCTTTAAATTTAACAACCCCATGGTTCATATTGTGCATATGTTCCATGTGGGATTTTGGCAATCCATCTTCAATCACTGCTAACGAACTGCTTTCTCTTTCAACAACAAAAATCTTTTCTTTGGCATTCACATTTGTAAGTAGTGTTGCAGTTGTAATTACACCTAGTAATATTTTTTTTATCATAATGATTAGTTTCCTCTTTCTTCTTTAGTTAGATAGCATGATGGATCTTCACTCCATAAATCACCTGTGATAGCATAAGCTCTTGCCCTTGAGCCACCATTACATATCTCTATTTGTTTACATCCTTGACAAATCCCACTTATAAAATCTCTTGGATGTATTCTTAACTTATCAAGTAGTTCACCTTTTTGCCAAATATCACTAAAATCTTGTTCGATAATATTTCCAACAGTTAGTGGGAAAAATGGGTCAGGTCTTACATCACCTTCTGAATTGATATTTAGAAGTTTTTTTCCTGCAGAGTTACCACCCCATGCTACAAGTCTTTTTCTCATAGTTTCTTTTAAATCTGGATACTCTTGTGCAAATCTTTCTAAAAATAATACAGCATCCATCTCCATGTTACCAGTTACTATCTCTATATCTCTACCATCTTTATGATATTCAAATGCTTTATCTAAGATAAATTCAACTGCAGTTCTTCGTTGCTCTTTTGTTAAATCCATTTTAAGGTTATCTAACCCACGACCAGAGTAAACTAGATGGGAGATATATATTTTTGGTATGTTGTGTTTTTCTACTAAATTAAAAACATATTCTAGTGAGCCTAAAGTATCTTTAGTTAAAGTAAATCTTATACCAACTTTTGCACCACTTGAGTTAGCAAGTATTACAGCTTTTAGAGTCTCTTTGAATGCACCTTTTAGACCACGAAAATAATCGTGTGTTTTTTCATCGCCATCTATACTAACGCCAACATAGTTAAAAGTATCTACTATCTTTTGTATATTACTTTTTGTAAAATATAGTCCATTACTCGATAGATATGTGATAATTCCGTGTTCTTTGCAAAATTCTGCAATTTCAAAAAGGTCTTTTCTTGTAAGTGGTTCACCACCAGAGAAAATGATGAATTTTATACCATTTTCTTTCATTTGCAAGATTGTTTTTTTGATTTGAGGAGTTGAGAGAGTATCAACTTCATCAAGAGTTGATTTGGAGTAGCAGTGTAGGCATGAAAGATTACATCTATTTGTAAAATTCCAGATAGCTATAGCTCCATCCAATACTCTTTGAGGTTTATCTTCAACAACTGATGAGATAAGATTTGTTAGTCTAAACATTATTTTTTGCCTTTGTATGAAAGTATATAGTTTGTAATAGCTTCTCTTTCATCTTTGTTAAGATGAAATTGTGTCATCACTGTTCGTTTATAGCCAAATGCTTTATACATCGACTTTGGAGAGATGATATATGCTTCTATTTCATCTTTTGTTCTTTTTGAAGCTATTTCACTAAATGGTGGTCCAAATGCCATTGCAGTTTGGTGATGACATCCCCAACAGTAAGTTTCAAATACTTTTTTACCATCAAGTTTGTCCGCATTTAGTGAAATAATCAGCACTAAAAGGATAAAATAAATTTTTTTCATAATTACCTCTGTCTTTAATTTTGTATTTTATCAAAAAAAACTTCCAAATGAGCCTTTATGACCCAATTAGCATAATAAATTAAATTTCTTTTTATAACACAGTTGAATATATCACTTTTTATATGTGACTTCTTTCATTAAGATTGGTTTTGTAAGTGTTTTATCACTTAAATTTAGTTCATTAGAACAGCTTGGTTTTGCAAGTATAACAAACATAGAAGCATTTATAATATCGCCTTTTTTAATATCTTTAACATCATATGTAAGTGTTCTGCTCTCTTTCCCTTTTAGATTATTTACAAAAGCTCTTTTGTAAGCAAATGCAGGTACTGGTGAAGGTTTTCCATCTTTACCTTCAAACTCTGTTACAAAAATACCTTGTTTATCTTCTAGGGGTGATTTTTTAAAGTTGCTCCAAATGACTTTATTGTCTCTGATTAAATCTAGTTTTAGATATTTGAGACGAGCTGCCTGTATAATAAGTGGATGGGGCATTTTGTTTTTTAGTGTTACTTCAATGGTGTTGTTGGTAGTTTTAATAGATATATCTATTGCATTTTTTCTCATTTCCATATTGTGGATACCAGCAAAATTATGTATTCTGTGTTGTTTTCTGCCTCTTTTATTCATCTTCTCTACGGGGCCTCTAACATATGGCATGTGGCATTTAATACATTCTTTAGAATCTTGATTGCCCTCCATTGCATTGAAAATCATAACATCATGTGAATTTCTTTTGTGCGAGTGACACCCTAGACAAACTTTTGTTTTGTAAAGTGGATTTTTTGACATCTCATGTTTATCACTGTCATCTGGGTTGTCTAGTGAGCCAAACATAGACGGTTTAAAACCTTCTACATTTTTAGATCTAAAGTTTATATTTCTTTTATGTGCTTGTTTTACAAATCCAATCTGATGGCAATAAAAGCAACTAATGGCATCTTTTTGCTCAACAGAAAGAGTGCTTGGTTGTTCGTCTCCATCTTCCATCTCTTTTAGATTTGTAGCAGCTGGCATGTGGCATACACCACAGTCATATTTTTTTGTATTAGCAGCATTAGCCACTTTTCTATGCAATTCATCATTAAAATATGTTTTTGAATGATATGAACTTTGATATTCATAATATATGTCCTCATGACACTCTTTACAAGATTTATTTGTAAGATATTTTGCAGACAAAAGTGATGCTAAAACGCTAAGAAGTAAAATTATTGTTTTCATATCAGAACTTTTAAATGGATTTAAATAGGTTTTTCCCCTCAATGGAGGGGAAAAAATAGGAGGCTTATGCTCCTGGAATTGTTTGTCTATGCTCGATAGAGTAAGTAAAAGTTGGAGTTTTTAAACCAGTGATATATTTAACAAATTTACCAGTTTTAGCTTCATAAATACCGATACGACCTGCATTCCACTCAGAAATCATAGTCCATTGACCATGGTTAGCTGGTTCAGCATGAAGAATTCTTGGAAGAACATTTTTATGAGGAACTTTCCAAGAAGTGATAGTTTTATGAGTTTTTGCATTAATTAATCTACCTTTATCTTTACCAACTTGAATAATTCTGTCAGTTTCTAAAGTTTGTTTGTTAATTAAGTACATGTTATTCCAGTTTTTAGATCCACCAAGTACACAGTCAGACCAAATCCAAGGAGTATCTTCAGATGTACCTACAAATAGACCACCACCAGCAGTGTGAACATGTTTTACAGTATTCCAGTTTCTATCCCAGATAACAACATCACCAACATTCATACTTTGAGTAGCAAAAAGTTGACCTTTTTCTTCGTTATACCAAGAAGCACCTTGACCTGGGTGTGGCTTAGAACCAGGACCAGTATAAACTTTAGCAACTAAAGTTTTAGTTTTAAAGTCGATAACACCCATTAAATTGCTTGCTTGAGAAGCTTGCATTAAGTATCTACCAATCTCTGTACCTTCATTTTCAAAACCATCATGTAAGATTTTACCAACATTTGGAATATCACCAACGATTGGGAAATTTGGTTTAGAATAATCTACGATATATACATGACCAGCATCTTTAAGAGCAAATGCAAAGTATGGTCCGTATGGAGTATCATATACACCAGCTACACGAGAAGAACCGATGTTACCATCCATATCAATTACACTTGAAGTTGGGTAAACTTTTAACGGCTCAAGAGTCATAGCATCAAATAAAACTGCTCCACCTGGCTCATAGTTTCCAGCTAATAGGTATTTACCATCTGGAGAAACTGCAAGACCTCTTGAAGAGTTACCGATTCTACATTCAGCAATTTTCTTTTGACCTTTAGAAGCAAGATCATACATAGTTACAAGACCATCTCTTGAGATAGAGTATGCATATCTAGGTTGTCTTTTGTTTGTAACAGTTACATGCACTGCAAAACCAGCAGGATGAGTTGAAAGTTTTTTACCACTTGTTCCATCTATAAAAGTTACTTTAGAAGCATCTCTTTGAGTTACGAAACAAATATCAGTAACTTTTTTAACATCTACTGCATTTGGATATTTTTTACGAAGTTTCATACGGTCATTTATTTTAACCCATTTTTTCTTAACATTGTCCAAAGTAAGCACCATTTTTTGCTTACCAGTAAAGTTTTTAAGGTATTTAACCATTGCATCAGCATCAGCTTGACTAAATTCGTGACCTATAGATACACCTTTTTTAAACGAAGGCATAGCAGTACCAGGTCTTCCATTTAAAATAGTTGAAGCTAACATCTGACCATTTTTAGTTCTTAACTTGTTTGGTCTTAAATCTGCTCCAACACCACCTTGGTGAGCAGGTCCGTGACACCCTTGACAATCTTTTTCAAAGACTGCTGGTGCATCAAATGCCATAGCACTTGCAGCTGTTATAGTAGTTGCTGTTATAGCACTTAATACTAATTTACCTAATTTCATTCTATATTCTCCTCTTAAAATAAAGATACAAAGCAGATCTTAAACTTACTTAAAAATAAACTTAAGAAATCTACCAAGAAGTTTAACTTATTTAATCTTAATTTTTACTTTCTTAAAGAAAGCTAACGAACCCTGATTTAATATTACAAAAAAATCAGGCACAATGTTACATTTTCTCTAAAAACTAATAGCAATATATTGCAGATAGAATTCAGAATCAAGAGTAGTCTATAATCTTTTAGTTTAAAAATAGTTGAGTTATATCAAAATAAAGAACTAATTTTCTAATTTTATAAAAAATTCAGTATAAATGTAACTTTTTGATAAAAAATAAATTTTATATTTTGTTTTAACTTAGTCATGATTTAGTCAGAAGTTGTTTACAACTTATATTCTTGTATATCTTTAAGTAGTTGAGATAGATGTTGTTCATACTCTTTAAGTATTTTGAGATAATTTTGGTTTTGTGTATCTTGTATAGATTCTTTTAAATCTTTTGCAATAGCATTTAGATTATTTGCACCAATATTTGCTGTAATACCAACAATATCTAATAAAAGTCTATCTGCATGTTCTATCTGTTTAGTAGATAGTAGTTCATCAAGCTTGTTTGCAGAATTTGAATAAGTGTTTACAAATTCATCAAGTATTTCATCATAAAATGTTTTATCTCCACCACATATTTCTAAACCTTTATCTCCATCTAACTCTTTTGTCATGATAACTTCTATAAAGTCTTTATCATCAGTGTTTTTTTCTTCACCACTGTATGCATATAAAATGTCATATAATGCATCCATTCTAAGTGGTTTTTCAAGTTGTTCTTCCATACCAGCATCACTCATTTTTTTAATGTCATCAGCAGCTGTGTCTCCACTAAGTGCAATAACTAGAATGTGATTATAGTTTGGATTTTTTCTTATTATCCTAGTAGCTTCAAAACCATCTACCCTTGGCATGTGGGCATCCATAAGTATAAAATTAAAATCAGGGTTTTTTTCTAAAATATCTAAAGCTTCCTGCCCATCATCTGCCATGGTTATTTCTATACCTGTATCAGCCAATAAACCATTTATAACTTTTTGATTAATAAGATTGTCTTCTGCTACTAAAATTTTTGTTCCTGCAAACTCTTTAAAATCATCTTTTACAATTTTAGCATGTGGTGGAACATCTCTTTTAAATCTTGCTTTTTTCTGAGTTGTACCTTCCTTAGCTTCTGTTTTGTTAGATTCATCTGTACCAAAGCTTCCCTCTTCTGTACCTCCTAATATAAGTTCAGAGTTTGGGTGTTCTTTATCTGTTGATACCTTTTTTTCCTCTTTTTTCTTCTCTTCTTTTTCTTCTATCTTTGTCTCTTTTTGTATTTTAGGTGTTTTTTCTTCAACTAAAACCTCTTGTACGACCTCTTGAGATTTTGATTTTTTAATTATGATATAGATAATAATAACTACTAATATGGATATAACCCCAATTATCTCTGTTTGATAAGTTCCTAACATAATAAAACCCTTTATCTTTTTTGATTATCTGCG
>Ga0256842_1002738_pt1 | contig 12273 bp, 17 predicted proteins | sample 4559240metaG_FD_185973 | JGI IMG/M metagenome (GOLD analysis project Ga0256842, IMG submission 185973) | Hydrothermal vent microbial communities from Guaymas Basin, Mexico - 4559-240 | ecosystem: Environmental > Aquatic > Marine > Hydrothermal vents | place: Mexico: Guaymas Basin | collected...
CAACACCAAAGCCTATCTCTCCAGGAGTGCCAATACTAAAAATCTTGTCATTTGTAAGTGCTGTTGAAGATTCAAGTGCTTTTAAAACATATGCAATCTCTTTTGCACTACTTGTTGCACTAAGTTCATTTACTTTTGTGTTTATTGCACTTGATAGAGTACTGTCAAGCTGTCCACTGTCCGCTAAGCTCTTTACTAGATAACTCACATCTTCTAATGAAGTAGCGCTTATTAACAGCGCTAATGAGCGTTCTTTTAATGTTTGTGTTGTTGTTGCCATTTAATATCCTTTTTAAAAATTGAAACCTAAATAGATTTCTAAGCATTTGTCATCTATATAATCTTTTGAGTATGCATAATCTTGAACAAACTTCCGTGTAGCCAATACAACAGAAGGATCTATTTTTAGCTCAACTACACCAGCATCACTTACTTCGATGATCACTTTGATGTAAAGATCTTTTGCACTCCCGCTTGTAAGTGTTGGCTTATATGTATCTGGGTAATTTCCAACCGCTATCATGTCACCATCAACATCAAATAAACCGACTTCACGCACTGTAAAATCTCCATCAGTTGATGGGATATAACCTTCAGCTACCACCCAGTTTGCATTTGTTGAATCAATACTAATATTATTGAGTGCTGCTCTCCACACTTCATTAGTTAAAGCTGTATCAGTTGTTGTAGGCTGGGCAGCAACACCGCCGCCGTCACCGACAGCAATTTCACTAAGCGATACAACACTACCAAGTGCTGTAGCATTTGCAAACTTTGCTTTGCCTATGTCTGTTAAAATCGTGTAAAACGCCATCCCTTATGCTCCTTGTGGATAAATTATTGTTGTATCTGAATCTTGATATGATATACCTACATATTCAGAAACGCTCATTACAATCGGATCAGGAAAATACGGATACACAACCGCACTTTCACCACTAACAACTGCTGTAAGATTGTTCATCTCTCCTGTTGAGCGCATACTTATTTTTATGCTCTCTAAAACAGAGCGAACATTCTTTTGTTTTTTCGCCGTATTTTCTAGTTTTGTTATAAGTTCAGAACTTAAACCGCTTTGTGATGAATCTATCTCAACTCTAAAGTTGTAAGCGTCTCCGCCATATTCAAACCACTCAACAACTTTCACGCTATCACTCAGTGCTTCAACAGGTCCGATAAGTGCCTTTGCAGTTGCTGCATATTGCATCGCATCAAATGCAGCTCGAATTACTGCTCTTGCAGTTGCTTCATTAAGACCTGAGATATCCGTATCACACTCCCATGCTAAAAATGGCAATATGGCACTATGACAACTCTCTGGTGAACTGTTTATAAGACTTACATCTAAGCTTTGCAAATCTTCACGGCTCATCTGCTCGTAACATCTCCAAAGCTCACTCATGTACGCAGGTAACAAACTCATCATATAGCTCCACTAAAATTGAGTGTAAGCGTTGATACGCGAATCACTTCATTCGCTTGACACGCTATCGTCTCCGTAGGTGTAGTAAGCGTGATATCTTTGACCATTTCACTCTCAAGCAATCCATATATCTTAGGTAGTGTAAGCTCTTTCCCGAATATCAATGTATTTGCATCGATGCGACTAGTAATAAGATCACGTACATTTTGCTCATAAGTCATATCATAAAGCACAATATCTGCACTTATCGTCGCATCGATGATAGTTGCAGAGCTGACTTGTACACTATCAGTTAGCGGTCGCACATTCTCCTCTGAGAGCACTGCATTAACCCTGTCAATCATCACTTGATCCGCTGCACCATCACTGCTTAAAAGATAGACTTTAACAACACCGGCAGTGTCATCAATGATGGAAATATCTACGATGCGAACATCTGCACTCTTTGTGAAGTACTCATACATCAGTTTAGATCCTGCAGTAGATTTTCTCTCTCTTGAGAGCCATATACGCTCGCGATATCTCTCATCATCTTCAACATTCGCACCGTCATGATAGTTCTCATTTTGAGTAGCAGTAGCCACAAACGGAAGTGGCGTGACAATCGTTTCAGTTTTTAAAATGCTTGATTCCACAAACTCCTGCAATTCAACAACTCCGGCACCTGTTGTATCTCCTGCTGCAATGACGACATCATCCAAGAGCATACCCACTGTCTCTTTTGTATCACTGAGTTGCAGGCCTTTTTTTAGAGTTACATCGCAAGAGAGTGCAGTTGACAACGTGAATGTGAAATTTGCATACGGCTTTGCACCTTCAAGTCTAAGTACTCCATAACGAGTAGCACCAAGATGATCAAGGTCACTTCCTTTGGCGTACGCTAAAAGTCCGGCTTTGACTGCATTGTTTATGCGTGTGCGAAGAAGTTGCTCTTCATAAGAGTCTGCCTCTATCATCGTCATAAGATCATCACTCGCACTTGGAACATACTCAATCCCTTTGGACTTTGCAATCTGGGTGACACGAGCAAGTTTTCTCGCCTTGATGCTCTCAAAGTCAAATACCTCTACAACTTCCGGTGCTGGCAAATCAAGCAGTTGCATTTATGCCTCCTAAATCAACACTCACATTTTTAAGTGTGTCGTTTTCCAAGTACTCAATGTTTATGAGTACTTCATCACCGGTAGAGATGCTTACATTTTTCACTACCACGCGCTCTTCATTGTTCTCAATCGCTTCATAAGTGTAGTCTGATGCTAAAAGCAACCACTCATCTGTCACCGGCTTATCAATAAGTTCAAATAGTTTTGATCCGTATGACGGTCTATTTACTCTCCGAACCAATGGAGTAGATAAGATTCTAGCGATTGACTCCTCTGTGCTTATCTCTTGCGTTATCATGCTCTTGATGCCCCATCGGTTGTAGAGAAGTTTGTAAGACTTCCTTTTACATCATTAACATTTGCATCTGTGCTAATATCACCGGTAGTTGAGATAGCACCATCAACAGACAAGTTACCGGCAACACTCACATCACCTGTATGTGTAGTTGTGGCTGTAATGTTTACAGTTTGTGCAACGACTTCAACCGTAGAAGCTACATTGACTGTCAATTTTTTTGCAACGCTGTCATAAAAGATGACTGTTCCATCTTCAAATTCACACACCTCTTTCGTGTCAGAGTATCCGGCAGGCTCTTTGGCACCTTTATTAAAGAGTGAACCAAGAATAATCCCAAAATCTCCCTCACCTTGAGGAAAAAGCACAACAACCTGTTCACCTGGGAGAATAGGTGTTGCACATCTTTTAAAACTACTTGAGTGTTGCATCATCGGCAAAAAGTCCGTAACCCGCTCACCAATCTTCACACGCGCGAGTGCCAACCCCTCAGCGCTCTTACTCTCAGTGATAGTGCCAAGCGATACAACATTATTAAGTCTGCGAAAAATTTCTGCACTCATTTAACATCCTTAGTCTCTATTTTTAAACGACGAGCTATAAGCTCTTCTATAAAGTAGATTCCGCGAGTACCCTGATGCGCACTCATTCCAATGAGTGCTGCAGTAAGCATCCTGTCAAGGTCTGCATACTCACAAAGAAAAAAAGTCACAACACCCAAGAATCCTGAGATGATTAAATCGCCAAGCAGTTCTGAAAAACTAAAACGAGCCAAAGTTCCATCTTTCAGCTTCTTAACATTATGTGCAACACCACCAAGCATAGCCATAGCAAAAACCCATACATATGTAATAAAGCTGTAGTTCTGAGGGTCTTTGTGTGGCATATTAAAGCTCCCATTTTGCAGCATCATAAACCACCGTAAACTTCATACGAGTTCCACCATATATCCTGTCCTGGTGTTCTACAAGTACTTCATCACCGTCAAATGTTCTGTACTCATAAAAATCATCGCTTTCATACCCGATAGCTTTAAGTACATCACTCATAACGATGCGAAGTGTTGCCATTGTTGTTTCGCTGTCACTTACTAGCACATCAACTTCTATCTGCAATCTATAACTAGAACTTGCACTTGTACTATTATCAACACTGCTTCCAGTATCACGAACAACAAGTGCAGGCATATCTTTGTCTTGAAGCCTAGACTGTGCCCACTCGTCAACTTTTACAATGTCATTCATATAGCCATTAGCAATAGAAATATCTTGTAATCTTGTTTTAATAATATCTACAATCTTTTGACGACGGCTCACGATCTATCCTTACTTAAGTACAGTTTTCTAACACCACTTTGCGGTGGGTCCATATCTATCACATAGTAAGTCATATTATTTACTATGACACTATCTCCATGTACCAATGACGAAACATCATCAGCTTTACATGTAACACTAGGAACAGACGCAGAAACATCACTGTCAAGACCACTGTCAAAGACCACATCATCTTTCTCATCAAAGTAAACAGATACAGTCTCTCCACTCTCAAGGAGTGCCTCATCTGTAAACTCTTCATCGTTAAAGAAAACATCTAAGTCTTGTTGTAGTTGGTCTTTAAAGCTCATTATTCTGCAAGTTCCTCTTCAATGATCTGGCGAATTTTCTCAGCATCAGCATCTTCAGGAAGAACTATCCCCTCTTCTTGAGCAAGTTCACGAAGCTCATCTTCATCTAAAGCATCGAGGTCAATAGCATCATCATTACGATATGCTTCAATCATCTCAATGAGTTCAGACTCTTTTTTATTTGAGTATGGAGTAAGCCCTAAATGTTTACAGATACTTTTTAACTGTGCAACACTCATCGTAGAGAGATCTTCAACTTCAAGAAGTTCTTCAATGCTTGGTTTGTTCTCATCTTTTGGAGCAACAACTTCATATGCTGCGCCATTCTCAACAAGATACTGTGCATCTTTTGTGCTTATCTCTTTGCCTTTACCAACAAGCAGAGTCTCCTCTGCTTTGAAATGTTTTCCACCGCATTTGACTGCGATCTCTGTTTTAATGGCTTTCATACTAGAAAACCTTAGCAGTTACAATCGCATCAATCTGATGTGCAGCAGGAAGCGGAGCAGACTGAACCATCAAGAACTCCATAGATGGGTCTTCTTGTTCCCAGGTTTTTGGAAAACGAGGCATAGCTACATATCCTGCTTTTTTGTCTTTGATCGCGCCATAGTGACGACGGAAGTCTGCTTTCGTAGATGTAAGAACAACTTGACCGTCAGGAATCATATTTTGTTCATTACCCTCTTCCTCTACATACCACTCATCGTAGCTGTAAACATCAAGCACTTTCCCATCAACTGCGATTTGGCCAAAGTATGAAACACCATCTCCAAGATCTTCCGGTTTAATCATTCCAAGGTCAATACGACGAGTATTGAGCGATTCTTTTACTGTCGGATGATCTAAGTACGTTCCAATAGTAGAACTGTTACCGATGAGTGTATTTGCTGAAACACCGGCATCTTTACTGATAAGGCGAGCCCACTCTGCAAGGTCTTTGTTTGGTGTTGCACCTGAATCTGTCCAGATGTCACTTCCGGCAAGAACTACCTTGTGGTTTGCGTCCATGTTTAAGTCAATGCGATAGTTAACACCATCTCCAACAACATCAACATATCCGTTTACAAGTTGCTGAGCACACATCCACTCTTCGCGACGAGAGATCATATCTTCAAGCTCGTTGAGCTCCTCTGCAAGTTTTAGCACAGCTCTCTCTTGTGGTGTCTGCATAGCATAGACACTTTGTCCTGCACCACGGTTTTCAACGATGTCAGCAGCTTCTAATACTTTTTTAGGCTTTACATAAGCAGGCTTATAACTGTTTGTAGTAAACCCGAGTTTTTCAACCAGTTTACCCTCAACGCGAGGTGTCTGAAAAGGTGCCATACGACGCTTGCCCTTAACGATGTCAATATCAACAGTCTCACTGTCATGTGTCTCTACGCGAGAAAAGAGAAGGTCTAGAAGAAAGCGACCTGATTTCTTGTCTTGGCGCATTGCTGCTGCCATTGAACGAGTTTCAAAAATACTAATTGCCATACTTTACTCCTTAAGCTTTTACAGCTGATTTAATATAGATGCCTGCATCGCGAAGCGGTGCTTTTACTGTTGCTGCATCATGTCCGTTACCAAAGTTCAATACATTTTCGTTGAACTCACCCTTGATGTAAACTGCTACATTTGTTACATCTCCACCAGTTGCGTCACAATCCTCTGCGAGAATTGCATATGGAGTTTCACTACCGTCACTTACAGCAGTTGTTCCATCATCTTCTAAAGTTGCAGATAAAACAAACTTTCCTGTATCTGTTACTTTTCCAAGTACAGCTCCGCGAGTCAATGTAGTACTTTGTCCAACTGTTACTACATCAGTAACTGTCTGAGTTGAACCTGCGATTAAATTGTCAGGTGTGTATGTTTCCATTATTTCTCTCCTCTAATTTTTTTACCGGCTGCTTCCATCTTCGCAGCTGCCTTTTTATCGTCAGATAATGTGTTGTTCTCACCCTCAGATGTTGCACCATTTAGCTCAGCCAAACTTTGACCAAGAGACTCACCGTCTGCTCTATGTTGTGCGTGAGCATCAGATTTCTTGTCTTGCATTGCATCAAATAGTTTAATCTTTACACTGTCTGCTGTCATTGTTGCGTCTGCAACAGCTGCGCTGATTACACTTTCATACCCTGGTTGTGCCAAAGCTTGAATAGATAAGATTCTTTCTCTCTCTGCTGCTGCTACTGCGTCAACATCAACAGTAGAAGCACTTGCACCTTCTGCTTGTAGCTCTGCTGCTACCTCTGGATAGTTTTCACGAACAAAAGCAGCTGAAAAATTTTGCTGCTGGGCTCCTGCCATAATTTCTGCTGCTACATTAGGAAACTTTTCCGAAATGAAGCTAGCAGTGATCTCTGTATCTTTGTACATAGCCATATTTTTCTCCTTATTTAAGATTGAATATCTCTTATGAGATTTTCAAATGTTGTTATCTCGTCAACCATTCCTACACTTAGTGCATCATGGCCTATAAGTAAGTCACCTTTACCGAAATTGTCTAAAACATACTCAGTTGTGACACCTCTGTTGCTCGCTACATCTTCAACAAATATCTCGCCCAACTTGTCAGCCCATGCCTGAATCTGATTTCGACCAGACTCGGTTTGGATGTCAGGGCGTTTTTTCGGACTTACAGACGAAACGATCTCTATCTTCTCGCTGCCGTCATCGATGATGCTAAATGTATAAACAGCACCGATACTTCCGACCATAGCTGTCTTTGATGCAGCTATGTGATTACACGCACTTACTATCCAGTAACCTGCACTTGCTGCCAAGTCGTCCACATAACCAACAACAGGCTTAACCTCTCCAGCCTGTTTGATAAGTGACGCAAGTTCAGAGATACCTGCTGCTTGACCACCTGGAGAATCAACATTGAGAACAATGTGACTCACTGCAGGGTTCTCAACAGCTGTTGTAATCTCGCGTGCAAGCATCTCTGTCGATGTGTCGCCGCATATCTCTGTAAACATATTTGCATATCTATAGATACCGCCTGTAACAGGTATGACAGCTATGTTACCTCTCATCTCAACACTGCGAGTATTGTCAAGTGGCGTTCCAAGTCGTGCTGCCAAAGCTTCCACATCGTGTTCGCGTTTTGCAATCTGAGCCATTGTTTCAAGTCTGTCTGGCATCATCATCCACGGCTGATTTGAGAGTGCTTTCATGATTCTACTCATCATCTTCCTTTGGTAGTATTTTTTCACTCACACTTATTTTCAAGTCTAAAAGTCCTGACTCACGCATTTTTAGCGTCTCACTTTTTGCTCGTTTGATGTTTTGGTCAAAGTCTGTGCCGTTCATCTCAGATGCTTCTTTCATTCTTGTACTAAAGCCCTCTTCTACACGCATAAGTGCAGCTTTTGTCTCTTGAACTGGGTTGAGTTGTCCTTGTGACGGACCATTCCACGAAGCGCGGCAGTATGCTTTTCTTATCATTGGGTCTTCTAAAAATCCAGGAGCACTCAAGTGGCCAAGTAAGACTGCCTCGGTAAGCACAGCTTCATAGATAGGCTGTGTGAATTTTTGAGCGAACCATACTCTGCGTGTTCTAAACATCTTCCACGCTTCAAGAAGTGCAGCACGAGATGCAGAGTATGAAGAGCTAAAGTGTTTCATAAGTACTTCATACGGAATGTTGAGTGCTGCACCTATCTGTTTGAGCACAGATGATGTAAAGCCGTCAAAAGCAGTGTTTGGTCTGTTTGGATTTGCAGTAGTTACCTTTTCACCCTCTGCAAGTCCTATGATGGCACCTGCTTCAAGTTGCATCTCTTCGTTGATTTCGCTTGCATTGGCATCATCTTCCATTCCATCAGGGAGATCACCACTCTCTGTCTCGATAAAAACAGTAAAAAGCCCACTCACTACGGCTGCTGTAAGCTCTGCATGCGTGTAGTCTGTAAATTGTTTTAATGGTTCTATGATAGGAGCAAGTACAGGAACACCACGCTTTTGGTTTGGTCTTACTTTTTCAAATACATGCAAGATGTTTCTTCTTCCGCTTTCTCCAAATACAGGTACTTTTTTCCACTCGTTTGTAAACTGATTTCCACCTGGATGAAACTTTGTGAAATAGTAAAATTTAGGAGCACCAAAAGCATCAACTTCAACACCGCCTGCTAAAGTCTCATCATCCATTTTGTTATCAGGGTTACAGCATCTGTCGGCTTCAAGAAGTTGCACGCTTAAAGAGTATGGTGAGTTTTCTCTTTTTATGTAGGGAAGTCCCGCGAATACATCACCACTAATAAGTGTTCCTATGAGTGCTATTGCTTGAAGTTCGTAGAAGTTTGAGCTAAGTTCTACATCTGCATTTTCACTCTCAGCCCAAAAACGAAAGATATGCTCTGCATCTCTTTCAAATTTTTGCGCTTCCTCTTCAGATAGTCCAAGAAACTCATAATCTACTTGTGCCTGTAGTGTAAGCCCTGCTCCGATGATGTTAAATCGCATAGTATCGACTGCACCACGAACCAAAGGTGCGTTTCTGTACATATCTCTTGAAATTGCGCGGAGTTTTTCTAAAGATGAGAGATCATCTTTGTCAGGTGATCCTGCAACAGCATTTGCAGAACGCATAGAACGGCGGTTTGTATCTGCACCGATATAGCCACCATCTGCCAAAGCCTTATACTGCATTTTTGCCCGCATACGCTTCAACCCGCGCTCAGGGTTAAATGCCATTATGGCTTTGTCAATGATATTTGCAGATACTTGCAGTTTTTTCATTACCAAACTGCCTTTTTAAACACAGGTCCTCTACGAGACTGCGTGTTTTTATCTATTTTATAGTTTGGCCCATAGCGTCTAATCTTCTCTTCGAGTCTGTCTTCTCTTGCCTGAAGCATATCAAGATCAGCACGCGTCATCTCTCGACCGTTCATCTTGTAACTTTGAGATGACAATACGGCTTCGATTGCATTTTGTACAGATTCAAGCTGTTCGAGAAGAGTTTTTGCCAAAATAAGTGCCTTATATTTTTATATATGGCCTAATTATTTCAAAAAATCATTTTTGCAAACAGACTGAGTGCTGCAAAAATTTCAACTAAGATGCAATTACATCCAACTTCGTATTAAAAGTATTGCTCTCAAAAAGAAGAAGCTCTAAGGCTTTGCCAAAAGATATGTTTTTCTCTTCAGAAAATGTCTCAACGGCAACAATAGTGTCTATTGAAACCGTGGAGTCCGGAAGTTTTATGCGTGTTACACCATTCTTTTTGCCATGAATTGACTCACGCAACAAAGATTTAACAGCCTCTTCGAAGTCTATCTTCCCATCATACTCTTTGATAGTTCCAAGTTTTATGTGTCTCGTTACAAATGATGGAGAAACACCTATTTGCTTGCTAAATTCACTCTTTGTCATTAAATTACCCATTATCTTCTCCCTCTTGATATGATTCTTCTTCTTGCCATTTTTGTTTTTCCGTCTGATCCATAAGATGAAACAACCCCGAACCTTTTTCCTCTGTTTAGTATCTCTTCATCAATTCCAGCCAATGCAAGCGCTGCATTTGCATAGTTTCTACAGTCTATAGCCTCATTTCTATGGCGTTTTTTAGACCATTTACCTGTTTTTTTGTCCCTTGTCTCAGATGTGAGCTGCTTGAAGTACTCGTCTGAGTAAACTTCTTTGTTTGGAAAGTGCATATAGTTTGGTCCAGGCTCTGTTATCTCAAGATTTGCATAGATCTCATCTTTTCCAGTATTGACTCCAATCATAAAAAGATTGACTTTTCCAGAGTTTTGTTTGCTCGCCCTCTTGTTTACAAACGGAGCAGAGACGACATTTGAGCCTTTGAGTGCAAAAACTCTCTGTGCAAAGCGTGGCTTACAGAATGCATACGCTGCTTTTGTTCTATGTCCACCGGTATCTACACCTTTTGCATATATCTTCATCTTTGAACCACTACAGCACTTAAAAGTCTTGTTTAGATATGCAGCAAGTGCATCTCTAGTCTCTGGGTTGTTTGGATCACCTTGGATTATGTGATAGTCAATGCTCCAGGTCTCCATATACTTCCCATATCCAACGACTTCAACTTCAAATCTGTCATCTTGAGTATCTACGCCTGCCGAAAGTACAAGAACTTCATTTGGCACTTCACATCTATAGTCCTCTTTTCTTCCTGGAAGATCATCTACATTTACTGTTGTTACCTCATCTGCCCACACTTTTGCATCACGAGTATTTACCCATGTTTTCATCTTACGGACATCACCTTTATTCATCAGGGCCTTTGCCTCTAAAAATTCTCTAAAGATTTCATTCCACGTCAAAAATCCAAGTGGAGAGTAGTAGGATGGTATTCTGTAGCCTCTGTGGATATGTCCTGGATTATGAGGCACCCATTTACCTTGCGCCATCATCTTGCTCTTATGAAACTCATCTATCAGACTACCGCACTCCGTACAGCTATACTGCACATCGCCAATAAGCTCATAGCTGTTTTTGTCATAGTCAAACACAAATCCATCTTTTTCAAATGTAATCATCTCATTACAATGAGGGCAAGGCATATAATAGTGTCTCTGATCGCTAGCTTCAAACTCTGATTCAATGTTCGAGCTGCCCTCTTCTGTTGGCGTTGAATTTATGTATATTTTTCTGAGGATTCCAAAAGAGTCTGTTCTTTTTTTACCCAAATCAATAGGGTCACCCTCGCCTCTTATGTCGCTTTCAAATCCGTCAACATCATCAAGGACAACAACACGACAAGAGAGCGATCTAAAGTTTGCAGGTGAACCAGCCCATGCTATCTTTAGCATTCCTCCTGGATAAACCTTTTCAAACATACCACCAATGTCATCTTTCGACTTACCACCACTTATCTTCTTTGCAACGTCAGGCATAGCTCTAAGCGATGGTGTGAGCTTTCTATTGCTATGGTCTTTAGCAAGACTCTCTGTAGGCATAATCATCAGCTGTGATGTCGGAACAACATCCATGTAGTAAAGAACGACATTATTTGCTATCTCAGTACATCCAACCTGTGTAGCTTTTATGACTTTTACCTGCTGTGTAGGACTCTGTGGGCTAAGTTCTTGCATAATCTCACGAACATACGGCATTCTTTCACAGCTGTATTGCCCAGGCTCTGCGCTTGCACCCTGTGGGAGCTTTCTATATTCATCAGCCCATTCATCAATAGTAAGATACGGATCAGGCTCAAATCCTAAAGCAAACGCAGAATATACAGGATTACAGCTCACGAAACATCTCACTTAAATTTTCTAGCTGCTTTATTATTTCAGACTCCATCATCACTCTACATGCGTGAGGGTCACTCTCAGCTGCCATACGAGCAGAAAGTCTTGTAGGTATTCCAAGAAGTCCATCTCGCGTAATACGTGCAGCTTCAAATGCTGTTTCTTGAATATACTCAACAGGCACAGACTTCTTTTCACTCTCATCTGCCTTTGCGCGCTTAATTCTAAGCTCCTGCTGTAAAATAGCCTTGTTTAAAGCTTTCATATCCATTTTTTCAAGATCATCAAGTTGCTCTTTATCAACACCAAGTTTTTCAGCCTCAGCTTGCAACTCGTCAAGCTTCTCTCGCTGCTTTTGCAGCATTAGCTGTTTTTCTTTTTCACTCATATCTCTTATAACTTTTGCATCGCTGCGTCTTTTCTCATTTGCCTCTCTTTGAGCGTCTCTTCTTGGATCTTCCCACTCTTTAAGAGCTTTTTTTACCTCATCGAGCACATACCACTTCTTTGGAGAAGCTTCCTTGTTGTGATATGGAATAACTCCTTTTTGTACCAGTTGTGAGAAATAGCTCTCCTTTCCTTTAAAAACTCCTGCTTGTCTTAATCTT
>Ga0256842_1002739_pt1 | contig 12267 bp, 12 predicted proteins | sample 4559240metaG_FD_185973 | JGI IMG/M metagenome (GOLD analysis project Ga0256842, IMG submission 185973) | Hydrothermal vent microbial communities from Guaymas Basin, Mexico - 4559-240 | ecosystem: Environmental > Aquatic > Marine > Hydrothermal vents | place: Mexico: Guaymas Basin | collected...
ATAGGACATATTTTGCAGAATACCGTGTCAGAAATTAGATATGGTATTAGAAAAACCGTGAAAACGAGGAAAAAGTATTTGCCGTAATTCATCCATCGCGGCATTTTCCATTTTTTGACCGGGATTTTTGCTAAAAGTTCTTGAACGAGCCCGAAGGGGCAGACCCATCCGCAGAAAAAACGCCCCACTAATCCGGCGAATATAAGTAAAATCCCCAGGGTTGCCAGAGGAACAAATCCTATCACCATAAAGTGCTGCAGGGTTCCGGCGGGGCAACTTGTAAATGCGCCGGGGCAGGCATAACAGTTCAACACCGGCAGGATTATGGCTTTTAATTTGCCGCCGTATAGATGGGGCTTATATAGCCATCCGCTAATATATCCGTTGATTGCTATGGATGAGACTATTAATACAACCCATCTAACTTTTGTGAGTGTATTGCCTTTAATTTTTGCCATAGCAAAATAGCACTATCCTATTCCTATGCACGAGAGGCATAGAGTGGTTCCGTTGGTTATGATTTCTGGGATATCACCCAGTTTTACACCATAATATACTAATATAATTCCGCCTGCGATGACCAACAGTGAAAGAATTTTTTTCAGAGTTTTCATATTATTTCATCCGAGACAGTTTCCGCAGTTCGTCAGGGGTGATTTTAATCATTTCCTTGAACTCGTTTGAGGGCTTGAACACGGGCACGACTCTTTCCGGAATGGGCACAGATTCGCCGGTGCGGGGATTTCTTGCCTTGCGAGGTTTTCTTATCTTGAGTTTAAATGTTCCAAAACGGCGAATTTCTATATTGTGCCCTTCTGCCATCACTTCTTTTATAACCTCAAGGAGCGTATCACATATAACATGGACATCTGTCTTAGTGAATCCAGTTCGTTCGGCGACAATCTCAACAAGATCCGCTTTTGTCATAGTTATCTCCTTGTTGATTTTTTAATTTTTACTAAATCAAAAAATGATTTTTTCGTTCTGTGTCAAGAGAATTATTCCGACTTTTTTGGGGTCAGGGTTTCTTCCTTGAGATAAACTTTTCTCATATAGATGGGTTTTAAGGGATGGTCCCCGGGTCCGGTCTTGACCTGAGCGATCTTTTGAACCACATCCATCCCCTTTATCACATAGCCGAACACCGTGTATTGTCCGTCCAGAAACGGCGTGGGCTTGAGGGTGATGTAGAACTGGCTCCCCGAGGATTCTTTGTTGGGATTGACCTGGTCGGGCAGTCTTGCGCAGGCGACCGCGCCGGTGGTGTGTTTGAGGTCGGTTATCTCGGCGGGGATTGTATATCCCGGACCGCCTCTGCCCGTGCCTGTCGGGTCTCCGCCCTGAATCACAAAGCCCGGCACTATGCGGTGAAATGTCAGCCCATTGTAAAAGCCCTTTTTGACCAGATACACAAAGTTGGCGCAGGTCTTTGGGGCTTTGTCGGGGCGAAGTTGGATTTCTATGTTCCCGAAATCTGTCTCTATCACCACAACCGGTCTGCTGTTGGGGTCAAGTTTGACCTGTTCCCACGGCTTTTTCTCGGCAACCTGTGTCTGCGGCGTCTGGGGTGAACTCTTTTTCTCCTCGGCTTTTTTGGATTCCTTGCCGCTGCATCCGGCGAAGGTCAAAAATATCCCCACAATTGCCGCCAGAAAAAATTTGTTTCTCATCTTAACCTCCGGGTTTTATTTCTTCAGTATCACCCACGATTTGGTCGCCTGAGAGCGGCGGAACATCGCTGCCCGCAACTGAGGGTAATCCTCTGCAGGAAACAGCCTGTCGGCAAATTCCTTGTGTTCTGTGGCGATAACTGCGTGCCTGGTTTTGTCATATTTGAACGAGAGGCTGTATTTTATTGAATCAATACTGAACGAGAAATCCTGCGGGATATACTGCGGCTCAAATTTTTCCGGAAGTTTTACAATCCACACGCGTTCTGCAAGAACAGGCGGGTTGAACCATATCGGCGTTTGCCTCTGCGGTTGTCCGTAAGCCGAGGGTTTGAACTCAAGGTCGGGGAACTGAAAAGCCAGAAGTTTTTTGCCGGCTGATTGAGCAAGTTGCGGGACAGAAAGATGTCTGCTGACAACGGCGGTTGAGTCCAGCGAATTTATGCCTGTTATTGAGTAATCCACCAGTTTTGCTCCCGGATAGAAATCGCCTGCGCCGGTTTCAAAATCACGGTCAATCTGTTTTTTCTGCTGTTCCCGGTAGTATCTTACACTTTTGCTTTCATAGTCCCCATAGACCGTTTTTATCCGGGTGTCGGCGTCGCCGGTGGGGGAGAGGTCAATCCACAGGGTCTCCACCGTGCCGTAGGTCCACTGGTCGTTTTCGGGGAGTTTCATCATCTGGGCGCCGCTTTCGGACAGCCAGATTCCCATCTGCCCCTCGTTGTCCGGCGGGATATTCCCCGGGGGAAGATATTTGCTGAATGGGTCGGAAATCATCCAGTTTCCGTCAATTTTTGCCGCCACCAGAGGCGTGCTGAAAAAGGCGAGCGAGGGAACATCATCTATCGCCCTGCCGTTGAGGACATCGGTGGCGTAAATCAGTTGGGATTCAATCCCGGCGTGGTTGAGCATATATGTCATCAGAGCGGCGAGGTCAAGCGGGTTGGCGATGCCGTCGTCAAATATCTCCGAGACTTTGCGGGGGAACCATTTATATTGGCTCATTCCCGCACCGACTTTGCGGAAAGTTATGTTGAGATATTCATAAATCTTGTAAAATTTTTGCTTGGGAGAGAGATTTTGAGTGATTGAATCAACAAAAGCATCAAGTTTTTGAGAACCATCCATAGATACGGCGAAGGAATCGGCAAGAACTTTGATAAGTTTTGCCTCATCTATATTAAATCCTATCCACAATGTTGGCAGAAACATAGGATATGGTGCAGACCATACCTCGTGAACCACAGGAGCGATGTCATCTTTTGCCCATTTATATATTCGTCTGCCGTTTTTCTCCGTTTCTTCGGGAGAAAGCCCGTAATATCTAACAAAATCCTTTGGCAGATTTGCCGGGATTTCCGCGATAACTTCCTTGTGGAGTATGGGCTCCTCGCCGCCGAACACTATTCTGTCAGCCAGCGGATGAGCCGGCGTGACGGAGTTATAATCAATGTGATATTGATAATCCACCACTGCGCCCACGGATATCTGCGGCGGCGCAACCTTGATTCTTCTGAGCAGATTATAACTTGGATATCTATTGAACATTTCTGCCAACTCAAATGCGGCATCATCAAGATGATATACATTGCTATCAGCAGTTATAGTGCGGCAGAAATCTATATCTCCATCCTGATATGGCTTAACAAAGTAGAACTTCTTTGTAGCGTTTACACCTTTCCCTCGCTCTGTTAGAATTAAAATTATATTTCGCACCGTTTTTCTGGCGGTAGTATCCGATGTAAATTCGTATTTTATAGTCTGATTTAGTATAACATACGATGCTCCCGGGTATTTTTTCGCTAATTCTTGTTTAGATAATGCTGTTAGAAGGACTGAGTCCTTTATATCCGAGATCGTTTTCCACTCGTCCCCGGGACGGGGATGTGTCATAGTCAGGCGCACGACATCGCCTCGCTTGAATGTCTGTTTGCCCTTTTCCGTTTCTACAATAATCTTGTTTTTTCTTATTTCAAGTATGTTGCACCTGACTTCCTCGCCGTTTTTCAAAAATAGAATGTCTCTGAATACCGCACCGAATAGTGTAGATAGGATTAAAACGGCGAGTAATATCGCTATTTTCCTCATATTTTACTCTCCTTCTGTTTTCTGATATTGGTTCTTTCCGGTTATGGTATCAATTAGTTCCTGTGCACTCTCTATAAATTGCTTATTTCTCGGAGTAGTTGGCGTTTCAGTTGCCCGTTTGAGGCATTTTAGCGCAGAAGATGTGTCGCCTTTGGCAATATATTCCCTGCCCAATACATACCAATACTCGGCGCAGTTTTCGTCATATTTTGTAGCCTTTTTAAATTCCTCTAATGCCTTTGATGTATCCGCATCCCCAAGCCCATGGGGTTTTCTCTTTAGTATTGAGATTTTCCCCACCTGCTGATGCCACAATCCTAAGACATAATGCGCCAGTGCATCTTTAGAATCTAACTTTAAAGCATAGTCAACTTCCTCTTTAATTCGGTTTATTATAGCAAAATCCTTTATATCTTCCACATTTTCGGTGAACAATGTCATAAGTGCGAGGTTATATGCCAGTTGCGAATGTGCCTGAGGTATCTCTTTATCAAGTTTTATTGCTTTAGATAGATATGTATTCCCCACTTTTAGAGTGTCCAGCCTCGTTTTCTCTATAAAATTTTGCGCCTTTAGATTGTATGCCGCCCCAATTCGCCACAGCACCTGTGGATTGTCCGGGTCCATTGACTCGGCACGCCTGTAGTTTTTCAGGGCGTCCTCATACTCGCCACGCTTTAGAAAATGGTCGCCGATTTTTAGAAGTTCATCCACTGACTCGGCGAAAATCATCCCCGCAATCGCCCACACTATGATGACCGCCCACTTTTTCATACAGTGCTTCCCCCGGTCATAAGGCATTATCTTACCAAAATATAATTCAAGCCCGCAGACTGCAACCAAATTATGTGGGGACCCTTTATTTTTTTCGCTTCAGGAGTTTTTTCGCCTTTTGCGCGATTGACTGATAGTCAAGCCCGAAGGCACGCAGAAGTTCCTCGGGTTGACCGGATTCGCCGAATCTGTCCTGCACGCCCACAAATTCCATCGGCACAGGATTGGTTCTGACCACCACCTCGGCGACAGCACTTCCCATCCCGCCGTGGATTTGGTGCTCCTCAACCGTCAGAATTGCCCCGGTCTCCTGCGCCGCTTTGACTATGGCGTCCTCATCTATGGGCTTTATCGTGTGCAGGTCAAGAATCTGGGCGGATATCCCGTCCTTTTCCAGAATTTCTGCGGCAAGGATTGATTCTGCCACCATTGCCCCGCAGGCGATGATTGTGAGGTCTTTGCCGTCTTTGACCAGCCGCGCTCTGCCGACCTCAAACGGAGTGTCTTTGTCGGTGATTGTTGGCACTGGCGCCCGCCCAAAGCGAATATAGACCGGACCCTCAATCTCCTCAATCGCTGCCACGGTTGCCTTGTAGGTCTCCTCGGCGTCCGCAGGGACCAAAAGCGTCATCCTCGGCAGGACCCTCATAGCGGCGATTTCCTCTAATGCCTGATGGGTTGCGCCGTCAGGTCCCACCGATATTCCGCCGTGGGCTCCCCCGATTTTGACATTGAGGTTTGAGTAGCATACAGTGGTCCTTATCTGGTCGTAGGCGCGCCCGGCGGCGAAAACCCCGTATGTGGAAAATACTGCGATTTTCCCTGCCAGCGCGAATCCCGCCGCCATACCGACGCCGTTCTGCTCGGCAATCCCTGCGTTGAAAAATCTATCGGGGAATTTTTCGGAGAAATAACTTGCCCTCGTGGATTCGGTCAAATCCGCGCCGATGACCACTAATTCTGGATGGCGTTCGGCAAGGTCCGCCAGCGCGCGACCAAAACCGTTTCGGCTCGGCTCCATTTTCCAGCCGTGTTCCTCATATATATTCATAAATCGCCTCCTTTTTTCGTTGCTATTCCCACTTTGCGCGGGAAATCGGCGTCGGCGCGCCAGAATTCAACCTCAAAACCCGCCAGATTCAGGATAAATTTTATCATATACTCCGACCATATATGAAAATCCAGCGAAAAGCCCCTGCCAGTTCTGGCATCGGTGAACCTGCGCGAAAGAGTCCCACGGGCGGAGTCAAATTTGCAGTCGGTGGATATCACCGCGCCGCCGCCGGCAAAATTTATGTGCGTGTTCCGCCATCCGCCGGAAAACCTCAACTGGACGAAATCAGCGAAATCAATCATTAAGGTTCCGCCGGGCTTGAGGACTCTGAAGGTCTCCCTTGCGATTGCATAAAAATCCTCCATACTCCAGTGGGGGAATGGGTTTGCCAGCATAGTTGCCGCGTCAAAGTGGGCGTCCTCAAAGGGCATTTTGCGGGCGTCGGCGAGCAGAATTTGGGCGGGAATTTGGTTTTCCGCGAAAAATTTTTTGCCCTCCTCAATTAGAAACCCGCAGGAATCCATCCCCACGGCGCGGTAGTCGTTGTTTATCAGCGCCATCGTGGATATGCCGGCGCCACAGCCGATATCCAGCACCAGCGCACCCTCGCCCAAATTCAGATATTCCCCCACAAGTTCTGTCAGTTCCACCATCCGCTCGTAGCCCTTAGGGGATGAGGGCAGAAAATCCTCCGAAAATATCCGGTAGTATTGTTCAAACCCGTTCATACTATATCCCTGTCAAGCGCTTCTGCGGGGAAACCAAGGTCCTGAACCGCGCGAAGGGCAAGTTCCCGGTTGGGAGCCTTGCCGTGCCACTGCGCCTCGTTCTCCATATACGAAACTCCCCTGCCCTTGATTGTGTGGAATATAAGCGCCGCGGGCTTGCCCCTGATCTCTAACGCCTTTGCGAAGGCGTCGTCTATTGCGTCAAGGTCGTGTCCGTCCGCCTCAATTGGTTCCCAGTTGAACGAGCGGAACTTGTCCGGCAGGGGATGGATGTTCATCACATCGGGCACAAAGCCGTCAATCTGCAGGTTGTTGTTGTCCACGATGGCGACAAGATTGTCAAGATGATAATGTCCCGCCGCCATAATCGCCTCCCAGATTTGCCCCTCCTGCATCTCGCCGTCGCCGAGGATTGCGTAAACCCGCCTGTCGGAGTTGTCCATATATTTGAACGCCATCGCCGCACCGACCGCGATGGAAAGTCCCTGCCCCAGCGAGCCGGTTGAGACCTCAATTCCGGGGAGACCCTTGTCCTTGGCGGGGTGTCCCTGAAGGCGCGAGCCGAACTTGCGCAGTGTCCACATCTCCTCGCGGGGATAGTATCCCGCCTCCGCCAGAACTGCATAAAGCGCCGGGCAGGCGTGCCCCTTGGAAAGAATTACAATGTCCCTTTCCTCCCAGTTGGGATTTTCGGGCTTGTGGCGGAGATATTTGAAATACAGCACCGTCAGAATATCCGCTATTGACAGCGACCCGCCGGGATGCCCCGAACCGGCGTGGTAGGTCATCTTGATTATGTCAAACCTTATGCGGCGGGCAATCTCGGAAAATCTCTCCCGCGTTTTTTCGTCAAGCATACTCCCTCCCGAAAATTGGTCTTTGAATTTAATGGCAATCTCCCCTTGAGGCAACAAATTTGTTTGTTTCTGCAGGGGAGAGGTTAGTGTTAATTTTTTAGCAAAAAGTTCGGGCGACCGGATGTTCCAGCCGCCCGATTTTGGATAAAATTTTAATTACTCCCCAGAATTTAATTGCTTTCCACAATTTTGTAATCCCATTCCACAGGTATTCCCGCCTTTTTGACCACGGCGGAGACGGAGCAGTATTTGTCCTGCGAAAGTTTTATGGCTTTTTCCACATTTTCGGGGGAGATTTTTTCGGGGTCGCCCTCAATTATGTAGGTCATTTCAACCCTTTCCGGGATTTTTGGGTGGGTGTCTTTCCGCACGGCGTGAAGTTTTACACGGAGTCTTTTGAACGGCACCCGCATTTTAGAAAGAATTGCGATTACATCCATACCGGTGCATCCCGCAAGGGACACCAGAAAAGTCTCAAAAGGTCTAATTCCGGCGTCATTTCCGCCGACATCGGGGGCGGCGTCCATAACAATCCAGTGCCCGCTGTCGGCTTTTCCCAGAATGGTTAATCCATCAACCTGAACAAGTTCCACATTGACCTCTTTGCCCATAGGCACATCCTTTCTTTGAGGTTATATAGCGCTTTTTTCCTCAACTAATTTTTTCACAACTTCCTCAATGGCTTCGTAGGGATGCACTCCCACAAATTTTTCACGAATATATCCGTTTCTATCTATGAAGAATGTGGTGGGAATACTGCGGATGTTCCCGTATTTTTGAATCACACTCGGGTCTGCGATGCCGAGAACTATGGTGTAGTTCATATCGTGTTTGTCGGCGAAATTTTTGATGTAGTCCACAGACCTTTTTGTGTCAAGGTCCACGCCGATGACGACCAGGTCATCCTTGTATTTTTTCTGCAGTTTCACAAACGATGGGATTTCCATCACACAGGGGCGGCACCAGGTTGCCCAGAAATCTAAAATTATCACTTTCCCCCGGAAGTTGGACAGTTTCACGGTTTTTCCATCAAGGTCTGGAAGGGCAAAATCCGGTGCCGGAGTGTAGTTGCCCTGCGCCGGCGCAGATTGTGTGCTTTGTGCCGGAGAGGTTTCTCCCTCGGACTTTTCCCCCTTGGAGCATCCGCCCACAGCGAAAATCCCGGACATCACCGCCAGCAGAATTGCGATTTTTACGACTCTTTTCATCTCATTCTCCTCCAATTACTGACATTATCTCATTGAATAGTTTTTTCTTGTTGACTGCCCCGATAATCTGGTGCACCGGCGCCCCATCTTTGAAAAACAGCATCGCAGGGATGCTCATAATCTGATACTGCGCCGCAAGATACGGGTTGTCGTCAACATTGAGTTTGTAGATTTTGAGTTTGCCGGCGAACTGGTCAGCCGCCTCCTCAAGTGCCGGCTCCATCATCTTGCACGGCGCACACCAGTCGGCATAGAAATCTATCAGCACCGGCGTATCCGATTTTAAGACTTTCTCCTCAAAATCGTCGGCGTTCACATATTCTAATTTCCCCATCTTTGCCTCCCTATTTTCTGAATTTGAGCGATTATCCGGTCAACTATTTTTGACCAACTTAAATTTTTCACCGCAAACTCCCTTGCGGATTTGCCCATTTGGGCGTATTTGCTATCGGACAAAAGATTTTCCAGCGCCCGGGCAATTTGGTTCGGCGCCGGTTCACGGACACCAACAGCCACGCCGCTGGCGAATAACTCCTCAAAATCCTCCGCATAGGTCATAACCGAGACCACGCCAGACGCCGCATAGTGATTTACCTTCACCTGCCAGCAGTATGGCGCCACCTCGGGACTCATCAGCGCAACACCTATATCCAGCGCTGCGATGTAATCGGGGCTTCTGTCCACCGGCAGAGGGGATATTATCTTTATCCTGTCCCGCACTATGCTCTGCGCAGCCAACTTTTCTATGCGGGGGAGCATCAGTCCGCCGCCGCCGAGGAGAAGGAACAAATCCCGCCGCTTTTCCGCAACTGCCTCAAATCCCTTTATCAACTCCCCAAGATGATGCCACGGATACATTGAACCAATGTATCCTATTATGACTGCCTCCGGCGGAAGTCCCAATTTTCTGCGCAGTTGGGCTTTGTTCACTGCGGGGGCGAATTTCTCCGTATCCACGCCGTTGGGGATGTGGACGAATTTCTCCCCCGGGATTCCGAACCTTTCCGCCAGAAATTTCCCTATCGCCGGCGCAACCACTATATTGAGGTCAGCCTTCCGGACTCTCTCTCCGAACCGCCCGAAAAGAGAATCCAGCCGGAACATAATTCGTGATTTCATCGGCAGGGATTTCATCTCCGCAAAGTAGAGCCCGTTGTGTTCCAGCACAATGGGAATCCGGTTTCTGTGCGCCCATTCTATCACCCTGTGTGCGTTGATAAAATCCCGCACATACAGTATGTCGGGTTTTTCCCCTCGGGACAGCGCCCGGGCACACTTTTTGTCAAAGAACAGCGACAGCCCCGTCGGAATTTCAATCATCTCCACACTGCCGTCAAACTGCGCCCCATCTGCGGATTTCACATACAAACTCACTCGGTTCCCACGGCGGGCGAATTCCTGCACCACCTGAATTATGTGCTCCCGTGCCGCAGTCTGAATTCCCAAATCGTAGTAGGCGACATATGCAATTTTCAATCCAGCCATTATAGATTCCCGGTCGGCGGGGTCAACATAATGATTATTTTCACATCTAAAAGTGTTAGACAATCAGCCCTTCAGGTTTGCAAGTTCGGATTTGAGTCGGTCAATGATTTTCACCGGTTTGGGGTCCTCCTCGTTGAGAATCGCCAGATAATAACTGGTGAAATCGCCTAATTGGATGAGTTCAAACATTCTGGTCATAAATGGGGCGTCCTTCTGCGGTGGCTCAATGAATATCGGCTCCACGCCCAACTCGCGCATAACGCCTGCGACGAACTCCATCCTGAACTTGTTGCGCGGATGGTCCTCCGGGTCAACGAGGAAAATCGGCTGGAGATACTGCCCAAACTCATAGAGGTGTTTCCATCCCACCAGTTCGTTGTGGTTCATCTCGGGGACGACGGCGGAATACGCGAGCGCTTTGCCGTTTTCCTCAATCTGTCCGCGGAAACGCGTGGCGACTGCCTCAAGGCGCGGCGAGGAGTAAATCAGCGGCAGTTTCCCGTGGATTTTTTTAGCCAACTGCTTGGCGGCGTTGTCCTTTTCGGGGATATCCCGGGCGAGTTTTTCCGCACCCTTGTGGAGGGCGTAACTTGTCTCCTCAATCGCTTCCGACTGGTCGGGGATGAAGCCCCAGAGAGACATCAGCGTGGCAAGAGGGGAGAACGAATATCCCAGCGCCGCCCTCGGGGGAAGCCCGCCGGGAATCTGCACATAGCCGAACCGAAGGTCCTCCGCCAGTTCGGAAAGTTGCCCGTCGCTTGTGATTGCGAAAAGTTTTGCCCCTAAATACTTTGCCGCCTCAAGCGAGGAGAGGGTCTCCTCTGTGTTCCCCGAATAGGATGACAGAATCACCAGCGTCTCGTCGTTCACAAATCCCGGCAGAAGATAATCCCGGTTTACCATAAACGGGACCTTCATCTCATACAGGGCGTAGCAGCGAAGCAAATCCGCACCGATTGCCGAACCGCCCATACCGGCAACCACGATGTTTTTGATATCCGATGGGTCAATCAGGTTGTAGTCGGAGGTCTCCGCAAGTTGCTTGCCCTCAACCAACTGCCTGTGGAAATCCACTAAAAGCGAGTGCATATCGCCGGGGTCATACTTCTCATACACCTTGGCGTCGTCCAGCATAGAATTCCTCCTTGTTTGGGTGCTTCCGAATCAATTTAATAAAAAATTTTCGGCGTGCTATGAGATTTTTCTGATGTGGATTGTGCCTGTTTGATTTATTTGCCTCAAAATGATTGATAAAATCCGGAATTTGTATATTATTAAATCGCTATGGACCTGTTTGGGGAGGGAAAAAAGTCGCTGGGGGCATCCGAATCGTTTCTTCTGGCGGACAGAATGCGCCCCCGCACCCTTGACGAGATTGTGGGGCAGGAGCACCTTTTGGGCGAGGGCAAACCGCTCCGCAGGATGATTGAATCCGACCAGATTTCCTCAATGATTCTGTGGGGTCCTCCCGGATGCGGAAAGACCACCCTCGCTATGGTCATCGCCAACCACACCGGGATGGATTTCCTCTCGTATTCCGCAGTTCTGTCGGGGATTAAGGAAATCAAGGAGGTAATCAAGCAGGCGGAAAGGAATTTGTATCTGTATGGGCGGCGCTCAATCCTTTTCATTGACGAGATTCACAGGTTCAACAAAGCCCAGCAGGATGCTTTCCTGCCGTATGTGGAGAAGGGCACGATAATTCTGATTGGCGCCACCACCGAAAACCCGTCGTTTGAACTCAACTCGCCGCTTCTGTCCCGGGTTCAGGTTTTTGTCCTCAAGCCGCTTGAGCCCGAGCACATAAGACAGATTGTCCTCCGTGCGATAACCGACACCGAGCGCGGTCTGGGCAAAAGCGAGGATTTCATCACCGACGAGGCGCTGGATTTGATTTCGCAGATAAGTTCCGGGGATGCCCGCTTTGCGCTCAATCTGATTGAGATTGCCGCCCGAATTGCCCCGGACGGTCCCGTGGATATTGACCTTGTCAAACAAATTCTCCAGCGGGAGCGGATAATTTACGACAAATCCGGCGAGGAGCACTACAATCTGATTTCCGCACTGCACAAGTCAATCCGGGACAGCGACCCGGACGGCGCCCTCTACTGGCTTGCGAGGATGCTTGAGGGCGGCGAGGACAGAAGATATATCGCCCGCCGACTGATACGGATGGCGATTGAGGATGTCGGTCTTGCAGACCCCAACGCACTTTTGATAACCATCGCCGCACAGCAGGCTTTTGATTTCATCGGCATCCCCGAGGGGGACCTCGCCCTCGCCGAAGCGGCGGTGTATTTAGCCTACGCGCCGAAAAGCAACTCGGTCTATGCCGCCCTCGGAAAGGCGATTGAGGATGTCAAAAAATTCGGTTCGCTCCCCGTGCCGATGCATATCCGC
>Ga0256842_1002740_pt1 | contig 12265 bp, 8 predicted proteins | sample 4559240metaG_FD_185973 | JGI IMG/M metagenome (GOLD analysis project Ga0256842, IMG submission 185973) | Hydrothermal vent microbial communities from Guaymas Basin, Mexico - 4559-240 | ecosystem: Environmental > Aquatic > Marine > Hydrothermal vents | place: Mexico: Guaymas Basin | collected...
AGAAAAATATAACCGCATTAAGAATTTTATCGTCCATGGAGTTAAACAATATAGATTATTTAAATAAATTATACCAAACAAAAAAAATGGGAATCATAGTTTTAAATAACGATAAATTTATAGCGGTAAAAACATTATCTAATAAAGGCAACAGTTTCATAACAGATAATGCCACATTTAAAGCGTTATTGCCATTTGACAACAGCATGCAAAAGACAATAAGCGTCTATTTGCAAAAATTACAAACGAGGTACTTCACCGCTTATGCTCTCGTCCAATGACAAACACCGAATTTTTTATAAAAAAAAGACAACATACTATATGGCAGAACGCGATAATAAAAATAAGCTATGGCATGTCTACAAAATAACAGAACTAGGAGTCATAGATATCTTTCAATCATTATCTTTATCAGATGTTCGTTCGAGCATTAGAGGCAAAAGAGTGAGAAAGGACAGACTTCCTAAAAAAATACGCCAAAAAATTGAGTTATTTGATGTAAATAATCAAGAAGCCAAAGAAATAAAACAGATTTACAACTTAATGCAAATATTTTAAAGTATTAGTTTTAAATAATTAAATGACTATATTTATTATATGAGTCATATTGTGTAATTAATACCCATTAACTTGTATAAATTTTACTCACTTTTAATCTTTTTTACTACTTCAGCAAAAGTAAAAAAATCTTTTTTATCAAAGAAAGCGTGTATAATGTTGTGTATTCTTTTCTACAAAAAATAATTTGGCACAGGTTTTGCACTATATAAACGGAAGCTTATTTTTTGCTTTCTAAAAATTTTCAATCGGAGGTGTCGCATGCGAACACAAAGACAAAAAGTATTTATCAGTATGCTGTTGGTACTCACAATTGTAATGTCTTTTATTGTACCACTAACACATACAGTAAAAGCAGACGCAGCGGGAATAATACTCACTAACGGAGATAAGTTAAGCGAAGTTAATCCGCTAAAATATTACAATCCTGTCCCAGATTTTGGAACTCCGGGTACCCTGCAGTTATTAACAGATTCAAATTACAGAACTTATACTATTGATGATATAATTATAGGCTATGTTACAGGGCTTCCCGCAGGAGTATCAAACGGAACAATTGAGATTAGAAAAACAGACGGAACCGTAGTTACAAATAATAATATAGCTATCAGCGGAAATAAAGGTTACTTTAGTATTGTTGCTGATGTTCCTCAGGACGGACTTTATAATTTAGTTGCAGTTATAGACGGTAGTGATTACGCATCTGTTCCCATATTTGTAAAATACACTTTGCGAATAGATGATTTTAATTTATTGCAGAATAGTAGCGGAAGCATTCCTATAGACGGATGGGTATTGAGAGGTTCCGGAGAACATACTGTATCCGCATCCATACCGTTAGATGTGTATGTAATTTATCCGGACAACACACTTGCAGGATACTGTCATGTCCCGGCTAATAGCGGACAATTTGCGGTATCCATTGCAGTTCCCCAAAATGATCCTAATTACATTGGAATATATAGAATAGTGATCAAAGACGGTTACGATACAATTAACATCGACAACGATGCTATTGTATATGCCGAACAGACAAATGTTCCGCAAGATTTTCAAATTAAAGTTTCAACCCTTATAAATCCTACGAAAATTTACAAAGAACAATTCGGACAGCTATTTGATATTATTGTAACTGATAACAAAGGCAATCCCTATGATGTAGATGAATCGGATATTGATGTGTCTTACTCTGACGGAACCACTGTTGTGCACACTGTGCAAAAAGTGTCCAAAGGCGTATTCTTAATTGATGTGAATACTATGAGTTGCGGATACAGAGGTGCTTTACGGATACAAGTAAACCATATATTTAACGGTGATTACACAATGAAATCTAATGTACTTTACATTCCATTAGAAGAAAAAGGAATTTTTAATCCATATGTTTATGCGGTAACAGATAATCATCAACCGGTAGAATACAGCGGTTCCGGACCTTATTTCGATCCGTCGTTAGGTCGTGATGTATACGGAGAATTGCCTTGTAGAATAGGAACTTCATTTAGAGTAATTGCAGGATATTATCCGCAAGGGAATGACTATCCTTACACTGATTGGCTTATTCACAAAGCACAAGCGGTATTTGAAGGACCTGCCGAAGAAAACTACACAGGACCTAATAGTAACAATGGAAAAACAACAATAAATATGCTTACCAACCCTGTTAGCCAACTTCAAACTGTTATATCGCCAGGGCAATTCAGCGTAACAATTAACATGGAAGTATGGGAAAGAGCAAACAAACATTCGGAATGGGAAACAGGTAGAGAACAATACAATGCTTGTTGCCACAAGTATACTCAAACATTTGACATCTGTAAGACAGATGGTTGTAAGGTCAATATAGCAGAAGATTCTGTTAAGTTAAAAGATTTTACAAATATTCACATAAAACTTTCTGATTATAACGGATTTTCCTGTGGATGTTGCGATACAATATTACACATATATATGGTAGACAATAGTGGAAACAAATTGACTGATGCATTTACAATAAGCGATAATGGATATGAGACAAAATACGACGATATTTGGTACAGCACTTATGAGGGAGATACTAACATAGATACATTACCAATTGATATACATGAAACAAATGATTATTTTAACATTGTTTATAATTGCGATAATTCAACCTTAACCGTTAAAAATATTGCGGTGAATTACAGCACAGACTGCGGAAACAATATTGTAGTGCAGGTATTTACGAAAGTAAATAGAGTAGATGTATTCGGCAATTTTGTTACTGAATATCCGTTGGTATACGAAAGAGCAAATCCGTTTTCCGTAACAAGTGTAGAAAATCAAGATATAAATTATTCAGTTGACGGCACTGATAAAGCATTGGCAGGAGTAAGCCAAGATATTATTATTCCTATCGACCAAAACAATTTACAGTTTGAGGTAAAATTTGCAGATAATAACGGTAATTTAGAAGATGTTTTATTTTATAAGGAAATGAATGAAGATAACCAATATGTAATTCACCTAATACACCCAATCAGTCAAGAAGGTTCTATTTATATTTATGCAAAACATTATGATGAGGATGGTTGTTTAGATTTTAAGGGTAAAGCAGTAATACCCGTCATTCTTCCTGAATTTACAGTAACAGATACGCTCTACTGCGGAGCGACAATTGATGCAGACGGAACTATTACAGAAGGAATCCCGGAGATGTTTACGGTATCAGTAACCGATCCCAGAGAAAAGGTTGATATTAATTCCATACATTGGGGATTGGAAGCACAACCCGAATATACCGACTGTGATATTCCAGAAGCATATGTTTGTTACAATAACGAAGATAGCTGTGCTAATTTAGAAAAACACCAAATTAGAGTTACGGCATATGCAAATGATTTTGTTTCTAATAACAATATATATATCGTATTTGTTAATAACGGTACTAAAGTTAAAGCATATAAACTTACAATTGAACCTGTTGTTATAAATATAGATCCGACTATTATAGAAACACATTCTCAAAGCGATCCGGTTCATATAACCTTTACGGTAAAAGATGCTCATAATTACGGATTGCCAGGCATACAGGTTAAAATAGACAATACCGTTTCAAACAGTTCTTATAGTAACGGATACGGGTGGATATCTGTTAACGGACTTACAAACAAAAAGGGCGAAGTAGGATGGAATTTTGTACCCACTTATTTCGGACAATATAAAGCTATTGCCGACATGCCTGAGCAAGAATGTGATGTGCCTCTCGCCTGGGATTTAACTAATAACTATGCCGTATTTGAAGTACAGTACAAACCGTTACCTCTTGATACTGAAGCACCCGTTATTATAATCACAGTGCCTGAAGACAATGCGATAGTTAACACAAATATGGTTAGGATTAAAGGTACCGTAACTGATAACACAGGCGTTACTTCTCTTTACATCGGTAGCCAGAAGATTGATTTTGCACCTGACGGAAGCTTCTCCGCAACTGTCGAACTTGCCGAAGGCGAAAACACAATTAAAGTGTTTGCATTTGATATTGCCGGTAATAAAGCCGAAAAAGATATTATTGTTACCTACGAAAAACCAGTACCTGTTAAAAAAACGGTAATCACTATTCAAATCGGTTCTGATGTAATGACTGTAAACGGACAGGTGAGACAACTTGATGTTGTTCCTGTAATCCACAACGGACACACCTACTTACCGCTTCGTGCGATTGCAGAGGCGCTTGGTGCAAAGGTTAACTGGATTGCGGAAACCAAGGGTATCACTCTCACACTTAACGGGCATAGAGTAGATCTTCAAATAGGAAATTCTACTGCAGTAATGGACGGCGAAACGGTTACAATCTTTCCTCCATATTTGCAATCTTACGGCAACGGAACTTATGCGGTAACAATGGTTCCTCTCCGCGTAATCGCCGAAGGGCTTGGCGCTGAAGTTACATGGGAACCTATTACAAAGACCGTTACTGTTACTGTTTTAAATAATTAAAGAGTATATATGTGCACACTGTGCACAATGTAAGAGGCGGATCTTTCCGCCTCTTTTTGTTGTTAATATTGTTCTTCATTTACTATAATATGTAAAGCGAGGTATGCATGTGGGCAAAAATATATACAATAGGAAAAAATAGAAAAGGATTTGCATTAATGTATGTTATGGTTATAACATTAATAGTCTTTATAACATTCGCTATGTTTGCACATTTTGTAAATCCATACGGGATGCGGAAAGGCAATGCACAATTATCGGCGAGAGTTGAAGCCAGTGCCGATTCGGTCATTGAACATATTTTAATGCAAATCAATGCTTTTCCGGATGAGCTGGATTCGGTACCTATATTAAATCCGGATAATCCGAATGAGAAGGGAGTGTCTTCTATATCTAAATACTATCAATTAAACCCATCTGCCGACCAAGATACTATTAAAAAAACTGTAGTTGCATATGGAATAGATTATCTCTTACTAAAATTAAATGGAGGTTTAGATAACTTAGAAACTGATTTTACTGGTGAAGATCCACACGATTACCTTCAACTGGATTATACGAGTTATGATAAAACAAAAGTCAACGAAGGAACAGGCTCGTTATGGGATGCGGAAGATAACATAGCAATTTACTTGTACGATTTAAAGGACAACACTTTATATGCACTTGGCAATTCTGACGGCATTATTAAAGATTATTCACAGGCGGATATATGGAATAAAGAATTTCCACCTGCATATTATGTTGCTGACAACTCTTTGATAGATGTTGAAAACAACATAGTTAAGTCAATATCTTTAAAACAATTTGATCCATCTTTTCTTACTGATAATAGATGGATTGAAATTAATGCTAACACACAATACACAGACGACGGCGGAGATTTTCCATCTACGAAATTCGCCATACGAACATCTGCAAAACTCATTACTGAATCCAATAAAAATTCTATAGTAAGAAATTTATACGCAGAAGCTACACTACAATCTATTGATGTTAAAGTCAATTCGCATAGCGGTTCGAGCACGAACGGACAAGTACCGTCTGCATTTAAATATTCAATCTATAGCGGACAAGGTTTTATTGCTAATGGATATACTCGTTTTAACGAGGGCGATATCCAAAGTGACGGATCATATAAGATCGACAATAATGGCGGGGATGTGTATGTTGATGGAGACACTATTTTGAACGGCAATATACTTATCAATGGGTACCTTGCAACTTCTCAAGGCGAGGGTTCTGTAATGCGCAACGGCTTTGTTAAAATTAAAAAAGGCATACAATATAATAAAAACGAGTCTCTGCCGGAGTTTGGACAAGATGAAGAGGATAATGTAAAAACTGCATCCATAGTCAGTAGCTCTCATACAGCAAAAGGATTTAACGGATCAATTAGCACCAACGGATGGAACGAAGATTTAGAAGTAGATGGAATACAGTGTTCGCACTATGTTGATGGAAGAGTAGATGTTAATGGAAATGCAGATGTTAATATTTATCCTGCAGTTCAAAACGGCGAAGAAACAAAGTACGGATGGTATATTAATGGCGACTTATGTTTTAATGGCGAAAATACCATAAATTTTATCGAGCCTGTTATTGTATGGGTTAATGGTGATGTTATTTTTAACGGAAAGACGCAAATAAATGGTTCTGGGACTATAGTTGCTGACGGACAAATTATTTTTAACGGGTTTGGCGGAACGCATTATAGTACGAATGAAGATTTAATTGCTTTTATCTCTTTAGGGAAAGAAATGCCGTCTGCCGGAGAAAAATGGGGAGGTATTATAGTAAACGGTTTTGGAAAATATGAAGGAATATTTTACGCCCCCCACAGTGACATTGTCTTCAACGGAGATGCCAAAGTGTTTGGTGCCGTAGTAGGCGGAGGACAAGAAAACATAAGTAACGGCGTTGTGCTGAATGGAAGAGGAGAGTTCACTTTTGATAAAAGATTAGCATCGGGGCAAGATGTTGTAATCCCTCCTTTGCCGTCTAGCCAATCCAATTCGGTGAGCGGTTGGAAAGTTTATAGACCTTTAGATAAGTATAGATTAACATGGAAAGAAATTATAGGAGAGGAAGTGGCACCTGCAAATATATACAATCTAACTCCGGAATTTAATTACCAACCGTCATCAACAACATAATGAATAATAGTAAAAAACATGATAAGAGAAATTATAAGAAAGTCTGCAAAATTTACAAATAAATCGAAAAAATGCGTAAACTGGAAGTGTAGAAGCGGATTTACATTAATTGAATTACTAGTTGTGGTAATAATAATGATAATTCTTGCGAGCATTATTATACCGGTTTCTGCAACTGTTATAGAAAGGAATAGAATCCGTTACGATGCCTTTCAATTAATGGAAGATTTAAAAAATGTAAGGAACAATGCTATATATAAACAAGAAAACTTAAACTTTTATTTAAAAAAAAGCACGAATGAGTATTGTTTTGAAAATAGGCTTTACGGATATAACGCAAACGGGGAAGAAAAGCATTATTTACCAACAGACCCTGCTTGCTCATCTTTTAACAAACATCAACTTACATATTCCAAAATAGAGAAGATTGTTTATAATAATAACGGATCATTATCAAATGTTGATGAAACAACAGGATTACATGGGTATATAACTTTGAATTTTCGTTCCGGGAGTGGTGGCTCTTTCCGCGGAGAGGTAGATTTAGTGAAAAGCATTGAAACCGATCATGAAGATTCTCAGTTCAGATTAAATATATCAAATTTAAATGAATCAACTCCCGGAATGAATATAATTTCTTATCCAATTGATATAATATTATTAAGGAATGGATACAGGTATATTGTAGAAATTACGCCTGCAGGTAATATAAAAATTAAATCTCAATAAAAAGTAAAGGGGTGATAAAATGAGTGCTAAAAAAATTAATTTAGAAGACGAATATAAAAAAATTGATAACCCCGTAATATCTTATGTAAAAAACGGGGCAATACCGCATGTTGAGCTTATAGATATAACCAGGGAGCCGTATATAACTATTGTGCCAATAGGAGATGTCCATTTAGGATCAAAGGCATGTCGTGAATCAATGTTTAGAGAATACATTAATTTTGTTAAAGAAACACCTCATACATATGCTTTATTTCTGGGAGATATATTTGATGTTGCCACTTTATCATCTCCGACAAGTCCTTATGAACAAAGTGACAGCTTAACTGAATATATAAATATGTTTACAGATTTAGTTACTCCTATAAAGCATAAAGTTTTAGGTGTAATTAGCGGAAATCATGAAGATAGGTTAAGGAAACATGCGAATCTTGATATATTAGAAACCCTTTCTCATTCGATAGGATTACCTTATTTTAAGGATAGCCTATGTAATATTGATATTAGAACCGGCATATATGAAAGAAAGAAACCTAGAACAAATGTAGTCGAAAGGATTACCCCCGGCACAAGCTACAAGATTACCGCACACCATACCGTAGGGGGAGGAAGAACATTAAATCTTAATAATGTGGATAGATTGAGGTTAATAGTGGCAGATTCCGATATATATATTGGAGGGCATACGCATAAGAGTTTAATGGGAAGAGCTGCAATAATGAAGTGGTCTGGTTCTGCGGGGAGATCGTCAGTAAACCCGTTAGACCAATATCTTATAGTGGTTGGTTCATTCTTAGGTTATGAGGGATATCCCAAAAGAAAAGAAATGCCGCCTGCTCCTCTGTCTGTGCCAATTATTACATTGTCTACAAAAAGAAATACAAAAATTCTTAATGTATTCAGCGATTTAAAATCATTTAAAGAGTTTAAGAGGGGATTTAATACAATGGGGCAAAAAACCGTTCTATTAACTAAACAGCCCCAACCGCAAGTATAAAAAGGGGTGCAAATTATAAATGGATTATTTACATGAAATTGATGCATTGATAAAAAAATACAGAGCAAAATACGAATATGCATTAAACAAGAGAGATTTTGAAGAAGCGGATACATACGCAGAACATATAAACGAATTATTTAGAATCAAAGAGGATTTGCTTATAATTTTAGACCAAATAAGAGAATTTAAGCAAATAGAGGAGGAGAAATCTAATGAGGTTATTTAGAAGAAGAAAACCGAAACAAGAATGTCCTAAATGGCTTAATAAAAAAACAGAACCGTATGCAGACGAAATCAAAAAAATGCTTGCTTTGTCAAAGATGGGGCATCCAATAGGATTTCGCGTATTTATTCCGTATGATCTATTTAAAAAACATCCATTAATTTCACCTGATTATCGAATAGTTCTACACAAAGAAAATGGAGAAATAAAAGAAAAGATACCTGTTGTGGAGTTGCCACTCACATATTATTATTGGACCCATCTCGCGGGATTGGTCAACTCTGATGATTTAGGCGAAGTTGTTTTAATGCGTCATCAATTCTATCCTCTTGTACCTTATCCTTTTGATAAAAACGGAAAAGGAGCTGTAATTTCCAAAACAATGGCAATGCGAGACGATATATGGAAAAATTTTGAAGATATTACTGAAGATATTACAACACAGAAAGATGATAAAGATAACAGTAAAACGCCCATGTATATGACATTTTACGACATGCTGGCACATCCTACTAATAAATTTTTTAATAGAATAATGGATGCATTAAGAAGATATAATGATAACCGCCGTATGACGGGTAAAGATTTTAACGGTATAAGCTTGCGACCCCACACATTAGAATGGCTTATATTTCAAAAAGTTGATTTTAAAGACACCGGGAAAGTATATAATCCATTAGAGGGTTTTTACAGTTGCCTTAAAAGAGAACCTAAACCTGAAGATATTTATGTTAGAATAATATTCCCATCTCTTAAAAATTTTGCAAAGAAAAATCTTCCGTACAAAATAGACACTATGATGAGCGGAATTAATGCAGGCGTCCTTTTCTCAACAGATTATTCAAGAGACTTATATAGATTTATAAGAAATAAATTTGAAAAAGAACCGGATGCTATATATGAATGGGTAGATTTGATGTCTCAGTTCTCCAAAGAGGAAGGTTCAAAGTATTTAATTACTATTGAAGAAGAAATAGATAATATGAAAGAACAAGTCCCCGGCATATTTGGAACTTTTGGCAATTTGCAATTGTCTAATACTATAAGCAGTTTTGACGATATAACACTTCCTGTTTATAAATATGTACATAAACCGTTCTTTTCGGATCCTAATTTTTTAAGCTTTTTGCCTAATAACTTTCATCAAGGTATTTCTTTTTCTTTAAATACTAAAGAGAAAATAACAGACAAAATGCTCTTTTGGATATCTTCAATAAGTGCATCGGGGTTTTTAGGAGTTCACGCTGTTTTAAAAATGGCAGATTTAAGATCTAACGAGACGATTATGGGACAAAAAGATAAAATCATAAAAGTTATGCCTGACGAACAATATAAAATAAAAGCTGTTAAATATTTTAAACACCTGCTTGACAACATGGTAGAGATGCAAAAAGATATACTCAGCGGTAAAATATTGCACCTCAGTGATTACTATGTGACAGCTACAAAAAAAAGAGATATTGAACTAAATGAAAAATTTGCAGAAGCATTATTTAAAGCAACAGATGAACTCTACAATATCAATAAAAATGCTATTGAAGAGGGTAAAAAAAGAGTATTTACAAAAGATAATCCTAAAGCGGAAGAAACATATAAAAGCTTTTCTTTATTTAGATCTATTGATGTATTTTCTAAATATAAAGATAAAACCGACAGCATTTATAGAGATATGCAGAGATCTTTTATGATGTATATTATGAATCCTGAGTTATTGGAAAATTATTTAAATATTCATTCTTCTATTATCGGCATTTCAACACAACCCTTTTATAAAACTGCAAACCCTTTTATTAAAAAGCAGGATAAAGACTTATCGATGAGTATTTAAACAAAGGAGGAGATAATGCAAACTAGTCGCGAACTTATAGATAACATAAAAAAAAGAATTAATAATATTGATGAAATTCAAAATATAACGACATTGCTTAATAATGAATCGATTAAAGAAGCGAGTGCTTTCTTTATTGAACCCATCATGGTTATTTTGTATAGAGAAGTTTTTTTAAAGGACGGAACAGATCACGAAAAAGAAATTAGAAGAATGGTTAATAATATTGTAAGAAAAAAGGATGGGTCATTAAGTCATGCTATAAATAATTACAGAAAAGAATATAAGCAAAATATAAAAAATAAATGGAATACAAATAATATAAAAGGCATAATAGAAGAAGCAGACAATTACTTTGTTGACGATATATGTTATGTTTTAAATAATGTATATAATTATTTGTATAAAATGATAGTTCCCAAATCGTCTGCCTTATCGGTTAATCTTAATAACATTGCAAAATTGCATGAAGGGAGTATTTCGCAAAAACAGCAAAAATCGGAACCGCAAAAATTTTTAGATAACCTAAAACAAATTTATGAAAATATGCTTCAGAAAATTAAAGAAGAAAAAAATAATACAAAGCTTGAAAGCGCAAAACGGCTTTTGCAAGATGCAGATGATAAAAATGCACGATTAATATTAGTTAAACAGAGAATAATTGATGCATTAAATGGGATAAATACAGCTTCAAAAATTCTAGAAAACAGTACAGTGCCTAAAAATATTATGGATACCACATTGCAAGCGTCAGCTTATCAAGCGGTTGTCACTTCATTTTGGATGACCATGGGACAGCTATCTGCAAGCATCATGCCGGTTGATTTAAAAGGCTTTTTACAAAGTATAACAACAAGTTCAGGAAAAGAATTGCAGTATATGCAAGGACCTCTTACAGAGGCAGATAATACGGTTCTTTTATATGCCATATCAAAAACAATAGCTGGCGTAATGGTAAACATAATTATGGAGTCAAGCAAAAAACCTATAGAATTCTTTAAGAAAATATTTTTCCAAAATACAGACATATCTGATAAAGAAATAGAAGAGAAACTTATGAGCTTTAAAAAGAATAAAATGTTAAAAATATATAGACTTATGTGCCCTAAAAGCACTATAGGCGGTATTGAAATAAGTGCGATAAAGCGGTTAATTAAAAATGATTCCGAATTGTTGCATTACTATAGCGAAATTAAACATACAATAATAAATTACGAAAAGAAGGCAGAATTAGATCCGAAGAAGAGGAAAAATACTTTTACAAACAGGCTAAGAAAAGTTCTTGCGGAGCAGTACCGCATTCCTGAATCCGAAATAAGCAATTCTGTATTTATAGATTTGGACAAAGGAGCCGTTATGATAGCGGGCATATCGGATGAAGGAAAATTAATATCCGCATCTTGTTACGATTTTTGGAATCTATCATTGCCTGATCCGCATTTAATATTCCGTGCAATTAAGAAGAAAATTAATCAAAATCTCAATGAAATAGAAAGATAAAAATAATATAGGCAGGAGCTTATGATAAAAATAAAGATAGATCCGAATGGTTTAGAAAAAAACACACAGGAATTATTAAAAATTGAAGAACAAAAAGTTTATAAAGAGATACAAAATACAAGTACGATAGAAGAATTGACTGATTTTATATCTGAGTGTCTCTACAAGGCAGAATTGACACCGGATCCACAAGTTCAACAATTTTATAAAGATATTATTTCATCTAATCTACTGGCAAAAATAAACAAAATAAAAGGCATGACAGAAGAAATACCATCAATAATGCAGTTATACTGCGGAGAAAAACA
>Ga0256842_1002741_pt1 | contig 12264 bp, 5 predicted proteins | sample 4559240metaG_FD_185973 | JGI IMG/M metagenome (GOLD analysis project Ga0256842, IMG submission 185973) | Hydrothermal vent microbial communities from Guaymas Basin, Mexico - 4559-240 | ecosystem: Environmental > Aquatic > Marine > Hydrothermal vents | place: Mexico: Guaymas Basin | collected...
TTATCTTTGCTCTGACCCTTATCTTTGCTCGGAACTTTGGAACTTTGTGCTGTGCAATTAATTTGTATTTCCGGAATGAATGCCTATATACATTATCGTCATAATGAAAAATCCTATTGTTGCTATTACAAATAATTCCATTATAAATCCTTTAAGCTTTTTATTTTACTTTTTATTTTCTTGTCAATTACAATGATTGAAACTGTCAAAGCTATTATAGATACAATATCGCTCACAACTTTTATATTAGATACTGTTTTGTAATTGTTTATCAACCAACTAATTAAACTTATAGTTGTAATTACTATAATACCTAACCATACTTTTAAATAATTCAACTCTTCTTTAACTTCATCTATCTTTGCCATAGGTTATTATAGCATAAAAAGTGTAAAAAGGAAATGAATGGAAGTCGATAGTCGTTGGTCGTTGGTCGTTGGTCGTGTAATTTTTGGGGTCCGACACCCTTTAAAGTGTGTAGAAAAGTAGCAAAACGAAAAAAGCCCCACTTTCTCGGAAGAGAGAGTGAGGCTTTGGGTTAGAAGCTTTTGGGGCTTCTGGGGGTTTCCAAGTTTTGAGCTTGGGGACGAACAAGAGATTAAGCTACAAAATTAAAGTTTGCAGCTACAAAATCACCTGCTGCAATAGAAGATACTCCAGCAAGTGTGACAATATCTTGTCCGCTTAAATCTGTTGTTTCCCATGTAGTATCAGTGGAACCTGCTTCTGCATCTGCCACATATGAAACATGAGCATCTGTTCCATCAGACCATACAATTATTGTACCATCATCTGCTGCATTAGATGCACCCCATGTAAATAGTTTTGATGAACCATTATCGCCAACAACATTTAATAAATCTGTCATATCAACATCGCTATCGCTATCAGTATCTTGAACTTTACCAGTTAATACAATTACAGTTTTATTAGTAAGTGTAGTATTAGCTCCCAAATCTGTACCCGCAGTATTTAAGGCAACTTCTAAAATACTTGAAGCTCCAGCTGTTGTAGCTGTTGCATTTCCAGAAACTAAATTACCACTATTTACTGCTTCAGCATCAGAAATATCTATTGTAATTTTATCCCCGCTAGCACCATCGGTAAATGATTTAATAGTATCAATATTACCTGTAGCATAAGCAGTACCAACAGTTGTAATCACTGTATCCGCACCAGCACCAAGTGTGATTGTATCGTTACCTGCAGCACCTGTGATAGTAGTAGCAACTTTAGCAGCTGTTATAGTATCATCACCAGTACCACCTACTACACTAATAGTAGTTGTTCCAGAACCAGTAAGTCCAGAAAGATCAATAGTAGCTTTACCTGTACTTGTAATACCAGAAGTTACTGCTACATTGTTTGTACCAATATCCAAATCACCTTTAACAGTTATTGAAGCATTTTTAGTATTATTATCTCCACCATCAATGAAAAACTTATCATCACCAATATTACCATTTAAAGTAACAGTGGTTGAAGTTCCATTAGTTGTGTCTGCAGCAATAGCTACTTCAACACCATTTGTTGTATCTGCACCAACTAAACCAGCAGTATAAGTTAAACTATCAGTAATAGTAATATCATCTGTAGTATTATGAGCATCATCTGTCCCAATAGTAACAGCTTTCAAAGCATCTTTAGCATCAATAGTTACATCTTTTGCAGTGATAGCACCAACTGTAGATGTATCAAGATTGCCAGTAAATTTTACTGTAGCACTATCTGAAGCAGTTATTGTTCCAACAGTAACAGCTTTTGCATTTGAAGAAACATCAACGGTAACGGTTTTAAATGCCTTTATGGCTCCTATAGTACCAATTTGAACTGTATCGGCATTATCGTGAGCATTAATAGTTGCTGTACCTGCCTTTGCAGTCGTTGAATCAACTGTTAAACTAGTGGCAGCTGTATTACCCAACAATTTACCTTCTAATGTAGAAGCATCCAAAGTTACATTTGCACCAACAATTGAATTTGCTTTTACAACACCTGTTGTATCATTTACATCTACTTTTACATTTTGTTGAGAAGCAATAGCATCCATAGTTAAACCAGCTTTTAGACCACTTGCAGTTACATTTACATCATAGTCAACGGCTGTTGTTCCATCAGTACCAATTTTACCTGTTGTGATAGCAGATTCTTTATTTTCACCACTAAGAGCTACAGAAGCAGCAGATTCAAAATCTGTAGTAGAAACATTAACTGAATCTCCAGCTTTAATAGTCGCTGTTTGTACAGCTGTTAAGTCTGAAGCACCTGCTAAATTTACTTGACCTTTTGCATCAATTGTTAAATCTGTAGCTTTTGCAGCAACTATTTTACCACTAAAACCAGTTTGCTCTGTTGGAGTAGTTGCTTTGTTTAGTAAAGTATCAACATTTAAAGTTACGGCTGTTGCTTTGCTTGCTGTAACAGTTGCGGCAGCTGCATAATTAACACCTTTTTCTACATTGATTGTTAGATTTGAAGCATTTGAAGCAGTTATATCTTCCGCTGGAGTTTCAGCATTAGCCAATGCAGCACCTGTTCCTTTAGCAGCAGCATTTGTTGAAGATGCTTGCATGTTTACAGTTACAATTCCTGAATTGTCAAGTGTTAAGTCTGCACCAGCCGCTGTAGCACCAATAGTATTAATAGTTATATCCGCACCACCAAGGTTTACAAGTGAAGTAGCAGCAGTAGCAGCAGTATTTATTTTAATAGTTGACAAATCAGATACATTTTTTGCTGAGAAAGTTGTAGTAGTTGCATTTGAAAGTGCTAAAGTTTCAACACCGCTCATAGCAAATTGTGTAGTTGAAGTACCAGAATCTGTTAATGTCAATACATCAGCACCTGCACCACCAGCTACAGAAGCATTCGCTACCATATCTGCAGCATCTACAGTAATACTATCATCACCTGCACCACCATTTACAGTTTTAATGCTATTTGCAGTAGTTACACCTGTTAAATCAGCAGTTACAGCACCAGTCGCAGCTGAAGCATTAAAAGTTGTAAGACCATCTTTTACTGCAGATACAGTTAAAGCTTGGTCACCTTTTACTGTTAATGTAGTAGCATCCATCGCTGAAGCATCAAAGAAACTTGCATTGTTTGCAGTATTTAAAGTAACTTCATCAATTTTTGCCATAGTAACTTTTACATCATTTTCAGCAGTTTTGACAGTTCCGTCAGCATTAAGAACTTTAGCAGCACCAACACCATCAAGTGTTAAGCTCATTGCATCAGTACCTGATAAATCTAAATTACTATCAAATGCGATTGTTGAATCATCTTGAGCACCTTTGATTTCTACTTCAATCCCAGCAGCTGCAAGATTACTTAAGCTTATAGCTTTTGCACTATCTAATGTATATTTTTCAACACCTGTTACATTTTTAGCATCAAAGCTTCTATCTATAACTGTATTGTTAGTTAAATTGATATTTTCAACATTTTTGATAGAACCATCAGTACTTAAACCACTCCAAGTACCTTTTAGGTTAAGATTAAGAGTATCTTTACCATCTCCACCATCTATAGTATCTTTTGTACCAAGAGTTGCTTCGCTACTTAAACTTGAAACAACACCATTAAAAGTATCATCCCCTTTACCACCAGTAAGTGTATCAGCACCAGTAGTCAAAGAGAGAGTCTGAGGAACATACTCATCTACAGTTGCCTCTGCAGCCGTAACAGTAGTAGGATCAGCTGTAACACCGTTCATTACAGTTTTAGCTGTTTCTACATCGTTTAAGCCTTTGTCTGCATAATACAAACCTACTGTAGCTTTGTTTTCCATAATAGTGGCATCATCGCCCTTGGCACCGTTGATAAGAGCTATGATAAGCTTATCTACAGGAACATCTTTTCCAGCACCATCTCCATATACTACACCGTCTCCGTCTTTATCAATACCTGTCCAATACTCAAGTCCGTCATTATCTGGAGCTCTGTTGAAAAGGTTTTGGTACATAGCAGTAACTAAAGCTTCTCTATCTTTTCCATCATAAAGTGCTTTATACTCTGCACTTGCCGTCATAGCAGCAGCCAAATCCTCTAAATCTGTTAAACTTGTTGTTGCACTTGTACCATCGCTGATCCAATATGCAAGTCCATCCGCATCTGCAGCTCTGTTAAAAGTTGCAACATATAACTTAGCTATCTCACTTCTTGTAGCCATGTTTTCTCCTTGTTTGCTTAAAATTTTAAGTCTTCTCCAGTAACACCTAGCATCAAAAACATCTCAGCTTTGAGCTAGATGTTTGCATGCCTCTGGATTAAACTGCTGGTATTGTAACATTTAAAACTTAAAATAAAGATAAAAAATGATAAAAAAATAAATGGTCAATGGTCAATGGTCGATAGTCGTTGGTCGATGGAATAAGATGGGCGATGGGCGATGGGTGTTAAAAATTGAAATAGACAAATGCTTTTGATGGGGTTTGTGCCATTAATTTTAGTGATATGAAGAGTAGGATGCCGGCTGTTGTGTATATCCATTTTTTATCTGTGAGGTGTGCGGTTTTGTAGCCTGTGAGTTCAAAGCTGTTTGGCAAGAGCCATACTATGAGAAGTCCTGTTGCTATCAAACCCTCTTTTGACGGGGTAAATCCACCTATATGAAAATCTTTTAAATCAAATAAAGCTTTATAATAATCATAAGCTTTTGATATGTCGTCTGCTCTAAATAGTACCCACAAAAGAGTAACGATCATAAAAGTGAAAAATACTTTTACTGTTTTTGCTTTATGTGATGTTAATTTTTTGGTATCTGCTATAATATGCTCTATCGATAAAAAAACTCCATGTGCCAAGCCCCATAGCAAAAAACCCCATCCTGCACCGTGCCAGATGCCTCCTATGGACATAGTTATCAGTAGATTTGTAATCTTTTTAAACTCTCCGTTTCTGTTTCCTCCAAGAGGGATATAGACATAGTCTCTTAAAAATCTACTTAGAGTTATGTGCCATCTTCGCCAAAACTGTATGATACCGTCACTTTTGTAGGGCGAATCAAAATTTATGGGTAGTTTTATCCCAAAAAGCAATCCAAGTCCTACCGCCATATCTGCATATCCGCTAAAGTCAAAATATATCTGTAAAGTATAAGCAAAGATACCCATCCAAGCTTCATAGGTATTTAGAGCAGGAGTCGCAAATGCTGTGTCGGCAATGCAAGATAGGTTATCTGCAAGTACTACTTTTTTAAAAAGTCCCATAGCAAAAAGTACTATCCCGACTCTGAATTTTTCGGCATCAAATTTTGCCCATTTTGGAGATAGTATCTGCGGGATAAGTTCTTTGTAGTGGACAATGGGTCCAGCCACAAGCTGAGGAAAAAAGAGGACAAAAAAGAGATACTCTTTGAAGCTTTTGGGTTTGATCTTTTTTTTGTAACTATCTACCAAAAAAGCAATTTGTTGAAAGGTAAAAAAAGAGATAGCCAAGGGAAGTAAATGATGAGTTGGACTTAGATGTAAAAAATAGCTGTATTTGAAGTATCCAAGAGGCAGTAAGTCCAAAACTATAAATCCTCCAAGCCACCATCTTTTTAGTGAGTTTACTTTTTGGAGCCACAAAAAGGCAAGGTAGTTGAAGCAAACGGAACATAGAAGTATAAATAAATGTTCTAAACTCCACTCTCCATAAAATATGATAGAAGCAACGATCAAAAACCAGACTCTATATCCTACGGGTAAAAGTCTATATATCAAAATAACGGGTAATAAAAAGATGAATATAAAATTGTAGGAGTTAAATAGCATGGGATGGTCGATGGGCGATGGGCGATGGTCGATGGTCGATGGTCGATGGTCGATGGAATAAGATAGTCGTTGGTCGTTGGTCGTTGGTCGGGGGATATGATGGGGTTGGGGATAATTTGGTATAATATAATGTATCCATTGCGAAATGCCTTGTTGGGAAAATTTTGACAAGAGGAATTATAGCATAAAATGGGTGATAGTTAATAGTTAATAGTTAATAGTTAATAGTTAATAGTTAATAGTTAATAGTCGATGGTCGATGGGTGGGGTTTGTTTTTTGTGAGGAGTTTTTGTGAGGTATTTGATTTGGGGTTTTTTGGGGATGGGGGTTGTTTGGTATGTGGTTGTTTTGGGGGAGATGGGGCATCCTACTCGGATGAGTCAATGGGTTTGGGATGATTATGTTAAAAAGATAGAGATAGCAAAGGGAATAAAGGGGTCAAAGGTAGTCGTAAGCGGGGGGAGTAATGTGCTTTTTGGGGTGGATAGTAAAATCTTGTCAAAATATTTTAAAAAAAGAGTTGTAAATCTCGGGGTAAATGCGGGAGTCGGGCTTCCTGTGATACTTTATATGACTAAAAAAGTTTTAAAAAGAGGGGATATGGTGATAATGGCTTTAGAGTATCCTATGTACTCTTATGGCGGAGAATGTGGGGAGCAGATGATAGACTTTGTACTTTCAAGAGTACCTCGGCTTTTTTGGAAACTTAGTTTGAAAGAGCAGTTTTATATACTTTGGCATGTGAGTTTTAAGAGGATTTGGGATGGGTATTTTAAAGTTAGCAAAAATCCCATGATGGTGGGAGTTTATGGGGTTAAAAATATAGATGAAAATGGCGATCAGATACATACGGAAGTAAAATATAGAGATAAAAATATGGTAGAGAGTTTAAAAAAATTAAAACCTGAAAAATATGGGGCAAGATTTGATAAAGATGCGATCGGCTGGAGATACCTTGATGAGTTTGTTTCATGGTGTGAGAGCAGAGATATAAAAGTTATCTTTATGCCCAGCACTTTGATGAGAGATAAGAGTTACTTTGAGGATAAAAAAGAGAGATGGTTTTATACACATTTGCCCGATATAGCAAGAGAGAGGGGATGGAGATTTGTGGGTGAAGCATATAGATATATGTACGATAGAGATTTATACTTCAATACCAACTTTCATCTCATCGACAAGGCTCGAAAAAAGCGAACCTTGCGGATGATAGAGGATTTGAAAGATATAAAACATTAAAAGTTTTATTCATCTTTGTATTTGTCTATTAGAATCAAAGCTTCGTCTTCATCTAAATATCTACCCGTATATGTACCTGAACATGGATAAATACCTTCACTTGTTCCCGTTATAGTTCCTGAAGATACAGTACCTTTTAGATGTATAACTTCATCAAAGAAAGAACCATTATATGACTCTGTAATATCGACTGCACCGTTATCGGATATGGTACCTGATGCATTTTCAAAATCCGGAAAAGCACTCACGATACCGGAATCGGTAATCTTGATTATATCCGAATCGGGATCATTTTCAACACTACAAACCTCTTTGTTATCACTATCATGACAGCTATATTGCATCGTAAAAGCTACAAATTTTTTCATATCCGATATAATATTTAACTTTACATCCATCTTTGTAGGACCACTATTTATAAGAACTATGGATCTTTTTGACGGTTTTTTGTCTATATGAAAAGTTACCGGTTTGCCGTCAAAATTTAATTTTTGGAGCTGAGTCATATCCAAAGCATCAAAGATATAAGCATCTCCATCGTATTTTGAACCTCCTTTTTGACTTATCGTGATATTTATATCATAGCCCTGTTTTGTATTTGCATTGCCTATGTAGATAGAATTTGCCGAATATGGGGGCATAGTAAATGACTTTGTAAAGGGCATATCAAACTTGGCATTTAAAATCTCCGAATAGTCAAACTGAGGCCAAGATGCTCTGTCTTTATATGGAAAATTTTTAAAACCGGTATTGAAATCTTTGGCAAACCTTCTCCACATAGTCGATAAATCGGTACTTGCATCATCTTGTAAAGCTCTATCTATGGACTGTATAGCTGTATTGCCGTTTTTGTAGTTTTGCCAAATATCATATACGATACTATTGTTTTGAGTATAAACGGTAAGATATAGTAAAAATGTGGATGCACCATAAGCTAAGTTTTGGATGCTGTTTATATGACCTTTTGTCCATACGGTATATTTACCAAAACTTTTATAATCTATACCATAGTTTTGAAAAGTTGCATATGCCCGTGCTACATCCGTACTATATGTCGCCGGATTATTACTCATGATATACTCAAACCATACAGAACTCATCTCGGACAGAAAAAGACTTGAGCTATTGTTGAACCAAGAAGGATCATACAGACTTTGAACCGTATGAAAAAATTCATGTCCTAAAGTGGATCTCATAGCATCTGCTGTCTTAGTGTTGTTTTTGGCTTTTAAAAGTTCGGCTGTATTGACTTTTATCATGGGGTATTTGTTGGTTACAAATTTTGTTGGTTTTGTCTGTTCGGCTTTATATGTACTTGAAGACATAAGAGAACTTTTTACCAATACAACCGGTATAGGCTTATGTAAAGAATCAAAATCAAAGCCCATATTTTTTAATTTTGTCTCTGCAGTTGTTAAACCATCTCTTACAAGATCCACAAGAGTCAAAGTCGGATCATTAAAAGAGGCAAAATTAACAGAGTAGTAAATCTTGAAAGCTCCGTCATTCGTCATAGTTCTGTGCATAGCTTTTGCTTGAATAAAACTATATGTATCTTTTATGCTATTGATCGGATTTAGTGCATCTTTTATCCTTCCCCAAAGACTCAAACCGGACGGTATCTGGGTATCTGTAAAATTGTATATCTGTCCTACTGCATAATTGTTTGATAATTTGGCATCAAACATCCAAATATATGGTGAATCTCCACCAGAAGTAGAGTATCCGCCTTTTGCAGGAATATACTCAAAAGCTACATCGGTACCGGCATTCACATTTTTAGCAAGAGGAAGTTTGACGGTTATGGGTTTTTGCAATTTATCCAATATATCCGTCATGGCATACTCACTGGAGAGCGAATCGCTATCTGTAGTGCCTAATTTACCCGCTCTTACATTTTCACTTCCATAAATTGCATCTTGCGGTACATCTATAATCATATCTGAAATACTTTTTTCTCCTCCGGTTTGAGATATGATTGTGGAATCGTTTATATTGATATAGCCGTTATCATCACCATAAAGCCCCCATTTTCCATAATACACATATGCACCCGCCCCGGTCGTCGTATCTTTGGAGTCTTCGGGATAGCCCAAAGACAGACAATCTCCTTTTACCGGAAAACCATACCATGTGGATTCGTCATCACTATTTTTTATACTCTTGCAAGTATCTATAGGCATATCAACATAACAAGTCGTATATCTGTTTCCGTTAAAATATAAAAAATCAACTATACAAGAAGTTGTACTTGAAGTTCCGCTATCTTCATAGAGTTTATCTTTTATGGTGTCTACAGAAGACGGTGAATCTGTAACAGATTGTAAAATATTTTTTGCCAAAGTTGTATCATTGTAGTTATTTAAAGCAAAATATAATCCGACTAAACCTTTATTGTTTAAAATCGTCTTATCGTTGCCATACTCGGCTGTATCTTTTGCACCGTTTATAACCGCCAATATAAAAACACTTCTTTGAACCAAGCCACTATCTAATTGCTGTTTCCAATAGTCCAATCCCTTTGTATCGGGATCTCTATTGAAAAGATTGTGATAGACACTAACTATAAAGTCTCGATTTGAAGTACTTGGAGGATATAGTGTTTGAGTTTCACTTTGGTCAAAAAAACTTTTTGCTATATCTTCTAAACTAAGATGCGAATCATCCACCCAATACTTGATACCGGCACTATCCGGTGCACGATTGAAAGTAGCGACATAGAGTTGTGTTACATTTTCATAAGTCGGCACTGTTGCCAGCAACAAGATGGGGAATATGAAAAAAATCAATAATTTTTTCATAATTTCCTCCTGTTGATAAAATTTGCATAGCTATCTAAGGCATAACACACTTAGGATGACCGTATCCGTCATCCGGTATGCCGTTGCCGTCATCACTTGAGCAATTAACATCCATAGCACAACCTTTATGCTCATTTGTTCCTACGGAGTCTATAGCCCAGTAAAAAGTATCTTTTTTGAAACCTTCTGGTGAGGGTTGTCCACCCCCATCATTCCAAGCTTGTATAAGTTCTGACATATATGGTAGCCTATATCCTCTTTCCTTGCACCATTCATCGGCTTCTTGCCAACTAAAATAGCCATCCGGTTCAGTTGAAAACCATTTTATATCTGATGCTTGTGTCGCAGTAGAAACATCAAAGGTTTTTGCTTCTATATTGGTAAGTTTAAAATTCCTTTCATAATTTTTGAAAAAGATAACAACTTTCTTGCCACTTGTATATGAGACTGACTGTCTATATATCTCTTTGTCATTAAAATAGAATATAGCCTCTTTTCCATCCCATTTTATCTCAAAACTTCCTGTTATATAGGAGTTGTAAACCGGAATAGTTATATTTTCATTGAAAGAATTTACATAACCTTTACCGCTTATATAGAGATCTAATAGATTTGTATCCTCCCACCTTGAAACAAACTCGGCTATATGGGTAGAGATAGAAAGACCACCTGCTATAGTGGAGTTGAAATCTTCGTTTTTGTAGGCAAATCCCATCTCGTTGTAACCTAAATCACTCGTAGAAATTGTACCTGAAAATTTCAAATCAATCGGTGGAGTAAATGTATCTTTGGATACTATAACATCATAGTCATACTGAGTAGAACCATCAGCAAGGGCATTCCAATAGTTTTTATCTGCATCTGTATCATCCGGGTCATATCCTATGCTATCACCCACGGTAAATGTAGCATTAGCTATGGATGCCGTACCGTATATATCCCATTTTGATATATCCATAAGAGTTGAATCGGTAGTAGTATCTCCTTTTACGGTTGAGCCTAACTCTATGATTTGTAACCCTTTCATGTGATCGGCTACAAATAGATACTTTTGATCATTTGATATGATAGATCTAAGGGCGGAGCCCGGGGTGTCGATAGTGTCTATGAGCTTTGGAGCTGATTTGTCCGTTATGTCATATATGTCTATACCATTAGTCGATGCTGCAACATAGGCTTTGGTCATATCACTTGAGAGTGTTACTTGTCTTGAAATACCGTTTTTTGAAGGCGGTGTCGCAGAAAGCAATGATGCCGAACTGCCTGCCGATAGATCATAGATAAGTAAACCCGCAGTAGAATCTGCTACAAACATAGTTTTTGATGAAATAGTTATGTCATCTCTTGCCGAACTAAAAGAGATAGTTTTTGGTATGATAAAAGCTTTCTTTTTTGTAGTCAAAGAGGTGGCTATGATATTTTTACTATAAGCATCCGATGTATAAATATAGTCTGAACTCAAAGCTATAGTATCTGTAAAATCACCATCTACAGGGATATTTCCCAAATCTTTATAAGTATCAAGAGAAAAGAGGTTGATGCCTTTGTAGCCACTTGCTACATATATGATAGAGTCTTTTATAGCTAAAGCTCTTGCATAACCGGATGAAACACTTTTTATGATAGACGGTGAGTTTAAGTCTGCTATATTGACTATCGTAAGCCCATTTTGATTGTTTGCTATAAAAAGTCTGTCGGTAGCAGAATCTATAGCTATATCTTCTATGATATCCGAGGTGTCTAACTGCGATAGTATCTTTGGATGTGACTTGTCGGCGATATCTATTATATACAATATCCCCTCATAACTTCCCAAAAACAGTTTATCTCCTTTGGATTTAACAACCTTTATGGAGCCTATATCTTCTATCGATGATATGATTTTAGAGGGATTTGAAGATGAAGTTTTTATCTTCAATATAGTATTTAAAGCTTGACTCACACTTTCTTCATCGGATTTTACTATACTCATCACCTCTTTTGCCTTGGTAGTATCTGTTAGATTTTGTTCTACAAAGTAGAGTCCAACTTTAGTCTTATTTGATAGCATAGTGGCATCTAGTCCAAACTCTTGTGTATCTTTTGCTCCGTTGATGACTGCCTCTATAAATCTGTTTTTAGAAAAAGCCCCTATGTTTAGTTGGTTCTCCCAATAGTCCCAACCGGCAGCATCGGGGTCTCTGTTGAAAAGATTTTGATAGACTGATTTTATAAAGTCTCTATTTGAAGTTGTCGGAGGGTAAAGTGCCTGAGTTTCCGGCTGGTCAAAAAAGCTTTGAGCTATTTGCGAAAGGGTAAGTCCCGAATCATTTACCCAATAGTTAAGTCCTGCACTATCTGGAGCTCTGTTAAATGTAGCTACATATAATTTAGCTACTTCATCTTTTGTAGGAATCATTTCGCTGGCAAAAAGAAAAATATTTAAAACCAATGCGATAAATAAATACTTGACTAATTTCATAAT
>Ga0256842_1002742_pt1 | contig 12262 bp, 8 predicted proteins | sample 4559240metaG_FD_185973 | JGI IMG/M metagenome (GOLD analysis project Ga0256842, IMG submission 185973) | Hydrothermal vent microbial communities from Guaymas Basin, Mexico - 4559-240 | ecosystem: Environmental > Aquatic > Marine > Hydrothermal vents | place: Mexico: Guaymas Basin | collected...
AATTTAAAAGGGGCAAAAGCACTTTATTAAACGCCATTTTAGGTGAAAAAATCCTTCCAACAGGTGTTGTTCCACTAACTGCCATTCCAACATTTATAAAAAAAGGTAAAAATTACCATATAAAAATCTCCTTTCAAGACTCGGGAAAAGAAAAGAAAATAGAAATAAGTAATTCTGAAAAAATGATAGAAGTCCTTTCCCAATACGTTACAGAAGAGAAAAATCCAAAAAACAAACTTGGCGTAAATGAAGTGGAAATATCAATACCCAACTCTCCCATACTAAATGAAGGTGTTGTACTTATTGATACTCCAGGGATAGGCTCCACCCATAAACACAACACAGAAGCAACTCTTAATTTTTTACCCCAATGTGATGCTGCGCTATTTGTACTTTCTCCAGACCCACCTATAACAGAAGTGGAAATGGAATTCTTAAAAAATGTAAAAAGTAGATTAAAAAAACTAATATTAATATTAAATAAAAAAGATTATCTTGAAGAGGATGAACTTGAAAGACTAATCTCTTTTCTCATCCATACAATTGAAAAAAACCTTGAAGAGAAACTTGAAATATTTCCAGTTTCAGCAAAAAATGGATTAAGGGGAAAATTGGAAAAAAATGGAAATCTAATAGAAAAAAGTGGTTTAAAAAAACTTGAACATTTTCTCAGAAATAAACTTGTGGCAGAGAAAAATAAAATCCTCGAAAATGCAATAAGAGAAAAGGTCCTAAATACATTAGATGAAATTCTCATGTCCTTAAATTTAAAACTTATATCCCTTCAGATGCCAATTAATACACTTGAAGAAAAATTAAAAATTTTTACAGACAAGTTAAAAGAAATTGAATATCAAAAAATTGCCACAAAGGATATTTTAGAAGGAGATAGGAAGAGAATGCATAAAACCCTTGAAGAAAGGGCACAATTACTTTCAAATGAAGCGAAAGAATACCTTCAAGCCCTTTTAAAAGAAAAAATAAGTGAAGAAAGGGCAGGAAAAATTGAAGAAAAAGATATCGAGGAAAAGATTTCAAAAGCAATTCCACCTTACTTTGAGAAAAAAATTGGAGAGGAAACATCATTCTTCAAAAACAACATGAAAGAAATTCTTACTATTCATCAAAAAAGAGCAAATAAAATAATTGATATGGTAAGAAAAAATGCAGCAGAAATTTTTGAAATTCCTTATGTTTCAATTGAGGAGAAAGAAGAATTTAAAATCGTTAAAGAGCCTTACTGGATAAGTCATAAGTGGAAATCCACCTTTAGCCCAATTTCACCGGGGACAATAGATAAAATGTTGCCTACAAAAATAAGAAAGCAAAGAATTTCAAAGAGAATGACAGGAAAAATAAATGAACTTGTAATTTATAATGTTGAAAATATCAGGTGGTCAATTTACCAAAGTATTGATCAGAATTTCAGGATATTTTCGAATACCCTTGAAGAGAAACTAAATAACTCCATTGAAGCTACAAAGGGAGCCATTGAAAAATCTCTTCAAATGGCTAAAAATCATTCTGAAAAACAAAAGGAGGTTATGGAAAATTTAAAAAATTTAAAGAAAAAAGTTGAAAAATTTAAAAAGGAATTATCTGCTAAATAAATCCACAAAAGGAAGGTGCCAGGCAAAATCTGAAAATCTGGATTTGGAAATTGGATACAGACCTAAACTTGAGAAAAAGAAAAAGTGCCAGACAGAAAATTCAAAATTTAAAAAAATTTGAATCAGGGATAGACCTAAGGTATTATCAAGAAAGGTGTCAGGCAAAAAATTTAAATGGCATTTATGGACAAATAAAGAAAAACTAAAAACTCACAAGGATTTAAAATTTTTTTAACAAAAATCACGGTTAAAAGAAAATCTCTTTTTCTTCTATCAGCCTTTAGGGGTCTATGAAGAGGCAAAGAAAAAATAAATTAAATTCAGGCAAAGATAAAATCTTCTGGGAGAAACCAGCAATCACCCAAATAAAATCCCTTTTTTATTTTATAAACCTTCAAGAGGCTCTTTAGAAAAGAAATGGAAAATGGAATTAGGGACAAATGTCAAGTCGAAAAGTATCAGGCAGAAATAACCTCTCCACAATCCCCACCATGAGTTTATAGGAAAGATAAGAAGAATTGAAAATTTAGGATCCAGAATTTAGAGTAATTTAGTGTCAGGCAGGAAATTCAAGAAAAGTTTAAGGGCTTTTAGGGCTGATAAGTAAGAGAAAAAAAACCTAAAACTGACAATACCTAAAATTTTTCTGGCAAAATCCAACGATTAAAATAAGATCCCTTTTTCATCCTATAAACTTTCAGGGGAGTATTTAGGGGAGGTAAATAAAGAACAAACTAAATCCTGGTAGAATTAATAATCTTTTGGCAAAAATCAACAATTAAAATAAAATCTCTTTTCTCTCTACAAGCCTTTAGGTGGGTTTTTGGGAAAGGCAAATAGGAAAAGAAACTAAATTCTGGTAAAAATAAAATCTTTTAGTAGGAACTAATAAGTAAGGTTACCCCTTTTCCTTCTATAAACTTTCTGGGGGTTTTAGGGTGGGCAAATAAGATAAAAAATTTAAAATTTGGCAAAAACATAATCTTTTAGCAGAAACTAACAATTAAGATTATCTATAAGCCTTTCGAATGGCTTTCAGGGGTGAGCAAATAGAAAACAAATTAAAATTTTACAAGAAGAAAATCTTCTGGAAAAATCAATGATTTATGAAAAATCCCTTTTCCTCCTATTAGTCTTTAGTGGGCATCTGGGAAGGGCAAATGAGAGAAAAACCAAATTCTGCCAAAGCTAACAAACTTTTGGCAAAAACCAGCGATTAAAAAAATTCTCTTTTTTATCCTATAAGCTTCTAATGGGTTTTTAGGGTTGGCAAGGAAAAGAAAAAACAAAACTGGCAAGATCTAAAATTTTTCTGGCAGAAATCAAACAATTAAAGCAAAATCCATTTTCCTCTCTATAAACCCTTAAGGAGCATTCAGGGGGGAAAATAAATAGGAAATAAAGGGAGAAGGGGACAGACCTAATTCTAAGTGAAAAGAACATAAGTGCTCCCTAAAGGAGTAATTTTTACCTAATTTTTTACCTAATTTCAAAATTAGTGCCTGGCACCTTTTCAAAATTAGTGCCTGGCACCTTTTGCTTTTTTCGATGAGTTATACCATTAAGACTCAGATCCTACTTTCTTATTATTATAGAAAGTATGAGGTATGGCCTGATAAAAATGGCATTTTTTTATAAAAAATACTTGACATTATTTTTGAAATATGTAGAATGACAATTCTGTTTTTAGAATATACATTCTATTAAGGAAAATTCAAAATGAGGAAGACAAGAAAACAAAAGGAAGAAAAGAGAAGAAAAAAAGAGATCCTGCAGGCAGCTGCTAAAGTGTTTGCCAAATTTAACTATCACGGCGCTAAAATGCAAGATATAAGCAGAGCTTCTCATTATCCCCTTGCAACGATTTACAAATATTTCAAGAGCAAAAAGGAAATTTATTATGAAATTTTCATATCTAAAGCATGTCAATTTAAAAAGGTTCTCCAAAAAGCCGTATCTGAAGCAGAGGAAGATCCACTGAAGGCTTTGAAAAACACAATTATTGCTAAGGTAAAGTTTTTTTGTAAAAACAAACACTTTATAAAACTCTATATATTTCAGAATTCAAGTATTGATGCAATGATAGTTGGCCACAAAACAGAAGAAATAGAAAATATTTATCAATCAATTGTTAATATCTATGCCAGCCTTATAGAAAAAGGACAGGATATGGGTTTGTTTGACAAAACCGCTACTTCCAGGGATCTTGCCCTGATGTTAACGGGGATGATGAATTCAATGGCTGTGGAGTGGTTGAAAAGCTGTGGAACAAAGGCCGAACTTCAGGAAAAATTTGAAAAAGTTCTCAACGTTTTTACCGGAGGTGCATGTGTCAAGAAAAATGTATAACTATAAAATTTTAATTCTTTTTAGCGTGTTGTTTCTGATGTCTTTTTCCATTTCTGTAAAAGCTGAGGTTATCTCTCTTGAACAAGCGGTGCAAACTGCCATTGAAAACAATCATCATCTGAAGGCAAAAAAACTGGATGTTGAACACTCAAAAAAAGAAAAGGAAAAAGCCAAAACCCATTTTTTGCCACAATTCACATTCTCTCAATCGGCAGAAAGAGGGGATGAACCTTCTTATGTCTTTTCCCGTTACCTTCAACAGGGATATCTACCGCCTCAATACCTGCTATATCCCCAATCCATTGGAGATACAGGGGCTGTAAACAATTTTAACACACATCTTCGTATCACACAACTTATCTGGGCGGGAGGTGCTGTAAGGGCAGCTGTGAAAGAAGCTTCTGCTGGCGAAAGGGCCACTGCAGCAATTTACAACTATGAAAGAGAAAGGACATCAGCCCAGGTTGCCAGGTCCTACCTTGAAGTAATTCGGCTCAAAAAACAGATGATTGTTCTGGAACAAACTGAAAAGGCCCTCAAAGCAGCATTGAAAAAGACAAAGGACCTATATGAACAGGGGTTTGTTGTCAATGCAGATGTGCTAAGAGTTGAAGTGCAGCTAAAGGATGTTCAGAAGGAAAAAATAGCTCTTAAAAATGCTATTACTTTGGCTCGTTATAATCTGGCCAGACAAATGGGAATAGATGGCAATAATCCCCCAGATGTGGTGGATGGCCTGTCTCAATTTAAAATTCTTCCATTGAAGCCGCTTGGGTATTATCTGAAACAGGTAGAGGTATCCCATCCGATAATTAAAGCTCTAAAGCAGCAACAAAAGGCCGCAGGACATGAGATTAGACGTCGGATAGCAGATTTTTTACCGAAGTTTGGAGCAGTTGCTGATTACCAATGGAATAGAGATACCAGTGCACATAGAGCCAGTGGATATGTGGTTGGATTGAGCCTAAAATGGGAAATTGGCGATGGACTTTCAAGGCACCTTAATGTGGTTCAGGCTCGTATCAAAAGGAATCAGGTTGAGGAACAACTTTATGACACAAAGGATAAACTCAAACTTTCTGTAAGAAAGGCATGGCTTGATATACAGACATCCAAAAAACAAATAGATGTGGCATCCACAGAAGTTAAGCAAGCCACCGAATCATTCAAAGTTGCTCTGGATCGCTTTTCCAACGGTCTTACAACCGTAGATGATATGCTGGGAACAGAAGCAATCCTAAAAAAGGCCCGCAGCGACTATGTTAGTGCCTTAACAGATTATGCTGAAAGTTATATAGAATTGGGGTTAGCTGTGGGAAGATCAAGGTTATTCATTAAAAAGGTTCAACAGGAGTTGTTAAAATGAAACTAACTTCAAACAACAAAACAAAATGGGCAATCTTTTCAATAGTTATTCTTTTTATGCTTGTATGGTTTGGTAAATGGGCACTTTATCGCTTGAGCCATGCTACCACAAACGATGCTTTTGTGGATTCAGATATGGTAAATATTTCCCCTCTTGTGGCAGGACACATAAAGGAGATACTGGTTAAAGAAGGGCAAAAGGTAAAAAAGGGGCAACTACTTGCCTTGATAGATGATAGGGACTACATGGCGATGGTTAAAGTCAATGCTGCTAATCTCAAACATGCCCAGGAAGCCCTGGAGCGAGCAAAGATAACCAGTGTCAGGGTTACTGGAGAAGTTACCCAGGGTATTAAGATAGCGAAGCAAAACGTAATTCTAGCCCAAAAAGCTGTTTCTCAAGCTGAAAACGCCCTTGAGTTTACAAAAGTTAGTGTTGAAGAGGGTATTAAGGCTGCAACAGATGCACTAAAAGCCGCACGGGCAAATTTGACCCTGGTCAAAAAGGATTATGACCGTTTCAAAAGATTATATGAACGGGGCTCCCTTGAAAAACAGAAATTTGATGAAATTACAGCAAAGCTTTCTGATGCCAGAGCCGGGGTAACTGCAGCAAAGTCAAAACTTGCCGAAGCCAAGGCAGCCAGACACAAAATCAAAATAGCCGAAGATAAACTCAAACAGGCCCTTGCAAATTATAAAAAGAGTCAGGCCGCTCTAAAACTTGCCATTATAAAGAAAAAACATATTCAGGAAGCGCACCAGGCAGTAAAGGAACTTCAGGCTCAGGTTAATCAAGCCAAACATGCCCTTGAAACTGCTAAGTTGAAATTGGAACACACAAGGATTAAAAGCCCTTTTGATGGAGTGATTGCAAAAAAATTTGTCCACCAGGGAGATTTTGTGTCTCCAGGGTATCCTGTCTTTTCAATATATGACACAAAAAATATCTATATATGGGCATATCTTGAAGAGACCAAGTTTAAAAAGGTCCGTATAGGGCAGGAAGTTGATATAGAGGCCGACGCATTTCCAGATATGCAATTAATAGGCAAAGTAGTTGAAATTGAACCAGCAGCAGGTGCTAAATTTGCAATTCTGCCAAGGGATAATTCTGCGGGAGAATTCACAAAGGTAGTACAGCGTATCCCAATAAAAATAATTATTCCAGGCTATCATGGAAATAAATTATTGCCTGGAATGAGCGTTTATATCGGAATAAAAACAGGATTTTAACCATGAGTAAAACCTTTGTAGACAGACATTACAAGTGGATTGCATCGGGCGTTTTGCTTATTGGGATATTCATGACTCTGCTTGACACAACAATAGTGGATATTGTTCTCCCAAAGATGATAGCCTCTTTAAACACTGATACCTATGGAATTCAATGGGTTATTACCATATACCTTATTGGCTCTGCCGTTACCATGACCACAGTGGGATGGCTTGGGAAAAAAATTTCCTACTACTGGATATACATGATTGGAATTAGTCTTTTCACACTCATGAGTTTCTTTTGTTCTCAGGCCTCATCTTTGTCTCAAATGGTGACATTTAGACTTTTTCAGGGGGTAGGAGAAGGGCTTGTGGTAACAATCGGTCTGACCATGATGTATCGGGTCTTTCCTCCAGAGGAAAGGGGTACAGCAATTGGTATATACGGCCTTGGGGCCATGATGGCACCGTCACTAGGTCCTGCATTAGGAGGCCTGCTAACAGAACACTTTGCATGGAGATCAATATTTTTTGTAAATATTCCCGTGGGTATTATTGGAATAATTTTGACGATGCTGTTTCTAAGTAGGATTAAAGGTGAAAGAGATAAAAGCGCCCGTCTCAATTGGCCATCCCTTTTGCTTCTCTCAATTGCTCTTGCCTCATTAATCACATTTCTTTCAAAAGGACAGGAAAAAGGATGGACACAATCAAATTTCATTCTAAACCTGATTATCGTTTTTGTTGTCTCAATGACCCTTTATTTATGGAATGAATTGAGGTCTGACAACCCCTTACTCGATCATAAGTTATTCAAAATTAGTAACTTCAGGAATCCTGTTATAGTACTTGCACTTGTAAGTTTTGTTGCATACGGTTCTTTACTTTTGCTTCCACTTTATATGGAAAATCTACGTGGTTATCCCACCCTTACCACCGGACTTGTTATCCTGCCAATAGGCATTGTCACAGCAGTGTTTTCCGTAACAGGAGGCATTATTTCAGATCGCTATTCACCCAAATGGGTACTTTTTGTAGGGGTATTACTTCTTGCTATTGGGGCATGGACACTTACACTTTTAGACCTTTATACATCAAAGTACACAATTGTCCTTTACTTTCTGTTATATGGTGTTCCAATGGGGCTCTGTTTCCCTCCTGCCCAGGCAATTGCATTTGCCGACCTTGAAGAATCCTCCGTAAATATGGGCTCATCAATTACCAATGTCGTAAGATTAGTAACAGGTTCAATAGCCACATCCTTTTCAGTTACGGTTTTTGAACGTGCCCGCCATCGAGCATATGTGAGTATATCAGAGCATGCAACACTGGGCCATAAGCCTTTGCTATATACTTATAAGAAATTGAGTTTGCTTTTACACCGTGTTGGTACTCCTGAGAACTGGATTGACTATAGAACAAAGACTGTGTTGAAAATGTTACAAGATGCCTATGCCTCAGAAACTGCTTTTCAAAACACTTTCTACTGGCTTGTATTTTTTGCGTTGGCTTCTATTATTTTTGTTATGCTTATAAAATGGGATAAAAACCGAAAGGTTAAAAAAGTTGCTATGCATTAAAAAAGGGGAAATTCTGCTTTTTAAAACTCTATAGTTAAACCATCAACAAACACGAGACATATCCAGAATTTTTTGTCTAAGGAATTATAGAGAAGCTATAATGAAGAAAATATTTATTCACCAACTTTTTTCAAATTTTACAGCAAAAATTGAAAAAGGTGCCAGGCAAAATCAAAATTAAAGGTGTCAGGCTGAAATTACCTCCACACAAACCTCACCATGGCTTATAGGAAAGACAAAAAGAATTGAAAATTTAGAATTTTGTTTTAATTAAAAAATTTAAGAATTTGAAAAGAATTTAAGTGGCTTTTAGGGAAGGCAAATAAAAAAACAGATTAAATTCAGCAAAAATAAGATTTTTTGGCAGAAATTAACAATTAAAATAAAATTCCTTTTTCATCCTATAAACCTTTAAGGGCTTTCAGGGGAGGAAAGCAAAAAGAAAACTCAAAATTGGCAGAATTAAACTCCTCTGCCAGAGGCTAATAAGTAATATTAATCCACTTTTCCTTCTATAAAACTTTAGGGGGATATTTGGGAAGCAAATAAGAAAAAATCGAATTCTTGCAGAAACAAAATCCTCTGGAGAAAATAAAGTGATTAAGTATTTTCCTTACCTTTCTATAAACCTTCTGGAAGGCATTTGGGGGAATGGGGTCAGACCTGAATTTGGGTGTCAGGCAAAATGGTGTCAGGCAAAAAATGGAAAAAAAATGGAAAATGGGAATGGAATGGAAAGGAATGAAAAAGTGTCAGGCAAAATTGAAAAAATTGAAAAAATTTTCCTTACCTGAAAGGAAATATTAAAAATGCCTCGCATAATTAAGTTGACATTACCCTCTGTTAGCAAAATTAGTTTTACAATTTTGCAATATTAAAATTCTTTTACATCAATCTAAAATTCTATGCTAAAATAAAATTTAAAATCCCATAAAAGGTGTTTAAATGGATGACATTAGAAATACTTCTAAGAGTGAACGAAATTTTTTAGAAAAAATCCTCTATTCCCTTCCACTTTTTAAAGGCTACCTCGAAAGGGAAAACAGGAGAGAAAGTGATAGGATATTAAGGGAATACATTGTAGAAAATTTGTTGGCATTAAAAGAAAAATTACTTTCCATCACAGACTCATATCTAAAAAAATATGGACTTGAATCCATGAATGAAATCAACAAACTGGTTAATGAAATAGAAGCCCTTAAAAATAAAATTGAATTTGCTCCTCATGGTTACAGCGCTTTCTTTGATACAACAAAAATAGACACCTCACATCTGGACCGAATATATGAAATGGACAACGAAATACTCAACTATGTAAATGATATGTTAAAAAAAATAGACTCAATGGACTCAATGCCAGATAGAAAAAGCAGTGAAACTCTTTTAAAAAATATACTCCTCGATGTAAAAAATGTCGTATCAAAATTTGATGAAAGAAATAACTTTTTAAAAGGAATAAGATAATTTAAATAAAGAGGTAAACTATGGCATTAGACATCATACAATTTTTTGACAATTCAGGAAAGGTAATAGTCCACAGATGGCCTGAAAGTGGGTCAGGTGAAATCATGCTTGGCTCACAACTTATCGTACAGGAAAATCAGGCAGCCGTATTTTTTAGAGATGGAAAGGCGCTTGACGTTTTTTTCTCGGGAAGACATACACTCACCACTCAAAATCTTCCTCTATTGAACAAATTAGTAAATTTACCCTTTGGAGGGAAATCTCCTTTCAGAGCACAAATTTATTTCGTAGCACTTCACACATTTTTAGACATGAAATGGGGAACAAAGGAACCAATTGTCTTTAAAGATTCCAACTTTGCAATGATTAGACTTAGAGCCTTTGGAAAATATTCCTTTAAAATAAGTGATCCCCAAACATTTGTCGGTGAAGTTGTTGGAACATCCGGAATATATACCACTTCCGGAATAGAAGATTACTTTAGGGATTTCATCACAGCAAGATTGAATGATGTTTTAGGAGAAAATCTAAAAACAATTCTTGAACTTCCCCAATATTACGATGAAATAGGAACTCTTGCAAAATCAAGGCTTTTCAATGATTTCAAAAAATATGGAATTGAACTCGTTGACTTTTTTATTTCCTCCATCACCCCCCCTGAAGAAGTTCAAAAGATGATAGATGAAAGAAGTGGCATGAGCGCCGTTGGAAACATGAACGAATTCATGAAATTTAAGGCCGCAAAGGCAATGGAAGAAGCAGCACAGGGTGTTGGAAAAGGTGGAGGAACCGCTGGAGAAGGAATAGGTCTTGGACTTGGTGCAGGATTTGGGATGATGATGCCCGGTATGATGATGCAGGCAATGAACTCTCCACAAAACCAGAATGTATCCCAGGTGCTCTGCCCAAAATGCAACACACCAAACCCACAAAATGCAAAATTTTGCTATAATTGCGGGGCTCCACTTGCACAACCTTCCCAACAAAATACATTAAAATGTCCAAACTGTGGAAATCCAGTAAGCCCCACCGATAAATTCTGCCCAAACTGTGGATACAAACTTCAAAAGGAACCCAAGAAGTGTCCAAATTGTGGATTTATAAATTCACCCGACGCTAAATTTTGCTCAAATTGTGGCACTAAGTTATAGTATGAAGATCCCTTCCCATGGTGAGAAATGGGGAGGGATCCATTTTACTTTTCCTCAAGAACCTTTTCAATTTTATCCTTTTTAAGTTTAACAGTCCCTGGTAAAAGGTTGCTAAATTCTTCCTTGTATATCTCAAAAAATACAAAGGTAAGAGATGTAATTATAGGTCCCAACACAATTCCTGAAAATCCAAAAAGTTTGATTCCACCAAGTATGCTAAAAAATATGATAATTGAATGTAAGTTGGTTTTCCCTTGAATTATAAGAGGTTTTATAAAATTATCTGAAAGTCCAACAACAGTGGATCCCCAAATTAGTAGAAAAATTGCCTTTCCATAACTTCCAACTATCAAAAGATATATGGTGGCAGGTATCCAAACAATGAATGTACCGAGAATAGGGACAAGAGACATAAAAGCCATAACTGTACCCCACAATACAGGAGAAGAAATCCCAACTATCACGAATCCAATTCCCCCCAATATTCCCTGAATCAAAGCAGTTGAAATATTTCCTATAACCGTTGCCTGAGCCACCTCTTTGAACTTTTTGATTATCTTTTCTTCCCTGTCATATGCCAGGGGACTCAACTTCAAAACTTCCTTCAAAAGAGAATCACCATATTTGAAGAAATAGTATGTGGCAATTAAAAAAAAGAAAAAATGCATAAAAGATGTGGCAAATCCCTTGAAAATGGTCTTTGTAAGGGACACCAAAAAGGCTGACATATTTTTTAATACGCCCACAACACCTTTTTCAAAGGATTCAGGCGTCATCTTAAAAAATGGTGAAGTTAATTTATTTATCTTTTCAACTATTTCAGAACTTAAAAATCTCTTTATGGTGGGAAAAGTAAGTGTGGATAACTTGGTATTTATAGTTGAATAGAGTTCCACTGATTCCTTTGTTAGGGTTATTATTATTATAACAAATGGAACAATTATTATAATAACAATAAAAAAGCACATCAAAAGTGAAGAAATGGTTTTTCTATCCCCTGTAATTTTCAACAATCTTTCATACAAAGGATATAAAATAACCACCAAAATTGTTGCCCACAAAAAGTCGAAAATAAAGGGAGAAAATAAATCAAAAAATAGATAAAGTATTAAAAGAAAGACAACAATAAAAAAGTAGAGGGGATACCTTCCCCCACCATTTAATCCATTATTTTGGGACATACTTCCCTCAGAGGACAAATATTACATTCTGGGTTTCTTGCCTTACAATATTTTCTTCCATGATAAATTATCCAGTTTGAAAAATCTATCCAGAGATTACGGGGAATTTTTTTCATTAGATCTCTCTCTATTTTTTCTGGAATCTTTTCTTCTGTCAAACCAAGCCTTTTTGCGACCCTTTTGACATGAGTATCCACAACTATACCTGAAGGAATTCTGAAATAGTTTCCAAGAACTACATTGGCAGTTTTTCTGGCAACTCCCGGGAGTTTTACAAGTTCTTCAAGAGTTTGTGGAACTTCCCCACCATATTTTTCAACAATCATCTTTGAACAATTTTTTAT
>Ga0256842_1002743_pt1 | contig 12259 bp, 9 predicted proteins | sample 4559240metaG_FD_185973 | JGI IMG/M metagenome (GOLD analysis project Ga0256842, IMG submission 185973) | Hydrothermal vent microbial communities from Guaymas Basin, Mexico - 4559-240 | ecosystem: Environmental > Aquatic > Marine > Hydrothermal vents | place: Mexico: Guaymas Basin | collected...
AACACAGAAGTTAAGCTCATCAGCGCCGATGGTACTGCACTGGCAACGGTGTGGGAGAGTAGGTCGCTGCCATCTTTTAAAATTAGGCTTTTTTTATAGATAAAAATATTTAAAAAAAACAGCAACTCTAAAATGTTGCTGTTTTTTTGTATCTTAACTTATTCTTAAAATTAAAGATAAAGGCAAAGGTAAGATGAATCTTCAGGAACTTTCAATTTGAATTTCTTATTTTTTTCTACTCTAAAAAATTCTCCTTTTTTGTATTCAATCCAATCTTTACTTTCAGGCAAGAGTACAATTAATTTTCCGCTTGTAACATTCATGATTTCAATAGTGGATGTACCGAACTCATATTCACCTTTAGCCATAACTCCAATAGTAGCTGGTCCTTCGGAAGTATTAAAGGCGATAGATTTAACTTTGCCTTCAAAGTATTCATTTGTTTTAAACATCGTTTCCTCCAAAATTATTTATTATGCAAAAATATATTCTTCGAGTAGAAGTCAAGCAAACAATATTGAGATTAAGATTCATGTTTTATTGCTTTTTTTTCATACAAAAAACATGCTACCTTATGATTATTACCAACATCATACAAAGGCGGATATTCCTTTTCGCATCTTTCAGTTTTAAATTTACATCTTGTTTGAAAATAGCAACCACTTGGTGGATTTATTGGTGATGGTACGTCGCCTAAAATCACGTTATCTTTTTTTCTATTTTTTGGATCAATTCCGGGTGAAGCTTCATAAAGAGCTTTGGTATAAGGGTGTAATCTATTATTAATAAGCTCGTCTTTAGATGCGGATTCAACTATTCTTCCCAGATACATCACGATAATTCGATCAGAAATAAATTCTACAACTGATAGATCATGAGCTATAAATATATAGGTTAAATTCAGTTCCTCTTGAAGATCCATTAATAAATTAATAATTTGGGCTTGTATTGAGACATCAAGAGCCGAAACTGCTTCATCACAAACTACAAGTTCAGGGTTTAAAGCTATTGCTCTCGCGATTCCAATTCTTTGACGTTGTCCTCCTGAAAATTGGTGTGGATAACGATTTTTGTATCCGGGATTCAACCCGACTCGTTTAAGCAAGCTGTCAATTTTCAAATTAATCTCAGATTTGGTCAGTTTTGTATGAATTTTGAATGGTTGAGCCAATGTTGAAAAAATATTTCTTCGTGGATTTAAAGATGAAAAAGGGTCTTGGAAAATCATTTGCATTTGTTGACGAAGATTTGTCAAATCCTTATGATTCAAATCATAAATATTTTTATCTTTAAATATAACCTTGCCAGCCGTTATATTATGTAATCTTAACAAGGTTTTCCCTAAAGTTGATTTTCCACAACCTGATTCTCCGACAATTCCGAGAGTTTCGCCTTTAGATAATTCTAAGCTTACTCCATCAACTGCTTTTAGAATTTTCTTCTCTTCACTATAATTTGATGCTTTAACTTGATAATATTTAACAACATTTTTTGCAATAAGTATTTTTTCCATTATTCTCTACCTTTTATAATTTTATCAACAAAATGACATCTAACTAGGTGGTTGTTTTCAAAATATTTATCAGGGGGAAATTCTTTTTCACAAATATCTTCTGCATAATCACATCTATTTGCGAATGGACATCCTTTACCTATGTGGAGTAAATTAGGTACGGTTCCCCGAATTGTTTCTAATCTTTTTCTATTTCGGTATTTTTTATTTGAAGGTATTGAGTTTAGAAGTCCATTTGTATAAGGATGGAGTGGATTTTCAAACAAATCTATAACATTTGCTTCTTCGATTTTTTTACCTGCATACATGACAATAACTTGATCTGCCATTTGTGACACAACATTCATATCATGAGTAATTAGAATAATTGACATCCCAATTCGCTCTTTTAGTTCATTCATTAATTGCAATATTTGGGCTTGAATTGTTACATCAAGGGCAGTAGTTGGTTCATCAGCTAAAAGCAATAAAGGATTTGGAGAAGCTAATGACATTGCAATCATAACACGTTGACGCATTCCTCCTGACAATTGGTGTGGATAATCAAAAACACGTTTTTCCGGAGATGGGATTCCAACTAATTTAAGCATTTCGATAGATTTTTGCAAAGCTTCAGCTTTATTCAATTTATGATGAACTATATAAACCTCACTTATCTGATCTCCGATTCTAAATACCGGGTTGAGAGAAGTCATTGGTTCTTGGAAAATCATAGAAATTTTATTTCCGCGAATTTTCCTCATTTCATTTTCAGAAAGATCCAAGAGATTTTCTCCATTAAGTTTAATTGTACCTGAAACGATTTTTCCCGGAGGGCTTTGAATTAATTGCATAATGGATAGGGATGTAACAGATTTTCCACATCCTGATTCTCCTACAATACAAAGTGTTTTTCCTTTTTCAAGAGATAAATCCAAATCATCAACAGCTTTTACAACGCCTTTTTGAGTGTAAAAATAAGTTCTAAGGTTTTTGATTTCTAAGAGTAATTTATTATTCTTCACATTTTCTCCTTAATTTTTAAGTCTAGGATCTAATACGTCGCGTAATCCATCACCCAAAAGATTAAATCCGATTACCGCAAATAAAATTGCCAATCCCGGGAAAGTTACGACCCACCAAGCTGAGGAAACGAATGCCCGCGCGGAATTTAGCATTAAACCCCATTCAGGTAATGGAGGTTGAGCACCTAACCCTAAAAAAGATAAGCCGGCTGCTTCTAAAATAGCATTTCCGAATCCCAAAGTAGTGTTTACAATTATAGGTGAAAGACAATTTGGTAAGATACTAAAAAATAAAAGTTTTAGGTTAGATTCTCCTAAAGATCTTTCAGCTAAAATATAATCGCTTTCCTTTTCCGCTAAAACGGATGATCGCACTATTCTTGCATATTGAGGAATTCCAACCACACCGATGGCAATCATGGAATTTTGTAGAGATGGTCCAAGCATGGCAACAATAACAATTGCCAGTAAGATATATGGAAATGCTAACATTATGTCCATTAATCTCATTAAAAGATTATCGATCCAACCACCCCAAAAACCTGCTACCAAACCAATAATTGTTCCTATAACAAAGGAAATTGCGACGGAGATGATTCCAATCATTAATGATATTCTTGATCCGTAAATGATTCTGCTAAAAATATCTCTTCCAAAATCATCTGTTCCAAATAGATGGCCGTTTGTAAAAGGTCGAGTTAAGCGAATTCCAATATCTTGGATGTTGGGGTCAAAGGGAGCAATAATTTTAGCAAAAATTGCTACCAAAATTAGAATCGCTAATATGCCGAGTCCAACCATAGCTGTTTTATTTTTCTTTAAAAGCAACCAACTCTCGTATAATGGGGAATCTACATCATAAGTTTTTTCTTTTATATTTATGCTCATTGTAATTTCTCCTAATACTTAATTTTTGGATTTAGATATGAATACAGAATATCTACAAATAGATTAACGAATAAAAATGTGGTTGAGATGATAATTATTCCACCTTGAACTGAAGGAAAATCACGTGCTTCAATTGCATTGTAAAGCCACTTTCCCAATCCTGGCCAAGAAAAAATGGTCTCTGTTAAAACGGCTCCTCCCAATAACAAACCGAATTGCAATCCAATAACGGTAATAATCGGCAACATGGCATTTTTAAGAGCGTGTTTATAGATAACAACATTTTCTTTCAAACCTTTGGCACGAGCTGTTCGAATATAATCTTGGTTTAAGACTTCTAACATTGAACTTCTTGTCATTCTGGCAATTATTGCTACCGGAATTGTTGAGAGAGTTATTGAAGGCAATAAAAGATGTTTAATGGTTGACCATAAATAGGCGAAATTTCCAGTTTTAAAAATGTAGATAATTGAATCAATTAAATAAAAATTTGTTATTGGTTCAAAAAACATTCGAGAGCCAATTCTTCCACCTGTTGGCAATAAGTTCAAATTAATGGAAAATATAATTATTAGAACCAATCCCAGCCAAAAAATTGGCATTGACACACCTACTAATGCCATAAACATTGATGAATAATCTATAAAAGAATACTGCTTTGAAGCGGATAAAACTCCGGCGACAATTCCAATAAATGTAGCAAAAAACATGGCAACTATAGACATTTCAATTGTTGCAGGAAAATGAGCTTTAATCTCATCGATAACTTTTTGTCCGCTTTTAATTGATTTCCCGAAATCTAATTGCGATGTTCTCTTTAAATATTTCCAATAACGTACATGTAAAGGTTGATTTAAACCAAGTTCCTGACGGAGATTTTCCAATGCTTTTTTAGATGCTCTTTCGCCGAGCATTACTTGAGCTGGATCTCCCGGAGCTAAGGCCATCATAATAAAAACTAATGTAACCACTCCCCAAACAGTTGGAATGAGTAGTAACAATCTTTTCAAAATATATTTTAACACAAAACTCTCCCAATAAAAAAGGAGGGATAATCCCTCCTTTTCAGTTTATTTTTTTAACCATACAAAATGAAATACACGTTTTCCCGTAGGATATAGTTTGAAATCCATTACATTGGCTTTCATCGGTTCAACAACAACTGAATGTGCTAAACAAACCCATGGAACTTGATTATGGAAAACAACTTGTGCTTTATCATATAGTTCTTTTCTTTTTGATTGGATAGATGTTTCTTTTGCTTGTTTGATTAAAGCTGTAAATTTATCATTTTTCCAGAAAGCAATATTTCCGGCAGGAATTTTTGCTGCATCTTTAGAAAGTAAATTCCATAAGAAATTATCGGGATCACCGTTATCTCCAGTCCAACCTAATAACGCCATATCGTGTTCACCACGATTAGTTTTGTCTAAGTAGGTTCCCCATTCATAACTGACTATTTTAGCTTTAATTCCAACTTTAGCCAATTGAGCTTGAATAACTTCGGCAACTTTTCGACCGTTAGGATTATACGGTCTGGAAACAGGCATAGCCCAAATTGTTGTAGAGAATCCATTTGGTAGTCCGGCTTTTTTCAATAATTCCTTTGCTTTGGCAGGATCGTATTGATAATCTTTAATATCATTATTGTAAGCCCACATTGTTGGAGGAAGAGGATTTTTGGCAGGTTGACCTAAATCACCGTAAACAGCTTTCATAATGTCTGCTTTATTTACTGCGTAATTAATTGCTTGTCTGACCAAAACATTATTAAAAGGTTTTTTGGTTGTGTTCATTGCAAGATAGCCAACGTTTAAACCGGCTTGTTTAACAATTTTGAGAGAAGCATCGTCTTTGATATTTTGAATATCTTGAGGTGATGGGAAATCAATAATGTCAGCTTCACCTTTTTTCAAAGCAAGATAACGAGCTGTTGGTTCAGGAATTACTTTGAATACAATCTTATCCAAATATGCTTTTTGTCCCCAATAATCATTGAATTTTTCTAAAACTATTGAGTCGTCTTTAATCCATTTTACAAATTTGAAAGGACCTGTTCCACAAGGATTATTTTTAAAATCATCTTTGAACTTTTTAGCAGCTGTTGGAGAAACTATAGCGGCAAAATTCATTGCTAAATCTGACAAAAATGGAGATTCAGGTTTTAATAAATCAATGCGAACAGTATAATCATCAACTTTATTAATACTTTTAACAATATCATTAAGACTCATATATCCCCAATATTTCCAAGGTCCATATTTAAAGGAAGGGTGGTCTTTTTTAAATTGTCTATTTAAAGAATAAAGAACAGCATCGGCATTAAAATCCGTGCCATCATGAAATTTTACATTTTTTCTAAGGTGGAAAGTATAATGCAATCCATCTTTAGAAATTTCATAGCTTTCAGCCAGACCCGGCTGTAATTTTGTTGTTCCGGGAACGAATTCCACTAAAGTTTCGTAAATATTATCACAAACTAAAAAAGTTTCGCCATCATCTTCTCGTCCGGGGTCTAATCCAACTGCATCACCTGAATGAGCAAAGACTAATACACCGCCATTTTTGTCTGAAGAAACTTTTGCAGTTTTGTTTGCTTTTGAACATGAAAGAAGAAGAAATGCTGAAACCATTAATATTCCTACAACTACCCAACTTTTTCTTTTCATTATAATACCTCCTTTAATGAAAATAATCCTTCTAAATTATTTTTTAGAATTAGGCACAATTTAGGACTTAAAATTTACTTTGTCAAATAATAATTCTGAGCTGTTTTTGAAATATGCCTTAACTTTTTGTGGAATAGATAGTTGTGGAATAAATTAAAATAGTGTTAAGCAAATTAAATTAAAAAAAGAGAAATATCTATAAAGGACGGATTATTTCTCTTTCAGTAAAAGATTTAAAAAAAAGCTATTTTTTCTTTAATTTTGTCGCTGAAAAATCAACGATTTCTGAAATCTTGTGAAACAATTCATCTTCCGGCAATTGACCATTAATAGTGATGACTTTATCCTGATTACTATAATAATTCAAAACAGGAATAGTTTTCTCTTCATATTCTTCCAATCTATGTATAATAGATTCAGTATCTTTATCATATTTTCGTCGTTTTTCTGTTTTACCGCGGGCATGTAATCTTCTAATTGATTCTAAAGGAGAAACTTCGATATTAAGGAAACAGGAAATATGTGTTTTCATTTTTAACATTAATCCTTCCAGGATATAGGTTTGAACCATTGTGCGAGGGAATCCTTTAAAAACAAATCCATTTGCATCGGGACTAACTTTTATTCTGTCTTCGATAATTTTTATTACCAATTCATCGGGAACATTAATACCTCTATCCATATAAGGAGCTGTAAGCTTACCGATTTCAGTTTTTTTTGACAATTCTTCACGCAAGATTTTTCCTATTGAGATATAGACTAACCCATACTTTTCAGCTATTTTTTTTGCTTGAGTTCCTTTTCCTGCTCCGGGATATCCAAAAATTACAACATTTAGAAGTACTTTACTTAAGGTTAATCTTACTACCGAGGAAACTCGATTAAAAACTTCATCAATTGAGCCAACACCATTTACTGCGTAATACAGATTTTTTTCTTTATAATATTGAATAACCGGAGTTGTTTTTTTCTCATATTCGCTTAATCTTGTTTCAATAACATCAATTACATCATCACTCCGATTTGATGTTTTGGCACGATCTAACATACGTTTTCGTAATTGATCTTTTGGAACTTCCAGACTAATTAATCCAGATAGAGATGTATGCATTCTTTGAAGTAAACCATCGAAAATATATGCTTGAACATAAGTTCTTGGAAATCCATCAAATAAAAATCCATTGGATTTATTGTTTTTTTTGATAATATCTTCAATAATTTGCACTATTAATCCGTCAGAAACTAATTGTCCGGCATCCATTATTGATTTGATTTTAAGCCCGATTTCAGTTTTGTTTTTAATCTCATTTCTTAAAATATCACCGGTTGCGACATAAACCAGATTATATTTTTCCATCAACAATTTTGACTGGGTACCTTTTCCGGCTCCGGGAGGTCCAAATAAAACTAAGTTTAGCATAATATTTCCTTGTTTTTTTATTTTCGATTATTTTTCAAAACTAAAAAAACAAATACATTTTGCAAGCAATTTTTTTTAAATTTGTTTTTTGTAATTAAGAACCAATTAATTTTCCTTTATAATTGTGCTAAATTCTTGAAAAAAGAGAATTTGATTAGAAAGATATTGCATTATTCCGGGGAATAAAATTCTTGGGAATATAAATTGCTTAATTTTAAGAACTATAGTATAATGGGAGAAGATTTATGATGAAAAAAATTATAATAATTTTAATGCTGTTAAGTACATTGTTATTTGCTACAGAGCAGAGTAATGTAATAACGGGAAAAATAGCAAAAAATTTTTTAAAAACAAAAAATTCAAGCTATAGTATTTCCAATAATTTTGAGGTGTACACAAATAAGCAAGTTGTTGCGGAAGTGTACAATCTTGAGCCAACAGGGTTTGTTTTTGTAAGCAAAGATAATGATTTACCACCGGTTTTGGCGTATTCCTTTAAAAATAATTTGAATAAAAAAAATATTCAAGAGAATGAATTTTTTCAAATGGCTAAAGAAGATATTAATCTTCGAACTCAATATTATCAAATAAACAGAACTAATGTAGAAAAAAATCACGATAAATGGGAAAAATTATTAAATAATCCAACTATCGAACGAGATTTTCAACAATGGCCGGTTCAAAATACAACATCTACGGATGGCTGGATAGAAACTACTTGGAATCAAACCGGTAGTTTTAACAAATTCTGTCCAAAAGATAATTCAAATCAAAGATCTGTTGTTGGATGTGTTGCTACCGCATTTTCTCAATTATTGAATTTCCATAAATCGATCGGTGATATTACAATGACTAATTCGGATAGATATGCTAGCGGATATAGTTCTCCTTATATTTATATTGATCAAGATCATGAAACTCGTGATTTTCCTGATTTTCCAACTTTAAATGTCTATTTGGATTCTTTGAAATATCATTATGCAAATAATATTCCTTTAACGACCAATGATAAAGCAGCTTTATGTTTTATGGCAGGAATTACAGTTGAAATGGGTTATTCTTCGGAAGGATCCGGAGCTTGGACTCAGGAAATTATTGGCGTTTTATTAAATAGAATGGGATATACAAGTGCTCAGTGGGTTAATTATAACGGCAATTCCACTTTGCAACTAATGGCTGAAGATGCTAAAAATATGCGTCCAAATGAATTTTCTATCAGGCATGCGGATGGTTCTGCCGGTCACGCAATTAATTGTGATGGTTACAACACAAATGATTATTACCATTTGAATTTTGGATGGGGAACTTCCAATACAACTTGTTGGTACACTCTTCCGGAAGGTATGCCTAGCGACTATTCTGTTATTACCGGAGTGGGAGTAAATATTCAAGGTGGTATTACTCCGATTTCATTAACAGGTACTGTTAATTGTGATATTTCACCGGTTGGAGCTCATGTTTTAATTTCCGGTGCAAGAACTTTTGAAGCTTATGTTACCGATACCGACGGTTCTTTTTCAGTGCCGGCTTTGGTTCCCGGAGATTATACGGTTACGACTACTTTGGGCAGAGTTTATTATAGTAGTTTTGAAACGACAATTGATGAAAATAACAATACTTTGAATATTAATCTCGGGAATTTTGAAGCACTAACCGGAAATATTACTTCCTCCAATTCAACAATTCAAGCCAATGTTGCTTTATATCAGGATGGGGAGATTGTTTATTCCGGACTTTCTAATGAAGATGGTTCTTACTCGATTCCGGATGTTTTGCCCGGGGATTATTTTGCTACAATCAGTTCAAATGGGAATGAATATGTTTCCAAAAATATGACTGTTACTTTGGAAGATCAGGAAGAAGATTTTACTTTGAATTCCTATCCCGGCAATTTAATGATGTCTCACGCAAATTCTTCAGCCGGTTTTTGTGATATGAATATTAATATTCCTCTCACAATTGCGGTAAAATATTCTGCAGATGATTTTGAAAATGAAGGGAATGAGCTTTTTGCTAAATTTAGATTTAAATCACCGATAAATTCTTCCGACGGAACTCTTTACGCTCAAGTTTGGAAAAATAATGAGCTGTTTTTTGAAAAACAACTTTCTGATTATTCAGAAGGTGAATGGATTGATGTTAACCTGGATAACTACATGGAAATAAACCAAGATACGGATTATTATTTTGGGTATAAATTAATCGCTGACGGACACATTGCCTGTGTTGATAATGGACCTATAATGGAGAATAAAGGTGCTTTTGTTCGAACTACAAGTTGGATCAATTATACATCTTTAAATAAAAATTTTTGCATTCAACCAATTGCAATTTCCGATAATTTCGGTACGATTAGCGGTAACGTTTTTATTTCCGGAGATAATATCAATTTTGCGGATGCAATAGTGAGAGCAGGAAATTATGCTGCACAAATTGATTCAAATGGCAATTATTCTTTAAATGTTAAACCGGGTGTTTATGATATAGTTGCGTATTATCAAGATCATCAATCTCAAATTATTTCCAATATTCAAATTGAGAATGGTGAGACAGAGACTAATAATGATTTGGTAATCGATATGACCGGCAATAATGATCATCATAATGATATTCAAAAGAAAACGGAATTGTATTCTAATTATCCAAATCCATTCTATAATTCAGCAAATACCAGAGGAAACGGGACAACAATTTCATACTCGTTAAAGAATAATTCTAAAGTGTCTTTAAATATCTATAATATTTTAGGACAAAAAATAAAAACTTTGGTTAATTCCGAACAAAAAAGCGGTAACCATAAAATTGTTTGGAACGGTGAAGATAATAATAACCGCAAAGTTTCCAGTGGAATTTATTTTTATCGATTAGAAAATGAAGGGAAATCTTTAACTAAAAAAATGTTAATTTTAAAATAAAATTGCAAATGTTATTTATGCGGAGTTAATTCTCCGCTTTTTTTTAGATAGATTTGTTAATTGGGGTGTTGACAAAATTAAGGCAATTTTTTTTGTGATAAAAATATATTAAGGAATTTTTATGAAAATAATATCTTGGAATGTAAATGGATTAAGGGCTGTCGCAAAAAAGAATTTTTTTGAATATATAGATGATGAAAATCCGGATATAATCGGACTTCAGGAAACAAAGCTACAAGAATCTCAAATTCCAAAAGAAATAATAGATTTGGAAGGATATTATAAATTTTGGAATTCAGCTGAACGAAAAGGATATTCCGGGGTTGCACTTTTCTCAAAAATAAAACCTAACAAAGTTTCTTTTTCAATGAATGATGAACGATTTGATAAAGAAGGACGCACTATTATTGCTGAGTATGATGATTTTACTTTAATAAATTGCTATTTTCCAAATGGTCAAAAAGATGAGATAAGATTACAATATAAATTGGATTTTTATGATAAAATGTTAGAAATAATGGAAGAAATTACTTCTCAAGGAAAAGCATTAATTGTCTGTGGAGATTTCAATACCGCTCACAAAGAAATTGATCTAAAAAATCCTAAATCAAATGCAAAAAGATCCGGATTCCTTCCGATTGAAAGACAGTGGTTAGACAAAGTTTTTTCACTTGGCTATATTGATACATTCAGAAAGTTTAATCAAGAACCTGAGCAGTATTCTTGGTGGTCATATCGATTTAATGCCAGAAAAAACAATGCCGGTTGGAGAATTGATTATTTTATAGTAAATACATTTGCGGAAAAAATACTGCAGAATGCTTTTATTAAACAAGATGTTTTGGGCAGTGATCATTGCCCGGTTGGAATAGATTTAAAAATTGATGGAGATAAATAATGAAAGAAATTGATTTTCTCGATATTTTGCTAATTTTAGCAAAGAAAAAATGGTTCATTTTTTGGGTAACATTTATTGTAAGTATTGGTGCGGTAACTTATAGTTTGCTCGCTCCTCAAATTTGGGAATCTTCGGCAGAAATTATGTCTATTTCCAGTGATTCAGGTGGTTTCCCTTTGAATATTGGAGGTTTGGGAAATCTTGGATCGTTAATTGGTGGAAATAATAGTGACGCTTCTAAATTGGTAACGATTGTAAATTCAGATCCCTTCTCAGAAAAAATAATTAAAAAATTTGATTTGATAAAATACTTTAATCTTTCGGAAACCGATAGTTTGAAAATTCGCGAGAAAGCTTTATTACGGTTAAAAGGAGATATCCTAAGAACTTATTTAAATCCGGAAACAAATGTATTAACTATTAGTATTGCAACTACAGATAAATACCTTTCTGCTAAAATAGCAAATTATTATTGTGAACTTTTGGATGATTATAATCGTAATAATTCAATGTCAAAAGGACGAGAAAAACGCATCTTTATCCAAAAAAGAGTTGATCAAGTAAATCAAGAAATTGATGAATTAGGTGAGGAATTAAAAGAATTTCAAATAAAGAATAACGTTGTTGCACTTGATGAGCAATCTAAGTCATTAGTTAATATTTACTCTACACTATTAGAAAAAAAAGTTGAAAATGACATTGCTATAGATTATGCTAAAAAATTCTTAACTAAAAATAACGACAATATCAAAAATCTAATTAATAAACAAAAAATAGTTAATGAAAAATTAAAGAGTTTTGAAGGAACGAATGACAAGAGAATTTCCGATTATACTTTACCATTTTCTTCCATCCCCGAACTAGAGTTGAAATTTGGAAAACTCCAAGCTAAATTGGAAGTTAGAAAAAAAGTTTTGGAGATACTTATTCCTCAGTTGGAAATGGCTAAAAT
>Ga0256842_1002744_pt1 | contig 12257 bp, 10 predicted proteins | sample 4559240metaG_FD_185973 | JGI IMG/M metagenome (GOLD analysis project Ga0256842, IMG submission 185973) | Hydrothermal vent microbial communities from Guaymas Basin, Mexico - 4559-240 | ecosystem: Environmental > Aquatic > Marine > Hydrothermal vents | place: Mexico: Guaymas Basin | collected...
TTGTACTGCCGCCTCAAATTAAAGAACAAAAACAAGAGACGATGTTTAAGGAAGTGCCTATTGAAGAATCTGCAGCCGTAAACGAAAAAAAAGAAAATCTTGCCGATAAACTAATAAAAGAAGAAACCGATAAGGAAAAAAAAGAAGCAGAGTCTGAACAAAATATTACAACCGTTAAAGAAACAAAAAACAAAACCGAAGAAACAACCAAAGCCGTTAAGCCTGAAATCAAGAAAACTCAAACCAAACCAGTATCAAAAAAACAGGCTTCGGTGTCCAATGGTAAATATTACGTTCAAGTGGCCGCTTTAATGAAATATAAAAGGCCTAATCAGAAATTTTTGAATTTAATTAAAAAAGAGGGTTACAATTACAGGTTATTTGAAACATTTTATGTAAAAAACGGGAAAAAAATTGAAGTGGTTAAAATTTTAATCGGTCCTTTTAGCAGTAAAATCAAAGCAAAAAAAGAGCTTAAAAGGATAAAACAGAACATTACACAAAATGCATTTATTTATAAGGTCAAATAATGCTTTATGACAAATTTTTGGTTGATGAGTTTTCACCTATTGCCATATATAATCAAATAAAACGTCTTTTTCCGAATGAAAGAATGTTTCTTTTAGAGAGTGTTATAAACAATACTGACGGGAATTATACTTTCTTATTTATAGGTGAAAGAGAAACCATAAAATATCAAGATAACAAAACTTTTTATTTCAACGGTGACACTACCGAAACATTTGATACGGACCCCTTTACTTTTATGAAAGAATATTATGAAAAAATAGATTTTGAGTATTATAAAAAACTGTCTCAAAAACTTCAAATCGGCTTTATTGACGGATTTGTGGGTTATATTGGTTATGATATGGTTAAAGTGTTCGAACCTGTATTAAAAAAAAGCATGGATGATTTGGTAGACGAAACCGATATTCCCGATTTTTATATGATCAGACCCAAAATGATAATCGGGTTTTCCCATAAATCTTCCGAACTTACTATTGTTATCAATGACGAAAATTATAAAAATTATCTTTATATCATGAAAGATATAATCAATTCAACCTATAAACATATTCCGCTTAAAAAAGCCGAAATTTTGGAAGAGCCTAAATTTGTTTTTTCCAAAGAAAAATTCTATTCAATGGTAGAAACTGCAAAAGAGCATATAAAAGCGGGTGATATTTTCCAAATAGTTTTATCAAACAGACTTAAAGTAAAGGCTAAAATAGACAGACTTTCATTTTATAGAAAATTAAGAAGTAAAAACCCTTCCCCTTATCTTTATTTTATAGATATCGATGATTTTGCAATAATAGGAAGCTCACCGGAAGTAATGGTAAGACTTAACGAAGGGATGATTTTATTAAGACCTATCGCCGGTACAAGAAAAAGAGGGGATACATTAAAAAAAGACTTTGAAATGGAACATGACATGTTAAACGATCCTAAAGAGGTGGCAGAACATATTATGCTTGTGGATTTAGGAAGAAACGATGTCGGGCGTGTAGCAAAAGCCGGCAGTGTAGAAGTTGAAGAACTTATGAGGGTTGAGAGATATTCGCATGTAATGCATATGGTAAGTGACGTTGTTGCGGAAATCGATCCTAAATACGATATGTTTGATTTGTTTAAAGCAACGTTTACGGCGGGAACCATGACAGGGGCACCGAAAATAAAGGCCATGGAGCTGATAGCAAAATATGAAGGAATTAAAAGAGGTTATTATGCCGGAAGTGTGGGATATTTCGGATTTGACGGAAATATGGATACCGCAATTACGATCAGAACGGCTCTTGTTAAAGATGATGAAGTTATTTTTCAAGCCGGTGCCGGGGTGGTGGCTGACAGTAAACCGGAACTTGAATATAAAGAAGTGAATAATAAATTGGGAGCTTTGGTAGCTACTCTTAAAGAATTGTAAAGGATGAAAATGGGGGTTGTTAAAAGTTATTTAGGATCAAAGGTCTACTACAGACCTCAAGGGTTTTTGGATGCAAGCAACGCTTCACTTATTATTACTCCAAACGATATAAAATCTTTTGAAAACAGAAAAATAAAATATGTCAGTATTGATTTTGCAAAAGTGATCAGTGCGAACATTAATGCCATAAGATTTTTAAACGACATATTCGAATCATTGTATAAAAAAGATATAGAATGCAGTTTTTTTAATGTTAATAAAAGTGTCTATAATTTAGTAATGAAAATCGATAACAGATTTTTCAATTTATACGAATCTGAAGATGTGGAAAAACTTTTTACAAGCGATGACATAATAAGCAAAGACATATACCTGTGCTGTATTAAAAATGACGAAAATAAAAACTTAATAATCTATCATTTGGTTAAAAAGGGTTATATGCCGATTGCCGTAAATTCGGAATCAGAAATAAAAAACACCGAAAATTCAATTGTAATTAAAGACAGTATAATTTCAAAATTTTCAAACAGGGTAAGTGCCATCGTAAAAAACAATATCGTTTATTTTTATTTTGATGGTTTTTTAGATACTACAATAGCAGATAAATTTGATATAGATTATTTTAGAAGAAGTCTGAGTATAGGGTTTAGGGTTTTTGTATTCAATATGAATAATGTAAAAGGTTTAAATGTCCATGCCGTAAATTTTCTTTCAAAACTAGGTGTGGAAAGTGCTGAATATGGAGCACTCATGGCGATAGTGGGTTTAAATGCGAAAAACGTTCAACCCAAAATGCTTACCGATCTTGAAGTGGTAGGGTTTATGTTTTTTGCTGATGAAGAAGAGCTTATGAAATCCGAAGCACTGCAGGAAGCAAAAAAAAGTATGGATGTGATTTATAAAAAACAGAAAAAAATCACAAAAGAGCTTGTAAATTTATTACCTTATTTTGTCAATTCGACAATTGATACGGTACAGCTAATGACAGGAATTGAAGCAAAAAAAGAAAAACCGGAACTTACTCAAATGCAACTGGACTTAAACAGCGATAAATATGTGGCCAGTTCACTCGGATTTTATGGAGATATCGACGGAATGGTCGTTTTAATTTTCAGCGAAAAATTAACAAAAAACATTTCAAAAATATTACTCGGTGAAGAAGCCGAAACAAAAGAAGAATTACACGACATTGTGGCCGAGTTTGCAAATATAATAGTCGGTAACACTAAAACTGAATTTGCCAAACATGACGTAGAAATACATATGACACTGCCGAAAGTTTTCGATGAAATAGAGAGTTTAAAATCATTGGTTGCTGAAAAAAAAGCAATAGAAGTTAAATTTTATTTTGATGATGATGAATTTTATTTTTATTTGACACGTTAAAGGAATTAAATGTTTTTAATATTCGGAAATCCCGTAAGTCATTCAAAATCGCCTTTAATGCATAACTATTTTTTTAAAAAATTCAATATCAATGAATGTTACGGAAGATATAAACTGCAAAACGGTGAAGAAATTATTGAGAAATTTAAAAAATTAAAAATCAAAGGCGCAAACGTAACGGTCCCGCATAAAGAATATGCTTTTAAACTTGCCGATGAAGTAAGAGGAATTGCCAATGAAATAGGAGCCGTCAATACGCTTGTTTTGGAAAACGGGAAAGTTGTGGGTTATAATACCGACGCTCCGGGTTTTTTAGAAGCTGTAAAAGAATTTGAATATAAAAATGTTTTAATAATCGGGGCAGGGGGAACTGCAAAGGCTTTAAGTTTGGTTCTTCCCGATGCTTACATTTTAAACAGAAGTAAAAAAAGATTGCAGTATTTTAAGGACAGGCAAAAAATATGTTTTACTTGGGATGAAATCGATACTTTTAATTACGATTTGATAATAAACACCACAAGTGCCGGATTAAACGATGAAAATCTTCCGGCGCCGGAAGATTTATTAAATAAAATTTTTAAAAATGCAAAATATGCCGTTGATGTAATTTACGGCAAACAAACGCCGTTTTTAAAACTTGCCAAAAAATATAACCTGAAAACGAAAACGGGCCTCGATATGCTTGTATATCAGGGGGTGCTTGCAATGGAGCTTTTTTTAGGAAGAAAGCTTGAGAGAAAAAAAACGGCTGAAATTTATTTTGAAATATTAAGGTAAAGGTTCGTCTTTCAATTCTACTTTGGCTCCTAAAGCCTTAAATTTATCGGTTAATTTTTCATAACCTCTGAAAAGATGGTAAATTCTGTGAACGTTTGTTTCGCCTTTTGAAATAAGTCCCGCTAAAACCAAAGCCGACGAAGCTCTTAAATCCGTCGCCATTACGTCCGCACCCACCAAAGGTGTCGGTCCCTGGATTGTTGCGATTTTACTTTGAATTTTTATATTCGCACCGAGTCTGTTTAGTTCGGGTACATGCATAAATCTGTTTTCAAACAGTCTTTCTTCAATTATACTGACTCCGTCAGCCTGTGTGGCTATAGCCATAAACTGAGCCTGCATATCCGTAGGAAAGCCCGGATATTCGGTTGTGGATATATTTATAGGCAAGATTTTTTCAGCAGGAAATATGGTTATTTCATTTTCACGTGCTTCAAGTTTGAATCCCATTTGTGAAAATTTAACAAGTACGCTTTCAAGGTGTGACGGAATTACGTTTTTAAGAGTGATTTGGGAGTTTGTAATCGCACCGGCTGCAAGGTATGTGCCGGCTTCAATTCTGTCCGGTATTATTTTCTCTTCGTTAAACTCTAAAAGTTCTCCCTGTGTACCTGTGATTATTATTTCATTTGAGCCGATTCCCTGAATATCAACTCCCGCATTTTGTAAAATTTCACATAACTGAATAACTTCCGGCTCTTTTGCAGCGTTTATGATTCTTGTTTTGCCTTTCGCAAGAGCTGCAGCCATTACAATGTTTTCTGTGCCCGTTACCGTTATTTTGTCAAATATAATGTCGGCGCCTTTTAATTTACCTGTTGCATGAATATATCCGCCTTCGATTTTAATTTCAGCCCCCATGGCCTCAAGCGCTTTAAGATGCAAATCAACCGGCCTTGCTCCTATAGCGCATCCTCCCGGAAGTGAAACTTTACATTCACCGAATCTTGCAAGCAGGGGACCTAACACCAAAATGGAAGCCCTCATGGTTTTTACAATTTCATATACTGCGGTTGTGTTATTTATTCCAGATGTGTTTATGTTTAATGTGTTGTTTGTAAATTCATATTCGGCACCTAAAAGTTTAAACAGTTTAAGCAACGTTTTAACATCCGCAACTTCGGGAACATTTGAAAGTTTTAATTCGTTTTTCGCAAGTATAGTAGAAGCAATAATGGGTAAAGCCGCATTTTTGGCACCGCTGATTTCAATGCTTCCGCTCAGTTTCGGGGAATGTTTGATATTTAAATATTTATACATTTTCAAAACTTTTAAGCAGTTTTATTTCATCGGCCCATATTTCAGGCTCAATTGTTTCAAGAATCAAAGGTATGTTGTCAATTCTGTTATCCTGCATAATAAATTTAAACGCATCAATTCCGATTTCACCTTTTCCTAAAGAGTGATGCCTGTCAACCCTGCTTGCAAATTTAGCTTTCGAATCGTTTATATGCATACCTTTTAAATATTTAAAACCTATAATGTCATCGAATTCTTTCATTGTTTTTTCATATGCTTCTTTTGTTCGTATGTCATATCCGGCTGCAAAAATATGTGCGGTATCGATACAGACGCCGATTCTGTTTTTATCTTCAACTTTATCTATTATGTAAGCAAGGTGTTCGAATTTATATCCCAAGTTGCTTCCCTGTCCGGCGGTGGTTTCAAGTACCAGTACCGCGTATTCTGTGTCTTTAACGGCTCTGTTTATGTTTTCACTTATTAAATCCAGACACTCCTCTTCAGTGATTTTTTTGAGATGGCTTCCGGGATGAAAATTCAAATATTTAAGTCCGAGCTGTTCAACGCGTCTTATTTCATCCACAAACGCATTATATGATTTTTCTCTTTTTTCAATTTCCGGATGTCCTAGATTTATAAGATAGCTGTCATGCGGCAGTACCGCATCCACACTAAATCCGTGTTCTTCCATAAATTCTTTGAATTTAGCTACAGATTTTTCACTCAGCGGTTTCGCAACCCATTGTCTTTGATTTTTTGTAAATAGAGCAAAGCCGCTTGCACCTATATCCGCGGCGTTTTTTACTGCATTTTCCACGCCTCCGCTTGCACTGACGTGTGCACCAACATATTTCATTAAGACCCTTTTTGTCGGAATTTTATCAAAAAAAAGAAAAAAGCTTAAGAAAGCTTAGGCCAGAGAAGTTTACCGTTAGGATTTGCCACTAGATGAACATGAAGGTGAAAAACTTCCTGTCCCGCATTGCTTCCGTTGTTTGTAATCAACCTGTAATCTGTAATATTTAACTCTTTGGCTACATCTTTTATAAATTCAGCCATTTCAGGCATAAGCTCTGCGGGTGTTTCGTCAAATTTAGGAAAATGTTCTTTCGGAATTATCAAAACATGCACCGGCGCTATGGGGTTAATATCATGAAAAGCTAAAAATTTGTCGTTTTCCAAAACCTTATTTGAAGGAATTTCACCGTTTACTATTTTACAAAAGATACAATCCATTGAAAGGCTCCTTTTTTTTTGGTAGTATTATACCTAAAAAACAAAAGGACAGTTTTGGTGGATTTATCAGAAATCAGCAGAGTTTTAGACCTTGACGAACTTGAAAAAATAAGGGTAAAACTTCTTGGCAAAAACGGAATAATAACTCAACAATTTAAAGAATTAAAAAACATAGCGCCCGAAAAGAAAAAAGAGGTTGCGAAAGAGCTGAACGAATTAAAAGAAAAGGCACTAAATCTTATAGCCGAAAAGAAAAAAGAACTTGAAGAAAAACTGCTTGAAGAACAGCTTAAAAAAGAACGCATAGACGTTACCCAGTTTGTTCCGAAAACCACGGGTGCGACACATCCGATTACCGAAACAATGAATAAAATTATAGATTTTTTTACCAAACTTAACTTCAGTGTTGAAACCGGTCCTCTCGTGGAAGACGACTTTCATAATTTTGAAGCGTTAAACCTTCCGAAATACCATCCGGCGAGGGATATGCAGGATACGTTTTATTTTAAAGACGGAACGCTTCTAAGGACTCATACTTCACCCGTTCAAATCAGAACAATGAAAAAACAAAAACCGCCGATCAGAATGATAAGTCCCGGGGCGGTTTTCAGAAGGGATTACGATCTTACCCATACTCCGATGTTCCATCAGGTGGAAGGTTTGGTTGTCGATGAAGCCGGCAAGGTCAGTTTTGCAAATTTAAAATTTATACTTGAGAGCTTTTTAATACATATGTTCGGGGATGTAAAAGTCAGATTCAGACCTTCATTTTTCCCGTTTACTGAACCTAGTGCCGAAGTTGATATCAGCTGTATATTCTGCGAAGGAAAAGGCTGCAGGGTGTGTTCTCAGACAGGATGGCTTGAAGTTTTGGGATGCGGTGTGGTCGATCCTAACGTATTTAAAGCCGTCGGATATGAAAACGTAAGCGGATACGCATTCGGTCTCGGGGTTGAAAGATTTGCAATGCTGTTACACAGAATTAACGATTTAAGAAGTATGTATGAAGGAGATATCAGACTTATGGAGCAGTTTAAATGATAGTGACTAGAAGATGGCTTGAGGAATTTATAGATTTAAACAATATATCAACTCAGGAAATAATCGATACGTTAAACAGAATAGGACAGGAAGTCGAAGGTTATAAAAAATATGAAATTCCAGAGAATGTCGTAATAGGAAAAGTAATAGAATGCGAAAAACACCCGAATGCTGATAAATTAAACGTTTGTAAAGTGGATGTCGGTGATGAAATATTACAAATAGTCTGCGGTGCGGGTAATGTTGTAAATGCGGAATACGTTGTCGTTTCAAAAGTCGGAGCGGTATTACCGGGTAATTTTAAAATTAAAAAGGCAAAGCTAAGAGGAGTGGAGAGCTACGGTATGATTTGTGCCGCAAGGGAAATCGGTCTGCCTGATTTTCACGAAGGCATTATGATTATGGATAATTCGCTTGGTGAGCTTAAAATAGGTGAATATGCCGGAAAATATTTAAATGATGAAATCATTGAGCTCGGTGTAACCGCAAACAGGGGTGACTGCTTCAGTATCTACGGGATTGCAAGGGAACTTAGCGCCGGATTAAACATAGACTTAAAAACAAATGATTATAAATTCGAAGAATTGCAAGAAGGTATTGGAAGAGTCGTTAAGGTAGAAAAAAGTGAAATAAAACACTCATCTCATCTTTTAAAAGCAATTAGTGGAAATCTTAAAGCGAATATAAAAATAGATCTAAGACTTGCTTTATGTGAAGTGGATTATAAAAACGAACAGGATAAAATTATTAAATATTCTATGCACGCAACCGGAGTGTTGTTAGTATTAAGTAACATCGGAGAGGTTTCATTTACCAGTGAAAACGGTATTGATAAATTTATTACCCAAAACGGTGAATATATTGTAGGTGTTAAAAACGATATTGAAATACATGAAAACAGTTCATATATAATTAACGCAAATTATATTGACCCGGAATATGTAAGTGAAATCGTATTTATCAACGCTCTTAAAACTGATGAGTATTTCTTTAGGGCAAGCAGGGGAAGCGAACCGGATTTGGAATTCGGTATCAATTATTTTTTAAATGAGGCAAATTTACCGGTATATACGGGAAATATTGACTTAATCAACGAGCTGTCCTCAAGATATGTCAATCTAAACATTAAAGAAATCAGAAACATTATAGGCGCCGATATTAATGAAAAAGACATTGTTGAAATACTTAAAAAACTAGGTTTTGAAGTTGAAATTATTAATGAAGAAAATATGAAAATAAAAGTTCCCGTTTTTAGATGCGATATAAAAAACATACAGGATGTTGCCGAAGAGATTTTAAGAATTTACGGAATTGATGAAATAGAATCGAAACCTTTAATTTTTGAAGAAACAAACAGAATAAACGGCATTATTAAATTCCACGAATTTATAAACAAATTAAAACAAAAGGCCGTTTCTCAAGGGTTTTATGAAACTATTCATTTTATATTCGACGATAAAGAAAGACTTCAAAAATACGGTTTCAGTATTGTAGACGAGCATTTGGATTTAATAAACCCTATTGTAAAAGAACTTGATACGTTAAGAAGCACTTTACTTCTTCAGTTATTGGAAGATATTGCAAGAAACAAAGCAAACGGATATAAAAGAATATATTTATTTACAGTGGGAAGCGTTTATAACAGAAAAAGGGAAGAAACCCAAAAAATCGCATTTGTAATAAACGGTTATGAAGACTACGAAAATCCTTTAAACCACGGTAAGCCTAAAAATGTTGATTTTAAAACAATGGTTGATAAGCTGGCTCAAATCATAGGTGAATTTGAATTAATAGAAAATGATTCTCATCCGATTGCCCATCCGTATCAGAATGCAAAAATCGTACAAAACGGTATAACTATAGGAGTTGTTGCAAAACTTCACCCGAAAGTAGCCAAAGAATTTGACATTGACGATACCTATTTTGCTGAAATTGACCTTTCAAAACTTAAAAATGAAATGAAACTTGCGACAGACATTAATAAATATCCTAAAGTAACAAGGGATTTAAGTCTTGTAGTTGATAAAGAAACACCTTACAAAGAAATATATAAAATAGTGTATTCTTTAAATATTCCGGAACTTAAAGATTTCTATCCTATTGATATATACGATTTGGGTGAAAACAACTCACTGACTATAAGATTTGTGATTCAGGGTGAAAAAACACTGACAGATTCAGAAATTAATGCTATAATGGAGAAAATTTTAAATCAACTGGAAAGTAAAGGAATTAAGCTTAGATGATTTTAGAAGTAGTTGGCGGCAGAAAATTCGAAGAAGAATTTATAGTAGACGCTGATAAATCTATCTCGCACAGATGTGCGATTTTTTCTTTATTGACAAAAGGTGAAAATAGAATTAAAAACTATCTTCGCGCAGAAGATACTATGAATTCTTTAGAAATCGCAAAAGCCCTTGGTGCTGAAATCAATGATAACGGTGAAACAATTATAATAAATGCACCTGAAAATCTGAAAGAGGCTGATGATGTTTTATACTGTGGAAATTCAGGAACCACTATCAGAATTTATATGGGGCTTTTGTCCGGGATTGACGGATTTTTCGTATTAACGGGTGATCAGTACTTAAGACGACGTCCTATGAGAAGGGTTGCAGATCCTTTAAGAAGCATTGGGGCACGGATTGACGGAAGAAAAAACGGTGATTTGGCCCCTTTGGCTGTAAGAGGCGGTAAACTTAAATCTTTTGATTATACCAGCAAAATTGCATCGGCTCAGGTTAAATCAGCTATGATTTTAGCTGCCCTCAATGCCGATAAACCATCATATTATGAAGAACCTACGCTAAGCCGTGACCATACGGAAAGAATGCTTAAAGGCATGGGAGCGGATATTAAATGGAGAATTGAGAATGGAAAATTGAGAATTAAGATAAATCCACTTGAAAAAAAACTTGAACCTTTAAATATCGAAGTTCCTAATGATCCGAGCAGTGCTTTTTTCTTTGCCGTAGCTGCGGCTATAACCGATTCTACCGCCGTTATTAAAAACGTAACGTTAAATCCTACAAGAATTGAAGCTTACAGGGTGCTTGAAAAAATGGGTGCGGATATAGAATATGTTTTAAAAGAAGATAAATACGAACCTATCGGTGATATTATAGTAAAAGGTAAAAAATTAAAAGCTGTAGAAGTAAGTGAAAACATTCCCTGGCTTATAGACGAACTTCCGGCACTTGCAATGGCCATGGCCGTTGCGGAAGGTAACAGCGTTGTCAAAAATGCAAAAGAACTGAGAGTAAAGGAATCCGACAGAATCTCCACTGTAATAAACGGACTTAAAGCCTGCGGAATTGAAGCAAAAGAATATGAAGACGGATATGAAATCACCGGCGGTATTCCTAAAAAGGCAACAATTGATTCGCACGGTGACCACAGGATAGCTATGAGTTTTGCCATTTTAGGGCTTCTTTGCGGTATGAAGGTTGAAAAAGCCGAAAGTATAAACACCTCTTTTCCGAATTTCTTTAAACTTTTTGAAAAAATAGCTGATTTTAAGGTTAATGATGAAAATTGAAAAAGCAAAAAGTTACGGTTTTTGTTTCGGAGTAAAAAGAGCTGTTGAAATTGCAGAAGAATCCAAAAACGCCGTAACGCTCGGACCCCTTATTCATAATCCTCTTGAAATAGAAAGACTTGCAAAAAATTATAATGTAAAATTTATTGAAAGTATCGATGATATAGACAATGATGTAAAACGTGTCATAGTAAGAACCCACGGAATACCGAAAGACAAACTTCAAAAGCTGAAAGAAAAAAACGTTGAAATTATAGACGCAACGTGCCCGTTTGTTAAGAAACCTCAGGAAATTGTGGAAGAAATGAGTAAACTCGGATATGATATAGTGATATTCGGTGATAAAAACCATCCTGAAATACAGGGAGTAATGAGTTATTCGGTTCATGATAGGGTGTATGTGGTATTGGATCCGAAAGAGCTTGAAAACATCAGGTTAAAAGAACACATTGCCACAGTAGCGCAAACCACCAGAAAAATAAAAGATTATTTAAAAATTACGGACTATTTAATTCAAAACTATAAAGAAGTGAGGGTTTTCAATACAATATGCAATGCAACATTCGAAAATCAGGACGCCGTAAGGGAACTTGCAAAAAAAGCCGACATAATGATAATTATAGGCGGTAAAAACTCGTCAAACACAAAACAGTTATATAATATTGCAAAAGAGTTTTGTGAAGCCTATCTGGTTGAAAGTGAAGAAGAGTTAAAAAAAGAGTGGTTTAAAGGTAAAAAGCACTGCGGAATCAGCGCAGGGGCTTCTACACCCGAATGGTTGGTTGAAAAAATAATCTCAAAGATAAAGGAAACAGCATGAGTGAATTAAAAGTCGGAGATGTGGTAGAGTTTAAAATCGAAAAATTAATTAAAGGTGGATTTGTAGGATACGTAGACGGAGTGGAAATTTTTCTTCCTAAGAGTCTCAGCGGACTCAAAGAAGACGAAAGTGTCATAGGTAAAACCGTAAAGGCATATGTAAAAGAGTTTAAACAAAATTCTGTCGTAGTTGACAGAAAAGCGTATCTTAACGATATAAAAGAAAAACTTGAAAGCAGGGCGGATGAAATAATCAGTGCCGTTGTCACTAAAGTTAAACCCAAAGGTATA